>Ga0302315_10002146_pt1 | contig 18955 bp, 14 predicted proteins | sample III_Palsa_N3_1_FD_200532 | JGI IMG/M metagenome (GOLD analysis project Ga0302315, IMG submission 200532) | Peat permafrost microbial communities from Stordalen Mire near Abisko, Sweden - III_Palsa_N3_1 | ecosystem: Environmental > Terrestrial > Soil > Palsa > Peat permafrost | place: Sweden...
CCTTGCTGCGAGTTCACGGTGCCGCTGTAACACTTCTTCAGGCGAATGGAGTTCCTTACTATCGCGGGTACGATGAGCGGCAACTTGCGCCGCGCCTGCACCTTCTCTTCCGATCTCCTGTAGGTGCTCTTTGATCTGGACTCGACGCGGACTCGATGCCTCCAAATACTCCTGCGAATATCCCTTGATCTCTGGCTGCCCATGCTTGCCGCGTTCGATCTCGTAGCCGAGGCCTTGCAGCCGCATCGCAAGCTCGGATCGGTATACCGTTGTCGCATACTGTTGCGATTGGAAAAGGCTTCTCTCTTGCAATGCGCGAGTCTGCCCATTCTCCCGCTCGGTCACGTTGAAAACGACGGCATGTGTATGAAGCTGTGGTGCAGCATAGCCGTCTACGGGACGCGCGGTGTCATGCTCGAAGGTAGCTGCAACGAACTTGCCGGTTGTCTCTGGCGCATTGACGTTACCAATGCGAGCCTGTGTGTACCGTTCCAACTCCTGCAATGCCACGCGAACACTCTCGCGATGCGCTTCGCGTACGCGATTATCGCCACCCACAAGGGCCGTAAGGGAAACAGACTTGGGTGCGGAGAACGTCGCATCCCATCCAGCGCGATGTTCCGAACTCGTGATCTGCTTGCCGTACTGATTCTCGTAGGTCCTTGCGGGCTGATGCTTGACGAGCTGGGCGTCGTTCGCTGGATGCCGTCCTTCGCTCAAACGAGCAAACTCTTCAGCCCCTACGTTGCCATGCAAGCCCCACTCCTGCGCAAGCGTCCCCTGCCACTCGCTATGCCCTTGTTGATCTCGGCTCCAGTAGTTCTGTCGTTCCGAGGTGAACTCGCGCGCGTGATACGTTCGTGCTTGTCCAGCAGATAGCGATTTAGAGATGGTCAACATACCTTGGCCCGTGAGACAGCAGATAGTTACTGTCTTGATTCCCATCGTAGCCGAGATTTGTGGATAAGTGGGTCGTTATTGCAAACTATTTTTTCTACTGATGACCGCTAAAACCCCTATGGCTATTGGTTATTTCTATCTTATCCAAAGCTATTAGTGGAGTAATAGACAAGTGATTTGAGTGGCAGTTACTCGACCAAAGGAAGAGTTATAGCTAACTCAATAGAGGCTTGAGAACAGTCTCAAAGAACACCATTCGTCGTGAGTTCCAACTACTGTATTCCATGCTCAATGCGGGACGTTCAGCCTCTCAAATAGCTTCTCGTCAAGCAGCCCTTTGAAGCGAGTTAGAGGGAGACTAGCGGGAAGGCTATCTATTCTGTTTCAAGCTGAGTAAAGAGATGCGAAGTTGGTCTGCGATATGACCGCGATGACTCCGAGACATCAGAGGTCTCACTGCTACTCAATCCACTTCGATTCGTCCCACGGTTCTGCCGGCGACTGTGCCGCATCCGATGCTGACAATCCAGGGAAGATAGTCCGTCGCTGGGACAGTGGCTTTGCAGAGTTCGAGGCGAGTGGAGTGGCAAGTTCCCGTGCAGTAGAAACCTTGTCTTGAACTTCCTTCGATACCGGTCGAGAACTCCCACGAAGACTCTCTGGATTTGGGAACTTCTTGAGACCGAATCTGCGACTGATTGCAGGCCCGAAATCCATCCATCCAAGCTGCATCTTCTGCTCACTTATCCAGCGGACAATTCGCGACCGAATTCGAGTGATGATCCCATCTCGATTGTCGGGCCAATCGTCTCCATATTCCGAGGACCACTTTGGTTCCGAAACCTCTCGTCGAAGTTGTCTCCATTCTTCCCCAATATCGTCCCTCATCATGAACGCCAGATACGCGACGACTACCCAGGCCGCGACACCAAAGACCAACGGTTCATTCATCAGTTGACGAAACGTCTCGCCATCATAGAAACCTTCGCGCAGGAGCTTTTCAAGCTCGGTGGAGTCCATGCTTTCTGCGGGAGTTCTCTCTATACCCGTCCATCCTTGTTCAGCAGCCGCAGACGAGAGTGCCAATGGGAGATCATTCTGGCTTCCCTCGGTGACATCGAAGGCGAACAGCCAATGTCTCTTACGCCCGGGAGCCGTCTCCATGAGCCATCGGATTTGAGTCACAGCGTTGGGTTGATTTGCAGTCTCGGAACTGTGCCAATATGCCGCCAGATAGTACCGTTGAAGTGGCGGGACTTCCCACTGAACCCATGCCCAGAAGCCGAGAAATGGGAGACACGGAAGGAGGGCCAAGATCGACGCGATCCGCCAGGGAAATGCAAACCGAATGCGGGAGAGTTTCATTACGGTTTGTCCGTGGGTTTGGGACTGTTCCGGCGACGCCTTTCGGTCATGTAATCTTGCGCCCTCTGCTCCTTAATCGAGTCCGAATAGGCTGACATCTTGCGTAAGTCTTCAGTGGTCAGTGGCCCTTCCGATGCTCTGGCAAACAGATTCAACATGAGCGAGCGCATTCCCATCAGTTCAGCGAGCAGTATCTGGTCGGTCTGTTCTTCGTGATAGGCACCACGAGCCTGCGCCAAAGCTGCCTCACGCGGCCACTCCCCAACCTTCTTACCGGCGATTACAGCCGCAGCTTCCACCTCACCGAATTCAGCGTCGGTCAGACGAGTAGCAATCGACCTTCCCCTGGCAGTTTCGTTGCCAGATGAACCAGAGGCAGGTTGAGCGATTGTTTGCGTTTTGTCGATAGAGGAGGCCATCGGTATACCGTGCCGCATTGCTCGTACTTCAACTTTGGATGCGGTCGCACGTTCCACCGGTATCCATACGCTCCGAGACGCTTTCTATCGTTGTTAACCCCGGCAACCTGGGCCGTTTACAAATGGAAACGCACAAAGCGGCTTTATTGAAAACAAAAGAGTTCCCGCCTGTAAACGAATAGGTACTTTGCAGTTCCCTATTGGGGATGGCGTGTCAGCCTACAACCGCTGCGCAGCAGCGTAGCGCTTTTGCTTTGATTACGGAAGCACCCCAAAACTGGGACGCAATCCAAACGCGCGATCCGCACTCTGAAGTTCAAGCCCCAAAAGCTAAGTTCGACGGCGCTTTTCCGGCACACTCCTGGAAGATAACCATGCAAATTGAATACGGATGTTTTATTATGCAAGGATGATTGGACGATCAGTAGCGGCATCTATCGAGCATTCTCTGTCTGAGCAGGCCGCTGTGGCCATCATCGGCCCGCGTCAAGTTGGAAAAACGACCCTCGCACGAGCGATTGCCGATAAGCATCCCGAGTCGGTCTATCTTGACTTGGAAGCCCGAGAGGATCGGGACAGGCTTGCAGAGCCAGCTCTCTTTCTCCGGCAGTATGAGAATAGCCTGGTCGTTCTCGACGAAATTCACCGCGTCCCGGAACTTTTCAGTTCACTCCGGGGCGTCATCGATCAAGGGCGGCGAACCGGTCATGGCAAGGGTCGATTTCTCATTCTTGGCTCCGCCTCGATTGACTTGCTACGGCAGTCCAGCGAGAGCCTTGCTGGCAGAATTACCTACATCAATATGGGCCCATTCAATGTCCTGGAACTGCCCGCCGATGAGCCGACGGTCCTCCAGCTCTGGACTCGGGGAGGGTTTCCCGGCAGTTATCTCGCGCCGAATGACGTGGTAAGCCTGCGTTGGCGTGACGACTTTATACGCACATATCTGGAGCGAGACGTTCCACTCTTCGGGCCGCGTGTGCCTGCGGGGGTGCTGGAACGACTCTGGACCATGCTGGCGCATGGGCAAGGCACTCTGCTGAACGCCTCGCGTCTGGCGTCTGCGCTCCAGATCACCGCGCCTACAGTACAGCGCTATATCGACCTGCTGGCCGATTTGCTGCTTGTTAGGCGGCTCCAGCCATTTCATAGCAATGCTGGCAAGCGTTTGGTGAAGTCACCCAAGATCTATATCCGGGACAGCGGTCTGGTTCACGGCCTCTTAGGATTGAGAACATTCAACGATCTGGCTGGACATCCTGTGGCGGGTTCCTCATGGGAAGGTTTCGTCATTGAGAACCTGCTGGCCGCTGCGCCGGAGCGCACCATCGCCAGTTTTTATCGCACAGCTGCCGGAGCCGAGATCGATCTTTTGCTGGAAATACCCGGCCACGGGCTGTGGGCCATCAAGGTCAAGCGAAGCCTTTCTGGTCGTCCCGAAAAGGGCTTTTACATCGCTTGCCAAGACCTTAAACCCGCCAAACGATTTGTCGTGAACTCGGGGCTTGAACCATATCCCATCGATGTAAATACCGTGGCGATAGGCGTTCCCACCCTGGCTCGAATGCTTTCGGCTTTAGCGATTTGATTCCCCTGCTTCACCGCTCGACTACTGCCCATCGCCGCCATTTCTCATGTGCTTTTTAGACACATGAGAAGAAGACATTCTTCTCATAACAGCGCGCTACCCGGAGCGGAGGCGGCCGTCAGGGCCGCGCGATTTTGCGCGCCGCGCAGCGGGCGAAGCGCCTTGACGGACGCTGGAGCGAAGGGTACTTCGCCACGGGTGCCGAGGGGTACGCCTCACCCCGCTCGTAGTCCTTAAGAACGTCCAGAGCAGAACTATGCTTGCGAATTTTCCGCCTCTTGAATGATGCGTCAAAGGTCTCCGGTTAAGTAGGCCATGATGATTGCTCAAGGAGGAGTAACGCTTACTGCCATGCGGCCCAATGTCTTCCCCATTGACCACCTTCGTCCGGGGGCAGTTCCCAGCTAGGAGCTACCAATGTGGTGCCATGTTGCTGAGTGACTCACCGCCCCGCGCTAAGGCAGGGAGGTAGCCCGCGTCGATAGGAATACCTGTCCTGGTCCAAACTGAGTAGCCATAAAACGCTTTCAATGAAAGATCATTTTCAACACTACTCAGGACCGATGATCCAGCATGCACCAACACGATGTCATTTTCTGGGAACAGAGGATTTGGGAAAGACACTATATACATATTTCCCGCTCCTTCATAGAACTCGTCGGCAATTCGGACGCCTCCTTTCCCGTATTCAATGGGTAGGCGCTTCACTGCCATCTGGATTAGCGTACCAGCTCTGGCATTTCCTATAAGCACAAGGTTGTATTTCTTCATGTCTTCGCGATCGATTTGCCAATCATACTTTACGCGGCAATCATTAGAGAAATCGGTTTTCCATCTATCCATGAAAGCGGCCACCGCTTGGCCTGTGTCAAATTCAATCGGAGCCGTGCCTATAACCACAATGAACGGACGACCGAACGCGGCTATAACGGGCCGGAAATTTTCGTTTGTGCCCGTATCGTCAGGCGTTCCCATATGTATGGGACCGCCATTGCCTGTTGATTTACGCATCCCAATTCCATTGATCGAGATAGTTATCTTTGTGTGCGGCGGAATACCCAATAAATCCGGATAAATATCGAAGGCGTCAATATTGTCCATCGTTAGATCGACCGCCGGGGCTTCATATCTCCCATCAATTGTCATAGGCAGATCACTCCGTTTAGGTTTACGTATCTCCACCCATGCTCCTCTTGAGTAAGAGAGGCTCGGAGTTCGAAAGTGAAACGACCCCTGGAAGGTCGGCCTTCGCTGATGTGCCAAAGCTTCAAATATCATAGGTGTCTCTCTGTAATGTTGGCTATGTTCACCTGGAATTATCTTGAAGAGCGCATTGACTCCACGATTTCGCATTGCCGCATAGAGACTGGACGCAACCGAAACGGAAGTGTTAGCGTCGTGGTCGCCGTAAACCATGATCACAGGTGTGTCTCGAAGGTTATCCGCGTACTCCGTGAAATTACCTCTGTGTGTCCAAGTTTCGGCAACACCAGCATTCTCATCAGACGCCGTGCCTTCCGCCCCATACTCTCCAACTGCCGCAAAGACTGTTGGATAATGCTCCGCTAACACTAAGGCTCGACGGCCCCCTTCACACGATCCATAAAGATATATCCGAGCCGGGTCAATCGACAGCGTTTGCTGGATATCATGCAAAGCCTCTAAGACATCTGCTTCTCCAATCGGCGCGCTGTGGACTGACCCTCTTCCATTGACGATTAATACTGCGAGACCGTTGGCATCGGCTGCTGCCGCTATGCGATCCAATTCATCTGGATCGGAAACGAGCCTGCCTTCCAGAAACGATCTAGAATGCTCGAGCGTTGGCGGTGTGATAACTACGATAGGAATATGTGCTGATGGTAGGGTCGGCACATAAAAGAAATAGTTTTGCGGCTGTCCATCTATCGCAGATATATACTCTCCAAAATGCATTCCTGGAGATCTTAACCAAGACAATCTTTCCTTGCCTTCGAGCGCAGACGCCGCATTGTCCAGCACCATCAACATTTTTCTCTGCCAAAACGTATCGTAAGGTATGAAATGCTCTGGTTTGGTCAGCGCTTCATATCGACGTATCAGCGCATCGAGGGCTAGATATTTCGATGAACCGAGGGTTGCGGTGCTTCGTTCCGCAATTAATGATCTCTCGAACTTCGATATATCACCTACATAGAAGCGGTCATTTATCGTTCGATGACCGATGGTGAGTTTCGTTGTATAGAAACCTTCTTTGAGAGGCATTCGTATGCTGTTTGACGATCCAGGGAACAATTCAACCCTAGATATCAGTTTTGCCTGCGAATCATAGACACTTAAACAATCATCTTCTTTTTGACATAATCCGGAGACGAGAAGCCTAATCGGATCGCTTTCCGAAGCAATGCGGTCTAGGAGCAGATGTTTGCTTCCTTGATCCATAGCTCTTGTGCGAGCCAGTTCTGCTGGAAGCAGAAGTAATTGAAGGGCCCAACCCTCGCGTTTTTGGTCCACTTTAACTAGAAGAACATTGGACCCTCTGTGAAGATGCGCAACTGCAAAATGGGTGCACGTAGTAAGCCCCCTTCGTACGGTATTACTCGTCTCGACGATAAGTTGGTCGTCCAACCACACTTTCAGGCCGTCGTCACTGGCAAGCTGTAGGCCGATATCGCCGTCGGATTTACTATCAATGGTTGTCGTCGCATAAATAACGGCATACTCAGTCTTAGGGAAGATATCTGAGAACATAACCTCAGGCTTCTGCGACGCGTATCTTCGGGAAGGCAGCGTGGAATGCAGGATCGCCTTGAGTGCTTCGCTATCAATCTGACCTTCCGAATGGCCGGTGACAGCCAGGTAATCGTGATTGAGTCCTGTTCGGAGACTGGACGGACTAGTAGAGTCAAGATCGGTGGCGGAAAATGAGAACGGCCCTATAAGACTCCAATTGGCTACTGAGAGTTCTGACTTTATCCCGTGGGGGTCGATCGTAAGACTACGACTGAAATAGGGTCTTCCATAAAAAAGAATAACCATGGATATCACAGATACCATAACTAGGTAGCGTGAGAACGTTTTTAGCATATGGGCATTGTCCTTGCCAGTTAGGTATATCGCCGACCACCTGTTATTAGTGCCGCTTGTGACCTGCCCCTTTTCACCCGTTCATAACTGGAGCTTCTGTTGGCCATCCGGCAGGACTTTTAGGAAAGCTATGGCGTAGTCCAGGTTGTTGTCTACTCGTCCTATATGCGTCCATTGCGAGCTTCACATCGAACAAGGTCGCTCACAGCGCGCCGCATTGAAATCGATAGGTTTAGACCCGGCAATTGAAGCTAGGCTTGGCGCTGCTTGCTATTCATGCGGAATGAGCCGTATCCATTAGTTTTCCGTTGGCCTATCCAGACGGTCAATCACCAGGTTCTTGATCTTACCTTTCCTACGGATCAGTTTGATTCCGAGTTGCTCATTCAACGCCGTATAGATATTTGGATATGTTGCGTTGCGGGCATTGGCTCCCCCCGATCTAGTGCCATCGTCACCATCCGGAAGCAGGGTCTCGAAATCACCGTTAGAGAAGGAAAATTCAAACGTAAAATTTCCCGCAACACCGGTTTTGTCAATAACTGGCGAATTGATATATACGCTAAGTACGGTTGCCAGATACTCCATCGAGCCTTTCCTGATCGTCACGTGAAGACCTCTCGGCCCTCCTTGGGATTGCAACAAGGGGCCTTTTACATCTCCCGTCTCATCTGGATCTGTCGCTGATTCGTCGCTCAAGCCGGTCGCTGACAATTTAGCCGTTCCCTTTGGAAGGGTCATGGCCCATAAGTTCCCCTCCGATTCCGACCAATGCATGGTTAAGTGAAATCGATCCCGAAGCACTTGTTGAAGCATCCCTTGCTTGGCTGCTTTCGCAGTATCGTCGTCTAGTTGCGCTAAGGCCACATCTGTTTCATCGCCTGACTTCGCTTGAACATCGAACAGATCGTTATCCATCCAAGACTGGATCCCTGATATCTGAGATCTGTTCAAACCATAGGCACGAATCATCAAGTTCACAACGGTGGCAGCAGTCGCATTAAAGCGCGCTAAATGTGCCGGATCCTCAGTCTTGACGATTACGGTGCGCAACTGCGAAACATTTATCCTTCGAATGGAAACGACGTCGTATGACAGCGTGACCGGCCGTACATCGATCTTCACATTAGGTGCGGAACCGGATCTCCCGTCCCCCCCTCCGGTTTGACATAAAATTCCCTTAACGCCCAGAGAAAGAAAAAGGAACAGCATCAGACAATGGCTACGCATCATCAATATAATCATCTCCAGAATCCTTAACACCGACATGGTCAACACTGTACGCCTCTCAATTTCCGTGGGATGCCGGCCTTCTCATTTCCCCTCGACACATCGCTGCTGAAACAGGTTCTCTTGATTCAATTTATCAATCGAAGCTGTGTCATATAAATGTGAGCTTATTTGGGCTAACCCCAAACACGCTCCTTCGGTATTGACAATCGGGGAAATATAGGCGAGAAGCCCGGTAGGAACCAAATCGTCCTCTGATATCGAAGGTAGCTGATAGACTAAGCGCGAACGCGCCGCGTGATCAGATACTATCGGGGATGCTAATACGCAGCCGTACCAATACTGCGCGGAGCCGAGGTCTCCTGCCTCCATCGCATGACTAGCCAGATAATCACAAGCTTGCGTATCCCTCATGGAGAACCGCGCCGCCCGTTCCATACTACGGAGTGCCTCGCCAGAATTGCCGTCTTTGCTCTGCAAAAGTCCCAAATTGGACCATCCATACGCCAAGGTGGGCAGTTGAGCGACAGCTCCATTGAGGAGTTTTTTCGCTTGTGCGCGGCGCCCAATCGCTAAATCGATCTTCGCTATCAATGCATCTCGTATGGGAGACTCGTTGCGCGAAGAAAGTATCGTCACTGCTCTTGCAAGAACATCCGCGCCCTCGCGAGGACTTCTCATCACTAAATCTCTATAAAATTGTGAATCTACAATTCTTGGCCAAGACGCGACGGCATCGGCGTAGTCATTGAGCGCGGCCTCGTTTTGGCCTCTGCTATCGGCGAGCATACCTAGCAATACATGTATGGCCGGGTCGCGGGGACTTAGCGCCATCGCTCGCGATAGATCGCGCCAGCCGGCATTCTGGTCGTCAAGTAAAATCTCCAACGCTCCAACATTGCTGATCAGTGTGGCATCAAACGGAGCTTTTTGAGACGCGAGGTTGAAATTCACCAATGCCTGCGCGAGCTGGCCTCGCTGCTGCTCAGACAGCGCCTCCCCCATCTTGTTGGGATCGACGAGAGAATGCGGTAAAACCAGCAGCGTTAGGATAAGACCGCGGGCAGCGTCAATGGTGGCGGATTGTAATTCTGGATGATCCAAGGAATCGAGTGAGCGAAGAGCTTCGACATATTCGCCACGGGCTACCGTCTGATAGTTTTCACGATATATGGACTCGATATTCACTAGGCGCCAACCACGCAACCCAATTGCCGTGGTAAGAATTAGCAGCCCAAAACCGGGAATGACAATATTCAACGGGGCAAAGTAGTTATCTGGAATCGTATCCGCAGTAACAGTCCCGCCGATGAGACCGAAGAGGAGCCAAGCAACAATCATCGTAGGGGGGTGTTGATCGAATGACGAGAACGCAAATCCATACAGCAACACCCCTGCGAGGCCAGCGGTCAGGATCGCAAGCAACCTTTTCGTATTGAGAGCAACCACTTTCGATCGCAAGCACGAGGCTATCCTTGATATCAGGCCGCCGATGAATACTGCGAACGTGCAGGCACCGAGGAGCCCTGACTGTATGGCGATGTCTAAATACAAATTGTATGCTTGCGATGTTACGGGTATGTCACCCAGGATAGGGACCATTCGCAACGCCAACATACCATCATTGCATGCGCCGAAGCCCGCCAGTGGACGTTGTTTTAGGAGGATTAAGTATTGTTTCCATAAAATCGTTCTCCCAAGTGCGCTGCGGCGTTGGGATCCACTGCTAAATAGCGAGATCGTTTCCAATATCGGCCGATTTAGATGCGATACAAACACAATGCACAAGAGCACAACAACGCCAGCCAGTGTCGCCGCGATTGCGGTGTGAACTGAAACTAGCCGATAGTGCAGCAGAATCCACAAGAACAATATAGTAGACAAGCTACTAGAGATGAAAACGGCTCTACTGAGTGAAAGAATTGCGACTACAGCCAGAAGGAGAAGCGAGAAGCATGGGAAGGCAACCAGGCACGACTTTGCGCGAAACTCCAATAATATCGAGGCAGCGGTTAGCGGAATCAACAGTACCACCAACGCTAGAGCATCGCTTCTCAAAGGGCCGCCTACAAGTGGTATAAACGCACGAACAGAGACGATTGCTCCAGAAGGAAATAGGTCCAACATTGGCCGGCTCTGTATGAATAGGTTGATGTCTTGGATTCCGAGCCACAATCCCCCGCAGGCGGTGGCCAGGACAACAATTCTGCGGGTTTTTCCGAGAACCTGGCGAGGAACAAGGCGCACACTATAGTAGATTGTTACGCCAACCGCAAGAGGGATAACCTCATGATATGAATTTGCGGCGGAAAGTCCTTTTTCACCTGCGAAGCTTTGGACTAGGAGATATATGACGGGTAGCGAATCAAAGACAACATATGACGATGTCCACCAAGCGATCGGATAGAGTGACCGAAGAATAAGAGCGGTGTTTACGGTGGTGAAAAACGCAAGAACAAAAAGCAAAGCGCGGAGGTCCAAAGCGCTCGAAGAAAACGATAGGGGGAAGGAGTTGATCAACGCAAAGTTCTCCGGTTCGGCCACTCACTAGCTCAGGCATAGGCGTCGCCCTATACAGTACAAGTTCGGATGCTGGACCGTGTAGTTCGATAATGGAAGTGCTGACGATCAGATTACTGCGAAGTACCTCTTGAATGAGGGGGCCATCTAGTGAACTATCATTTCATTGCAGTGGAAAGGACCTCATTCTCTTCATGAACTGTCAAGATGCCACTCCATCCCCCTTCGATTTTGCCCGTTGAGTTGACGATAACGAGAGTCGGTGTACCAGTAATCCAAGGTGGAAACTTGAGATCTGAAAATAACTCATTAGATGGAGTTGTGGCAGCCACAGACCTCCGACTCAACACATAATTATCCTGAGAGATAAAGATTAGGTTCGTATGAGTCCCTGACTTACCGGTTCTCGCCGTGAGGAGACGTTCATAGAATGGCAGACTGGCTTGGCAATACTTGCAGCCATATCGAACGGCAATAACGATTGTCTTCGGCGCTTGGTTCCAACTATATCCAGGTATGCTCAGAGATGCATTTCGTGACAGATGAAGGGAATTATTTTCTCTGGGCGACAGGTAAAACACAAGAATCGTCAGAATCGCAACAACAGCTATAAAGGCTTGTACAGCCCATGCTGAACTCGAATTTTCGCCCGACGTGCCATGACCGACTGTCCTGCTTAAACTAGCGGGTGGTTGTTGCTTTGCAAAAAAGCCCATTAGCCCCCCGGTCTAACAGATATAGTTGTTTGATACCGATGTTCGAAAGAACGAACCCTGCCATATCACATTTTGTTGCATCAGTGACCCCACAATCGATCAGAGTGACACGTGCTGGGTCAAGTTCGTACACCCCTCGAACTGCAAGTTCGTCTTCGGGGATGTTTATCTCGCCTTTGTTCTTCGCTAAGCCGAATTGTTCGCGCGGAGCAATATTTATAACGATGGCCTCTGACATGACATTCCGAAGAGAACTATCGGTGATAATTCCAGTGGGAATCGGGGAGGGGACATTCTCTGACGCTTTGCTCATCAAGTTGTCGGCGTGAGAGATCTTGCGTGTAGGCTCAGCTCCCGGTTGAGCCGAATTATCCGAAAAGCTCACAATTTGAATCGCTTTTGGATCAGGACGTGAAATGAAATGCGCCGAACTCGTTATTCGAGCGATAGTCGCGTCCTCAAGCGAGTCGGGGATTTGCCCCACCCACTGGCGTTTTACACGATTGTTCGAATCAAGAAGCAATAAAGTAGGCGTATGTGTAATGCCCGCTCTCCCCAAATCTGCCTTGATGACCCTAGCCGCTGGGAGGTTCAGACTCTCTTGATAAAACGACTTTGATGTATCGTCTGGAACGACAAGATACGTCGGAATGCCGACTTGTGCTGACGCCGGGATCAATCGCTCATAAAGGCTCAGGCTTTTTTTGGAGTAAGGACATGAGGCTGATACCGCGACTAGCAGCTTATCGGCAGGCTCCAACGGCAACTTAAGATCGCGAACGGCTTCGCCGACGGAAACCGATTCAGTTTGTTTAGCTTTTATTTTTTCAAATAGAAGAGTTGATCCCTCGACCGCTGCAAAAATAAAGGTGCCTCCAGCAAGGGTAACGAAGATCTCGAGGGCAATCCTTCTAAAGGAGCTTCTCATACCTATATCACTCCTAAATCTTGATCTCCAGGGACGCTTACGTGAGGAGTGGGCTTCAGCTTAAAATAGAAATAGAGTTTTCCGTGACCAGGTAAAAATTCATTTGGCGAGTGAGGAATTGCGAATTCAGATGCCCGGGCCGCATGCAAAGCAGCGTCCGCGATTTCATCATCCGGACTCTGTAAGACCTTCGCTGCCTCCACATGTCCGCTCTTCGTCACAAATATTTCAACGACGGTAAGGCCAGAATCGCCACGGGCAATCGACGGTGCGGGATAGAGTGGCTTGACGAGGTGGGATGCGAAAGCTTCGGCCCCACGCCCCTTATTTCCTAATTCAACAGTGCGCTCCAATTGATGCGTGCAACCCAATACAGAGTTAGCGAATAGCAATACACAGATAGGTACTAACGATTTAGGCATGAGGGAACTCGGTAGTTAGTACTCTGCTAAGAGCGTGCGCTAAAATTTCCCTAGAGGAGGTCCGATTTGACTCTTCGAAGCCTCCGTCAGGGCCAATCTTCGACTTCTGTGTTAACAACCGATTTCCGACATGGCACAGTTATCACCACTGTAAGTTGTGCACTGTGCACCGGTAGTTCCGCCTCCGGAAGGAGGCGTTATGCACCCGGCATACGGAGCACAGCTATAACAACTTGCATGGATAGATGAGATTGGAGCACACATGTACATTGCTCCGGCAACGAGAGCCATATTTAGCAATCGCATTGGGGTAATAAGTCGCATTAGACACCTCTACTTTGGAAAATTGTCGTAGTCCAGCGTGAATCACAAAAAAAGAGCGTACAAGGTCACAACACAGCCCACATGGGCTCAGGGCTTCAAGGCATTCGGAAATCGATAACGCTAGTCATTCTACCGATCGCCCAACAGTCTTCTGCGGGAAAGCGCATGTTCGGTTGGACGAGATACACGCTACGCTGCGTATACGACGGTTGGGAATGTCAAAACTGACCTAAGCTTTGGACAAAATGATCAAATGTATTAAAGCGGCTCTAAGACTACTTAGCATGCGCTCACGCTTTTCTGAATCGGAAAAACGCTGCTCTTCTTCAAGGCCGCACTGATATCTTTCAATTCGACAAAGTCGTTGACAACGAGTACGCCTCGTGCAATGCTTCCGTTCAACACTAAAATCTCGGCCACCACGTTCGTCCTTATCGCCAAAATACATCACTTTCTATCTAAAGCTAGCTCGCAAATCTCTTATTGAGTTACAACTTGAGAAGCTGCACAGGAGCACTCGCATCGCCCGGGATGATTAGTGTAGGTTTTATAAATAATTCCGGGTCAATAGGCCGCCAAGATGTTGCGGAACTTGCTGTCCGAGCGATTTCGCGTAACCACTCCTTCGGAGTTGACTGTGGCCTGCCCGGCGTTTTCCTTACCAGTAAGGGTGAGACAAACTGGTATGGAAAGAACATTAAATGGCTGCGAGGAACCCAGCATACTTTGGAGCAAATCGTGAGCTTGCTGCAGCAGCACCGGAGGGTTGCAATGCGGAAATGGATGAGAGGTTGTGTGCTTGTGGTGGCGCTGATCATGACGTATACAGCGCGGGGACAGGCGGCATTCGAGGTAGCAACGGTGACGCTGGCAGCGCCGCTTGACATGGCAAAAATGACTGAGGCGATGCAAGCCGAGCAGACTCCGAACCTTGGGCCCCACGTAGAGGGTGGACGCGCACAATATACCTATATGACGTTGCGTGAGCTAATAGCACTGACTTACAGCCTCAAACCCTATCAGGTGAATGGACCCGATTGGTTAGCGACAACGCGGTTTGATATCGATGCGAAGATGCCGGAAGGAGCCCCTGAGGATGCTGCGCCCGCGATGTTGCAGACGCTTCTGAAGGAGCGGTTCAAGTTGACCGCACACCAGTTCACAGAAGTGCAGCCGGTGCTGGCACTTGTGGTGAGCAAAAGTGGTTCTAGACTGAAACCCGCGATGGAGACACCGACCCCCATTGATGAAAACACTCCGCTGAAGCCTGGCGAGATAAAGATGGACTCCTTGGATGGTCACATGCGAGTGAAGGTTAACTCAGATGGAAGCACAACCATGAATATGGGCGTAAAAGGAATCTTCATCCAGAAGATGGACATGGAGACGAAGACTCTGCATATTCAGTCCAGCGCCATGACGATGGCGGGACTCGCAGACATGCTGACCCGAGTCACACAAATAGGCGATAACAACAGCATACAAGTAGTCGACATGACAGGCCTGAAAGGTTACTACGAAGTAAATCTCGATATTTCGCTGGCGGAAATCCTGGCAATCGTGAAAGCAAGCGGAATCGATCTGCCGGCGCGAGATCGTGGACAATCGAGTGGCGTCTCAGGCCCAGATGGTGGACAATCGGCGCTGGAATCAGTACAGGAGCTAGGACTGAGGTTGGAAGCGCGAAAAGCGAGTGTGGACCGGTTAGTCATCGATAGTGTTGCGAAAACGCCTACAGAAAATTAGGCATGATGCCTTCTTCGACTTCTCCGTCTAAGTTCATGGACAGCTTTGCAGCCAGTCAAAATTATATGCCCGCAGAGATGCGATTCGCTTATTAAAAACCCAGGAACGAACCGTAACGGGCAGAATTTTGTAATGGTCGGGGCGGAGGGATGAATGTACCGGGACATACGTTACATTGTGGACCTGAGACATTCGTTACAAGCCCCTTGCAGTGTTGGGAAGTCCAACCAATCCGATGCTTGTTCAACCGTTTTGAGAATCGATCCCGCCCTCGAAGCAAGAGACCTTCGAGTAGCATCGTGTCAATCGCTAAGGGCTGTGCGGGTGTGAGGTCATGCCCACTGACGCATGCGTACAGCTGGCTTCTCCCGGATGGGACGGCCATGATTTTCCGTTCAACTCATCGAAGCCAGGAGATCTCGCCCACCACCAACGCATCGCGATACTTTCGGGCTTCAATAAAATAAGTAGAGTGGAGAAAATATGAACGCGAGGCAACCACAGATAACAACCAAAAAACAGAACCCTTATGAAAGAAAAACAAGACCACTTAACCCTAGAGATTCTTTCATATAAATCGGACATTCGGGGTCGTTCGATCAAAGATGATTGCGGAAGAAGTTCATGTCTGGTCTCGGTCTTGCTTGCGGCTATCGCCTGTCCAGTCTTCGGGCAAGCTGCTCTGAACTCCCCGGCTGCGTCATATGTTCCGACGATCACGTTCGATGTCGCATCTGTCAGAGAAAACAAGATAATACCAGACATCAATGCGGGCGTAGAGGATCCCACCCATAACAGCAAGTTTGTTGCGAGAAGTGTTCCCGCAAGATACCTGGTACAAAGAGCGTACGGTATACAACCCTTTCAACTAGCCGGTGGACCAGATTGGTTCAACTCAGCGGTGTTCAACATTCAGGCAAAGTCCGATGCCTCCGCGGACGACCGGCTTGCTCAGCTCAGCGATGATCAAGCTTTGCTGGAAAAGCAACACATGCTCCAGGTGCTCCTTGTGGATCGCTTCAACCTCAAGACCCACTGGGAAAAAAGGAAGATGCCAACCTATTCATTGGTCGTAGCCAAAGGTGGGCCGAAACTTCAGCCTGGGGGCTCCATTCCTCCCACGGCTCTTGAACTCAAGCGACTAGGCAACAATAAGCTCCCGGTCCTCCAGCAGAACTTCAGCAAACAAGGCGAAGAAGACACCGCCCATGGATGTTCAATGCAAGCCCTAGTCGACGCACTGATGCGCGAAGCGGGAGCTATGATTGTCGATAAAACTGGTCTCGCTGGAACCTACGACTTCACTTTGCAATTCAATGGCGTTATGCCGGGAGAGCGAAACGATGACCCAGCACATTGGCCTTCCCTGGTGTCTGCGATCTCTGATCGACTTGGCCTGAAGTTGGAATCAACCAAGGATATGATCCCCATTCTGGTCATCGACCACATGGATAAGCCGTCGGCGAACTAAATGACGGGGGTTCCGCGATTTTATGGTTCGCCGTAGGACTGTTGGTGAAAGCAAAGGCTGATCGCGGGTCTCAGCGTCCGTGTCCAGGACTTTTGTAGATAGTTTGTTCCGTAATACCTTCGTTCCCCTCAAACTGATTCCAAAACGGAGAGGTAGTCATGCTTCCGTAGTTCGGTGAGGGGAGCTTCATCGCACTGTGGCTCGGCTACCGAACCAGGATTTGACCTGCCCCCAGAAATCTCTCCCAATTGAAGCTGGAGTTCTCTCGTAATCTAAGCGAGGGAGCTAGCGATGAAGAAGAGCCGGTATACGGAAGAACAGATCATCGGGATACTGAAGCAGAGCGAGGCTGGGGTGAAGACGGCGGATCTGTGCCGGGAGCACGGGATCAGCGCGGCGACGTTCTACGGCTGGAAGCAGAAGTACGGCGGGATGGACGTGAGCGAGGCGCAGCGGCTGAAGGCGCTGGAGGACGAGAACCGGCGATTGAAGCTGCTGGTGGCGGAGCTGAGTCTGCATGGCGAAGCGCTGAAGGGCGTGATCCGAAAAAACGGCTGGAGCTTGCCGGTCTAAGAGCCGATGTTGCGTACGCTCAGGCCGAACATGGTCTGAGCGAACGCGCGGCCTGCAAGCTGCTGGGCGTGGAGCGGTCGAGTTACCGGTATGAGCCGAGGCCGGACCGCAACGCGGAGTTACGAGAAGAGCTGGTGAAGCTGGCACGGCAGAAGCCGCGTTACGGCTATCGGCGGCTGCACGCACTGTTGAGCCGCCGAGGCCATGAGGTGAACGTGAAGCGCGTCTACCGGCTGTACGTGGAGGAGCGGTTGATGGTGCGGCGCAAGAGGCGCAAGCGTCTGGTGCGCGATCGCAGCGCGGAGCCACGACTGACCGGAGCCAACCAGGAGTGGGCGATGGACTTCATCGTCGATGGGCTGGCGACAGGGCGTATGGTTCGCATCCTGAGCGTGGTCGATGCGTACACGCGCGAGTGCCTGGCGCTGGAGGCCGACACAAGCCTCGGCAGTGGCCGCGTGACGCGTGTGCTGGAGCGGCTGATCGGCGAACGTGGCCGGCCTGAGAACGTGCGCTCGGACAACGGGCCGGAGTTCACCTCGCGGCGCATGATCGGCTGGGCGGAGGACTTCAAGGTCGGGCTGGTCCACATCCAGCCGGGCCGCCCGATGCAGAACGGCCACGTCGAGAGCTTCCACGGTAGACTACGCGACGAATGCCTCAACGCAACCTGGTTCCGGACGTTGAACGACGTCCGGTGTACTCTGGCAATCTGGCGCGAAGAGTACAACTGCGAGCGGCCTCATAGCTCGCTGGACTACCGCACCCCCAACGAGTTCCGCAAAACCCTCGAAGGGAGAGGGGCCATGGCCCCTCTCCCTTCGCAAACCATAACCATCAACTCAACGGAGAAAACTCTAGTTATGAATGAGTGAGAAAAAGGGGGCAGGTCAGATTGACCAGCTCACGTCGCTGACCGTCTCCGGAGAGTGATTGACGATTGTCATCTTAAATTCGACAGTGTCCTCACGCAAACTCGCCGTACCCCGCAGGGTTATATCGAGCCTGCCCTCATACTCGCTCTCAAGGTTGGACCAGGTAAGCGTCAGACTTTTCCATCATTCGATTTTTCATAAGAAGAAAGTACATTTCGCACTCCAAGCACCCGGCTGTAATGGCGATCATGGGTTGCAACAAAGATGTCTTGCGCTCAGGTGGAACGCTATCGGTACCGATCGATTCATACCGCGCGCAGCGACGACAAAAGTGCCACCAAAGTGCCACCAGAACGAAAAGGCAAGCGAACAGTTTCTCGCGTTTATCTTCAAGCCATTGATTTCATTGAAGCTTTTGGTAGCGTTACCGGGGCTCGAACCCGGACTCTTCGCCTTGAGAGGGCGACGTGTTAACCAGTTACACCATAACGCCACGGCACGGAAGAAGATTCCGTTGCGACTCAATCAGTATATCAAACGTCCCGCAGCGCTGACCTAAAGCCCCAGCTTCTTCACTTCATCGTTGTAGTATTTGCGGTACAGGATGTCCCACTCCTGCGAGCCTTCAATGATAATCTTTCGCTGCGAAGCGATCTTCTGCCGCGCCGCGGCATCGATCTTCAACTCCTCGATCAGCAGCTTGCCTAGCGCCTTGCGCGCCTCCTGGCGGATCGTGTTGCGGTCTTCAAGGAAATCAACTTCATCGATTTCCGCAAGAGTATCGGCAACAACGTGCGCCAGCTTATTCAGCT
>Ga0302315_10002147_pt1 | contig 18945 bp, 12 predicted proteins | sample III_Palsa_N3_1_FD_200532 | JGI IMG/M metagenome (GOLD analysis project Ga0302315, IMG submission 200532) | Peat permafrost microbial communities from Stordalen Mire near Abisko, Sweden - III_Palsa_N3_1 | ecosystem: Environmental > Terrestrial > Soil > Palsa > Peat permafrost | place: Sweden...
ATAAACTTGGCCTTGAAGGCGGAGTGCGAATCACAAACATCAGAAACGGATTAATAAGAAGATTGGGCATAAGCGAGGGGTTTGTAATCACTTCTATTAACAGAGTGCCTATTAATACCGCTGCCGAGCTTGCAGACATTTTGGAAAAAATAAGAGGCAAAGTGGTTATAGAAGGAATTACATCTAATGGTATGCGGGGTTACTACTCCTACTATTTCTAAAAAAATAAAGCCTGGCGTTTTTACGTCAGGCCCTATTTTCCTAGCCGGAAAATTACCTATAAAATTAAATCGATTTGAGCTTTATTTTCTTGGTAAGCTCTTGTATTGTTGCGTTAAACTTTCTGTCTGTATCCATTTGGTCGCTTACCGCCGTTAGCGCATGTATTACTGTGCTGTGGTCTCTGCTGCCAAAATGAAAGCCGATGGACTTTAATGAAAGGTTGGTGTATTCTTTGGCAAAATACATAGCCACCTGTCTGGCTACTACTATTTCTCTTTTTCTTGTTTTAGCTTTTAAAGAGTCAATAGTAACGCCAAAATGGTCGGCTACAAATTTTTGTATGTAATCAATACCAACCTCCGATTCAATATCCTGAACAATGCTTTGCAATGTCTGCTTAGCCAGTTCCAGGTCTATTTCTTTTTTGTTCAGCGAAGACTGAGCGATAAGAGAAATCAGTACGCCTTCCAGTTCCCTTATGTTGGTGTCAATACTAAAAGCAAGGTACTCAATAACCGCTTCAGAAATTTTGATGCTATCTTGCTTCAGTTTTTTCTGAATGATCGCCAACCTCGTTTCAAAGTCAGGTTGCTGAAGGTCGGCTGTAAGTCCCCACTTGAAGCGGGAAAGTAAGCGCTCCTGCAAGCCTTTTAGCTCTTTCGGCGAGCGGTCGCTCGTCATGATAAGCTGTTTGCCTGACTGATGCAGGTGATTAAATATCTGGAAAAATATATCCTGGGTTTTTTCTTTACCTGAGAAAAACTGAATGTCGTCTATTATCAACACATCTACTTGTAGGTAAAAATGATTAAAGTCTTGGAGCTTGTTATTGGTTATTGCTTCAATAAACTGGTTAGAGAATTTTTCTGATGATACGTACAACACAAATTTCTCTGGAAGGTTTTTCTTGATGTGATTGCCTATAGCCTGCACCAGATGAGTCTTGCCAAGCCCTACGCCTCCGTATATCATTAGAGGATTAAAGGAAGTAATGCCAGGCTTTTCCGAAACTGCAAATCCCGCAGAGCGAGCCAGCCTGTTGCAGTCCCCTTCAATAAACGTTTCGAAAGTATAATTAGGATTGAGTTGCGAATGGATGGTGTTGTACCTATCCAGGCTTTTCAAATCAAAAGGGCTTGTATAGGAAGTCGAATTCCCATTAACGCCATTTGTGTGTTTGTTCCATCCATTGCCTGCTACCTGGCCTGTATGGACATTGCCAGGCTTAGAAGAAATCGTTTGGGCTTTGCTTTCTTCTTTTTTATCCAGAATGATAGAATATTCTAATCTTCCGGTTGGCCCAAGTTCCGAGTCGATTGCCTGCTTCAATAGAAGCACGTAATTCTCTTCCAACCATTCATAAAAGAACTGACTAGGCACTTGAATCGTTAAAACACTATTATGAAGCGATAAAGGAACTATCGGTTCAAACCATGTTTTAAAACTTTGCTCTCCGACGCTCTGCTTAATGAGCTGAAGACAGTTGTTCCATGCTGCTACACAGTCTTTTACTATTATCATAGATTACTATAAGGTTACCAGGTTAGAAACTAAGAACTTTAAAAATGCTCCCTCGTTTTTTTCGAAGGGCAACAAAATTGCCAAAAAAAAAATTAACAAAAAACATAACATTACCCTTGACTTTTTACATTGCCCCTGAGTTTTAAAATTAACCCCTTTTGATTCAAAAAATCTTTAAAAATTATAACGGTTTCTCAAAAAAGTTAAAGTAAAATAGTGGTAAGCACACTAAAAAAATTAACATGTTTAAACATATTACGCAAATGCTAATTCTGACTTAATCGTATAAATTATAATTTTTTTGTTAGTTTTATCTATTATTTGATTATGAATGCACTAAAAGAGCTTTCTTTTGACGAATTTGACCCAATTTCTAAGGCTATTTGGTTGCAGAAATTACAGAAAGAACTTAAAGAATCAGGCAAAGAATTTGCAAAAACCGATATAGAACCTTTCTATACTTCCGAAGACATTTCTACACAAGAAAATTTTGCCCGTAATCAACTCCTAACTTCTGCTACAACTCCCTGGTTAATCGATGAGGAAATCTTATATAGCCCGGATATAACTGCAAAAATTAAAAACGCCATAAAGTCGGGTGCAGACGGCATAAGCTTATCCTTAGCGCAATCACTTTCTTACAAAGAAGTTGAAAATCTGCAAGAAATCGGGCCTTCTCTTAAGTTTCTAAACTTTTGTTTAGAAGAAGATATAGAAATTCCCAATGAGTTATTTGAGGGAGGATGCAATGGCGCTTTAAGAATTACTATTAAAAAAAACTGGCTTTCTGATAATACTCTGGAAAGATTATATGGTTTATTACAAAGAAATTTTATCAATTATCGTCTTCTTTCTATTTCTTCCAGCTTAAATAATAAAGATTCTGATATAGTAACAGAACTTTCAAGTACCCTGGCATTAGCCATTGAATACATACACTACTTTACAGAGAAGGGGATACCTCTTATCCCGGCTTTAAGGAATATAGAGTTTACATTTACTACAGGAAAAGATTTTCTTATGGAAATCTCTAAGTTAAGGGCTTTTCGATTACTCTGGAACAGAGTTATGGAAGCCTATAAAATTAATCCTTTGGAGATTAACACTCCCTTACACTGTGTCGCATTTCCTGAACCAACACCCTCTCCCGAAAATGTGATTGAACTTACCACAAAGGCTATGTCCTCGGTATTGGGCGGTTGCAATTCGCTTACCATTAAACCATTTGACAACAAGCAAACTGATTTTTCAGAACGGATCTCAAGAAACATAGCTCTACTATTAAAAGAAGAGTCTTACCTGGATAAAGTCAGCGACCCATTGGGGGGGGCATATTATATAGAAAAAACCACTTCTGTGCTTACAGAAAAGGCATGGGCCCTGCTGAGGGATATAGAAAACAAGGGAGGATATTTAAAAAACTTATGAGGCCTGTTCTTTCTGACCTGTTTGATGAAAATGTTATAGCTAATGCTAAAAGCGCTACTACTACTATATGGACTGCTGCTGAAGGTATAGCGCTAAAAAATTTATTTACTTCTGATGATGTAATCGGCTATCCTCATCTTAATTTTGCCGCAGGTTTCCCTCCTTTTCTGCGCGGGCCTTATGCCAGCATGTACGTTACCCGCCCTTGGACAATACGGCAATATGCAGGTTTCTCCACCGCAGAAGAATCCAACTCCTTTTATAAAAAGAACCTCGCTGCCGGACAGAAAGGGCTTTCTATCGCCTTTGACCTACCAACGCACAGAGGGTATGATTCCGATAATCCAAGAGTAACAGGAGATGTCGGAAAAGCGGGAGTTGCTATAGACTCGGTAGAGGATATGAAAACTCTTTTCGATGGAATACCACTGAATGAAATGTCTGTTTCTATGACTATGAATGGCGCTGTACTACCAATAATGGCTTTTTTTATAGTCGCCGCTGAAGAACAAGGAGTAAATAGTAATGAACTTAGCGGAACCATACAAAATGACATACTGAAGGAGTTTATGGTAAGAAATACCTATATCTATCCCCCTGCTGCTTCCATGCGCATTGTAGCCGATATTTTTCGTTATACCTCTCAAAAAATGCCAAAGTTTAACTCCATCAGCATTAGCGGGTACCACATGCAGGAAGCGGGGGCAACGGCAGATGTGGAACTAGCCTATACCCTGGCAGACGGGTTGGAATACCTGAGAACCGGAATAAAAGCAGGTATTGATATTGATGACTTTGCGCCCCGCCTCTCCTTCTTCTGGGGCATTGGTATGAACTTTTTTATGGAGATTGCCAAGATGCGCACTGCGCGAATGTTATGGGCAAAGTTGGTAAAACAGTTTAATCCTAAAAACGAAAAATCGCTTGCCCTAAGAACACATTGTCAAACCTCTGGCTGGAGCCTTACGGCACAAGACCCTTATAACAATATTGGCAGAACATGTATTGAGGCTATGGCCGCTGTGTTAGGAGGGGCCCAATCCTTGCATACTAACGCTCTGGATGAAGCCCTTGCATTACCCACAGAATTCTCGGCGAGAATAGCCCGCAATACCCAATTGTTTATACAGAAAGAAACAGGTATATGCAACGCGATTGACCCTTTCGGCGGATCCTACTACCTAGAATACTTAACCTACGAATTAGCCCGCAAAGCCTGGAAACTTATTGAAGAAGTAGAGAATATAGGAGGAATGACTAAAGCTATAGAAACAGGATTGCCTAAACTTAAAATAGAAGAAGCTGCAGCGCGTAAACAAGCCCGCATTGATAACTCCAAAGATATAATAGTAGGATTAAACCGTTACCTGGTAACTAATGAGGAACCAATAGAACTACTAGAAGTAGATAACACCGCCGTAAGAGAAGCCCAGACTGCAAGGCTACAAAAAATTAAAGCTAAAAGAAATAATGCGGAAGTAACCAAATCGCTTGAGGCTATTACAAAATGCGCTGCCGGCGCTGAAGGAAATTTACTTGAACTTGCCGTACAGGCAGCCAGAAAAAGAGCTACCTTAGGAGAAATATCTTTGGCAATGGAAAAAGAATTTGGAAGGTATAAAGGCTCCTCCAAAGGAGTATCAGGGGTGTATGGTAAGGAATCTGCTGATAGTAAAGCAGTGGCAGAAGCCCGATTACTATCGGACAAGTTTGCAGAATTGGAAGGCCGCAGGCCAAGAATACTTGTAGCCAAAATGGGACAGGACGGACACGACCGCGGAGCCAAGGTAATTGCCACTGCTTTTGCAGACCTTGGGTTTGACGTAGACATAGGCCCGTTGTTTCAAACGCCGGCGGAAGTGGCCAAAGAAGCCGCTGAGAACGATGTACATATAGTTGGCATATCAACGCTGGCAGCAGGCCACAAAACGCTGCTGCCAGAGCTTATTGCAGAGTTAAAAAAGCTTGGACGCGAAGATATTCTGGTAATAGCAGGCGGAGTAATCCCACCAAACGATTATAAATTTCTGAAAAAAGAAGGCGTCTTTGCCGTCTTTGGCCCTGGCACAATTATTGCAGAAGCTGCAAAAGAAATTCTTAATTATTTTATTAAATAATTGGGTTCGCTTTTAAGGGATAAAACATAATATACAAATAATCAACAAAATAATTGGTTAGATTATCAATTCTGGTAATCCCTACAATATCAATCGATTTTAATTGCTTCCCGATGGCTTTTTTTCTATTTTACAGAGTTATTAGACTTGCAATAATTATATTATGAAATCTATATTTCTTCTTCTAATTAGCCTATTTTTATTTACCTCCCTAATTGCCCAAAAAAAGGTAGGCTCTTTTTTAGAAATAGAAAAGATATATACAAAAGGGGATTATAAAGATGCATTAAGAAAAAGTAAGACTCTGGTTAACAAGCTGGAAGATAAAGATGCTGACAAATACCTATATACCTGCGCCCTATACCAGCAAGCCAAACTTTATGATGCGTTAAGCCGATTTGAAGATTATACTAACACCACATACCTTGCTGCTAATGCACTCAGTTTACTTTCTCAGGCAAATGCAGAGGAGTATGCAAAAACACTCTGTTATGCGGCGCAAACTTATATGGAATATGGCGACTATGTGAACGGGACTGATAAAATAAACCAGGCAAAACTTTTAGCGGATCAGAAAAAAATTAAAAACATTGTTCTTATCAACGAAGTAAATTTAACTCTTGCCTGGAGTTTTTATTACACTGGTTTCTTTAATAAATCTGTTGCAACGCTTAAAACTACTATACCTTCTATAACAGCTACGATAGTAAAAAAAGAGCCTTACACAGATGATAAGGGCAATTTAAAAAACAAAAAAGTAGGAAGGCCCGACCTGGAAAAAAGAAGAGAAGCCCTTGGCGAAGCCATGTATTTGCTTGCAAAAACATACTTAAGTATGGAAGACCTCCCTAGGGCAGATTCCATGATTGACGAGAGTGATAGTTATATACATAAACACCAAGGCAAAAAAAGCATCTTATATATAAATAACCTACTATTAGAATCAGGCGCCAATGAAGCCTTTGGCAATATAAGAAAAGCAGGTTTTATTATTGATAAAGCGGGGTCTTTGCTTTCCAAAGCAAATATAAAGAACTACAGCCGCCCGGCGTTGGCTGTGCAAAGAGAGTGGGTACTATCTTATAAAAAAAGGGGACAACCCGTTCAGGCGAATAAACGCCAAAATATAATGGACGTTCGAATAAACCGTTATTACAATAAATACTCTATTTATAAAGCGCATAGTGAATTACTTGATCTTGAAAAATATTTTTCGGAGCCGGCGTTGGATAGAAGAGACTATGAAAAAGCAGCAGAGAAAGTGAATCTAATACTATCTAGCGCCGCTTTTTACCCTCCTGTGCATAAGGATAAGTTAACAATACTGGAAAGATTATATAAGCTGCAATTGGCTAATGATGATTTCCAAAGCGCTGATAAAACACTTGCTGATTTAATACAAATGGAAGAGAAAGTAATGGGTAAAGAATCTCCTTACTATCGTATTGCGCAGTTATACCTTGCGAACTATAATGCTACCGTTACAAATAATTTCAAAAAAGCAGAAAACCTTTTCAATAATAATCTTTCTTATGTTGGAGAGCAGATGGGGCCAATGTATCAGTCGTATATTAACTTTAATTATGATATAATAAGATTATATTCAATAATTGACGAATACGATAAAGGCTATAAAATAGCTTTATCAAATAGTACAGCTATTAAAAATACTATTGGCAAAGAAAATGTTGCTTATGCTATAGCCCTTACCAAACAGGCCGACATGGAAATAACATTGGGTAAATATACTGAGGCTGAAACAAACCTTAATAACGCAGAAACCATTATGCGAATTACCTCTTACGATGTTCCTGAAAATAATATTTACTACTCACGGATACTTGAGACTTTTGCAAGGTTAAATGTAATAAGAGGCAACTACGAAGAAGCAAAAAACAACTTTAAAAAAGCAGTAAAGTATTCCAGCAAATCGGAATTAGAATCATCTTACATATCTGAAGGGCTTGCTTTACTCTATATCCAGACAGGAAAGTATCAGGAAGCTAATAAAAATTTACAAAATGCTATCAAATCAAAAGAATCCAGATATGGTAAAGATAGCCGCGAACTTATAAATCCACTTAATCAGCTTGGAGGGCTTAATATTATTACAGGCTCTTTTAACGATGCCCAGAAATACATAAACCGTTCCTTACAAATAAGCAAAAAGATATTTGGCGACACCTCGCTTATTTATGCCTCGGGGCTTGATAAGCTTTCCAAACTATACATTGCTATAGGAGATTATGAAAAAGCCCAGGAAACAGCCTCCAAACTACTGTCAATACAAATAGAACAATATGGTAAAAAAAATGTAGAGGTAGGTAAGACACTTAATGAACTTGCCTTAATTAAATTTTATAATAACAAAAACAAGCAACAAATAGAAAATCTATTTTTAGAATCCTTAACTACTATTAGCGGCATTTTGGGAGACGATAACCCCGAGTGGGCAGAAGTGACCAAGAATCTCGCATTATTTTATCTTGAAACAGGTAGGTTAGAACAAGCGGAAGAAGGGCTAAACAAGGCGAATACTATTTGGGTAAACAAATTTGGGCCTAATAATGTGCACTCTGCTGAAATACATACGCTAAAAGGAAATACTGCTTACCAACGAAAAAAATTCGCAGACGCTAAAAACGAATACTTGATAGCGCGGAATATTTACTCAAAAATATTTGACGCCAACCACCCTAACTATGTAAAGGCATTAAGTCAGGTTGGTAAAATGAACTTTATACTTGGCGATTACAAAACCGCTTATAAGAATTTTGATGAAACAACTTCCATTTATCTTTCCTATATAAAAAAATATTTCCCCTCGTTGAGCGACCGCGAGAAGACTAAGTTTTGGAATTTGATAAAACCCGATTTTGAATTTTACTGCTCCTTAGCAATAAAACTGAAGGATGAAAACCCTGACGCTATAGGCAATATGTACAACTTTGCGCTTACCACTAAAGCTTTACTACTTAACTCTTCTATTAAAGTACGCCAGAGAATATTAAATAGTGGAGACACCAGTCTGATAAGCAAATACGACGACTGGATGACAAAGAAAGAATTTTTAACCTCTGTGCTGGCAATGAGTCCGGAACAGATTAATAACTCAGGATTAGATCCAAAAACAGTAGAGAAAGAAGTTGAAACACTTGAGAAAGAGCTTTCTGAGTCGTCCGAAATCTTTGCTAACAACTACGAAAAAGAAGATTATAAATGGAAAGATATACAAGCTAAACTGGACGAAAATGAGGTAGCTATTGAAGTAATACGATACAGAAAATATAACACTTCCTTTACTGACTCTGTGATGTATGCAGTACTAATAGTAACGCCCACTACTCGTAATAATCCCCAACTTATATTATTAGATGATGGGAAACTGATGGAAACCAGGTATCTTAAATACTACAGAAATTGTATAAAACACAATATTGAAGATGATATTTCTTATAACAACTACTGGAAGCCAATTGAAAAGGCTATAACGAACAAAAAAGCAAAAATTTATTTCTCTCCGGACGGAGTATATAACCAGATCAATGTTGAGTCTCTTAAATCTAATAATACTTATGTGATAGATAGCTCTGAAATATTATTAGTAAATAATACCAAAGAGATTATAAAAAATAAACTGTCAATGCAAAATGCCAGTGAACCTAATAAATCTAAGAAAAAAGTTAAAGCAAAAGACGCCATTCCTGTTGCCGACCTGTTTGGAAATCCAATTTACTATGCTGATTCCACGGTAGCATCCCATAAAATATCACAATTGCAGGGCGCAGAGAAAGAAGTAAGTGAAATCAACAGTCTTCTTGTATCGCAGGGATGGGATTCTGAAATGTATGTAGAAATAAACGCGACTGAGGAAGATGTTAAAAGCCTTAGAAGTCCTAAATTATTGCATATTGCCACTCACGGCTTCTTTATGGAAGATACCCAAGCCCCTTCTGATGCTGAATTAGAAGGTATAAATGAAGGTAAATCAGTAGTAAACCCTCTTCTCAAATCGGGGCTGCTTTTTGTGAACGGCGGATACTTGGTAAATAAAACTAACGCTTATGCCTTTAATAGCGCAGATGGCATTCTTACCTCCTATGAAGCTATGAACCTTAACTTTGATAACACGGAACTAGTAGTACTAAGCGCCTGTGAAACCGGTCTTGGGGAAATACAACTTGGAGAAGGTGTTTACGGGCTACAGAGGGCATTTATGATGGCTGGCGCAAAAACTATCATTATGAGTCTTTTTAAAGTTTCTGACGAGGTTACACAGGAACTAATGATTACTTTTTATAAACAATGGCTATTAACTAATGATAAAAGAAAGGCTTTTCTTTATGCAAAAAAAGCAATTAAAGAAAAGTATAAGGAACCATTGTATTGGGGATCTTTTGTGATGATAGGAATTAACTAAAATAATGAAGTTTCAAGATTTAATTTCATAAATCTCTATTAATCAAATATTTTATAGCTACCCAACCCCATTTTTTGAAGGCGATAAGTAAGCGATACCCTTAGCACCCCTAATCCATATTTTACGCTTCGTTTAAAATTTATACTGCTTGCTTCTTTAAAATACTTAGTAGGGCAACTTACTTCTCCTACTGTAAAGCCATGATAAAAAATCTGTCCCAGCATTTCGTTATCAAAAACAAAATCATCAGAATTCTTTTCTAAGGGCAGTTTTTCCAGTACTTCTCTGCTAAAAGCCCTATAACCAGTATGATATTCTGCCAGTTTTTGAGACATTAACACATTCTGGCAAAAGGTAAGAATAAGATTAAATATGTATTTATACATGGGCATGCCACCGCGTAAAGCTCCCTTCCCCAATATCCGTGAGCCAAGCATTACATCGTACAAGCCTCTGGCAATAGGGTAAACCATTGCCTCTAATAGCAAGGGTGTGTACTGATAATCGGGGTGCAGCATTACTACTATATCCGCATTGCTTTGCAAAGCTTCCCTATAACAGGTTTTTTGGTTGCCGCCATATCCTGTATTTTTCTGATGCCTAATTACCTTGTGAATTCCAAGCTTTCTGGCTTCTTCAAAAGTATAGTCTTTAGAGAAATCATCTACTAGTATAACCTCGTCTACTATATTAAAGGGAATCTCTTTATATGTTTGTTCTAAAGTTTTCTCTGCATTGTATGCAGGCATTACAACAACAATTTTTTTTCCGTTAATCATTAATCAAACTTATTAATCTTAAAAAAATAAAACCTCTTTAAAAAAGAGGTTTTTATTATATATAAATTCAAATATACTATATACTACTGTTTTACGGAAGCAATATTATTGCCTTGCAAAAATTTTCCGTACAACGCTTTGTAATCATCAACCTCAGGCTCCATAGAAATAGCTTGTTCATAACTTTCCTGCGCGTCAAGCATTAGTTTATTTTGTTCGTAGAAAGACGCTAACACTATTTTATTAAGGGCAGATTGTTGTGAAAGGTCTTTTTTAAGCTCTGCTACTTCTTTGCTAAGTTCAGCGGACTTTGCTTGTGAATAAAATTTAAAAAGGTTTTGTGATGATTTTACACTTGGCTTTTCTTTTACAGAAACTGTCCATATCAAATTTGTTTGGTCTGCTGGTTTAACTTTGGAAAGATCAACTGTTGCACTGTTTCCTTTAGTCTCTTCATTTATTATAGTTTCCCCAAAAAGATTAATAACTTCCACTATGTAAACAGAGGCTCCATTTACGTGAGACCATTTTACCATAACAGGCCCGCTAAGTACAAAGCTTTCTTTTGGCGATTCTATAGAGATATCATCGCCTCCCCTTTCTACGGATCCGGTTACTGCCATGTATTTGTGCCTGTTCTTGTTTATATCGTCGTTCTGGTTAGTCATTTCACCTACTACAAAATCAACATATTTTTTACTAACACTGGAATTCTGAGCTTTAAGTTCTTCTGCAAGTTTAGAAACTTCATAAGTTCCTTTTTGTTTTAGTTCAATGGTTTTTCCATTGGAATATGCCAGGGCAAGGTAGCTGTTTTCATCCAACGTAATCTTTTCCTGATTGGTTAGTTTATCTCCAACCTTAATGGGTTTCCAGTCTGTGTTGTTTGTAGTAGCCTTGTTAGTTCCTTTAGAGGCAAGGACTTTGAACATTTCAGTCTGGGCAAATGAAACGTTGCTTAATAAATAAATTAGCGGGAAGAGTAGTAATTTAGCTTTCATAACGCTTTAGAAGTTTTTAATCTTTGCAAATATAAGTATCTTTTCCTAATCCTTCGATACAAAGGTTTTATAATGTTGTAATAAATCTCTAATAGGTTTGCTATCAAGAATAATGCCACTAATGCATAAGTAATGTCAAATTTATAATTATACCCGTTAAAAACATAAACAACTATCCCTATTAATATTAAAACCTGGAATAAGGTAACCAACATCGAGATTCCATCCCACCAGATGCCTGTATTGATTAATAGCCAATAAAAAATATAGATGTTAATGAGAATGAGCAAGATATTTAGCCAATAATCAATATCGGCATGCATTTCGTTAATATAAGCTTCCTTCAGAATCATGGAAATAATATTGGCATGAACTACCACTCCATACATATCAGGGTTTGTTTTACCAATATATGTTTTGTTAAGCGGGGTATAAAATTTGTCTTCCCAGGTTATTTTATCCCAGCTAGGCCCCATATAACCCATTAGCACAATTTTCCCTCTTATTATATCAGGATTAAATTCCTCGTTAAATATTTGGCTTATGTCTAATGCCGTAAATACGTTTTTTGCATTTGCTGATTTTGCCTGGTCAGTTACCTTAGGGTCAAAATTTCCCTGGTAGTTTATAATCTCAGTTTCATGGCCTCTGGCAAGCAATTTTTTCATTGCTTCTGGGTTGTAAATGCCCGCAAGTTTAACTGCAAAAGCAATTTCTGAGGTGTCTTTTACGTTTTCTCGGGTGCTAAATGTTCTGGAAGTTTTAAAAGCATCATAGCCTTCCGAAATCATATTAGACATCCCGCTCATGGCATACTGGGCAAATATTGGATTGGACAATTCCAGTGTATCATAACGCTCCTTTTCTTCATTATATCGATTCACTTTACTAACCAACACTAGGTTTTCAACTTTCGAAAAAGCAGATGAAAGAGCTGAATCCGCTTTAGCATCTTTGGGTTTTCGAAAAAAAGCATCTATTCCTATTACTTTGGGCTTATATTGGTTTATGATTTCAATTTCTTCAGCAATACCAGCCCTGTCCAAATCGCCAATGTTCACTAAAACAATATTTGTATCTACGCCTGGTCTTTCTCGCAGGTAAGAGAAAACAATATCTGTTAGTTCAAAATCTCCAAATGCTTTTTCTACAGGATTTATTACATCCGACTGTATATTGCCGCCTATATAGGATAGCAAGCCTAGGCTGCCAAAAACAAACACTACTGCCATTATATAATCTGGCAATGTTATTCTTTCTTTCATGTATCTTAAATAGGAAAGTTATAGTAAAAATAGTATGTTTTTGTATAATTCTCTATTATTCAATTAAATTTTACTCTTGAGAAGCTCAAAAACTATGCCATCTGCCAGAAAACGATTGACTTTTGATGAATACTTTAAAGGAATACTTGCAGCCGACAGAATTATCCTCGGAAAAGCTCTTTCCCTGCTGGAAAGTACATTAGAAACCGACAGGGAACTGGCCGTTAAATTAATTGAACAACTACTTCCCTATACCGGCAAATCGCAACGAATAGGCATAACAGGCGTTCCCGGAGCAGGCAAAAGTACTTTAATAGAAGCTTTAGGGAAATACCTCACTTCACTGGGTAAAAAGGTAGCTGTGCTTACTGTAGACCCTTCCAGCAGGCTTACAAAGGGCAGCATATTGGGCGATAAAACCCGAATGGAAGAACTTTCTGCAGATCCATTGGCTTACATACGTCCCTCCCCTGCCGGAACAACCCCCGGCGGTACAGCAGCCCGCACCAGGGAAAGCATATTGCTTTGCGAAGCGGCAGGTTTTGAGATAATTATTGTAGAAACTGTTGGCGTTGGCCAAACCGAAACTGCCGTAAAAGACATGATTACCGGAGGGGGAGACGATTTGCAAACCATAAAAAAAGGGATACTGGAACTGGCGGACGGCATTGTTATAAACAAGGCGGACGGAGATAATGCTGTGTTGGCCCAAAAGACTGCAATGGATATTGGCAATACATTGCAGTATTTCGGTTCCAACGCCGAAGTGGAAATCCTTACTGCCTCAGCGCTGTACAAGCAGGGCATTGTGGAATTGTGGGCCATGATAACCCATTATTTTGAACAAGAAGGAACAGAAGGCGTATTTGCTAATAGAAAACAACAGAGCCTGCACTGGATGCACGACACCATAAAAGAAAAGTTATACAGAGATTTTTATCAGAAGACTGATTTAAAGCCTATTATAAAAGAACTGGAGACTAAAGTACTGGCTTTGGAAACTGCCCCAATAAATGCGGCGCAAGAGCTTTTAAAAATATACAAAAGTAAGTAATATTGAATGGCGGGATTTAATAAACAATTAAGAAGATGGTAAAACAGATATACAGCAGCTACACGGCTGAAGACCACATGGTTTGGACTAACCTATACAGCAGGATGATGCAGATGTTACCCGAAGCGGCGGATACAACTATACTGGAAGGTATAAAGAAAATTGGATTCCCCTCTGACCACATACCTGACTTTGAAGAGGTTAATGATAGCCTTAGCCGTTTTACGGACTGGAAGATTATCCCGCTGGAGGAAATGGTGAAGGACAACCAGTTTATACAGATGCTGGCCGAAAAAGTTTATCCATGCCGTACATGGATACGCTCAAACGATCAGTTTCTTGCCGAGGTGGATGAGTATGATCTGTTCCATGATATTATTGGGCATACCCCCCTGCTTATAAAACCTACTTACTGCGACTACCTTACCGAATTGGGTAAACTGGCTTTAACCTATATAAACAACGACCATGCCTTACTCCTTCTTAAAAGGGTATATTGGCATACCATACAGTTTGGGCTTATTATTTCTGATAATTCTTTAAAAATATACGGGGCGCACCTTATCTCGTCCAGGTCAGAAACTTCTTACTCGCTTAGCGCAGGGGTTCCTAAGTACGACCTGCATATCCCTACTATTATGGATACGCCTTATAAAAAAGGAAGCTTCCAGGAGCGGTACTTTGTAATTAACCATTACGACGACCTGTATAACCAGTTGGATAACATTCGCGCGGAACTAGAAAAGAGAATTAACTAATGACTACCAAACAAAACTATAAACCGGTAAGCTACTCCCAAACTACCATTACAGAGCTTATGATACCCTCTTACGCCAACTTTGGGGGCAAAATACACGGAGGCATAGTGCTTTCACTTATGGATAAGGTAGCCTATGCCTGCGCCGCCAAACATGCGGGGTCTTACTGTGTAACGGTATCTGTAGACAATGTAGACTTTTTACAGCCCGTTGACGTGGGTGAACTACTATCGCTGCACGCCTCCATAAACTTTGTGGGAAGAACGTCGCTGGTAGTAGGCATAAGAGTAGTATCCGAAAACGTTACTAATGGAGTAGTAAAACATACCAACACCTCTTACTTTACTATGGTTGCCAAGGACGAACATGGTAAACTGCAACCCGTGCCGGGGCTTATATTAGAAACCCGCGATGATGTGCGTCGCTTTCTGGAAGCCTTAACCCGCCGCGAATTGAAGGCCCAATACAAAGAGCACTTGGACAACGAGCGAACAAACCTTACTGTAGAGGACGACCTGCACAAACTAGAAAACGAAAAGTGCATGATAGACCCTAAGCTAAATCTTTAGTCAAACCACTTATATTAAACTGAATTACCTTACTATCTCCACCCATCCTTTTTTAGTATTTCCAAATGTGTCTTCAATAAAGTAATAATATACCCCGTCTGTGCAGCCTGCCCCATTCCAATCATTTTTATAATTAGCAGATTGAAATACTAAGCCGCCCCACCTGTTGTAAATAGTAACGGCAGAATTTGGAGGAAGTTTCCTAATCACAAAATTGTCATTCAATGTGTCTTCATTAGGAGTAATAATATTTGGAATATTCATACAATCCTCAATAGTAATAGATTTTGAAATACTACTAAAACAACCATTTTCTGTTACAGTCAGGGTTGTTTTATAATTACCAATATTATTATATACATAATAAAAACTATTGGTATCGTTTAAAATGGATCCATCGCCAAGGCTCCATACATAAGAACCCGTATTAGCATTAGCTGCAACTGAGTGATTTATGAAGAACGTAGAATCGCCATAACAATTGGAATTTACAGTAAAATCAACCATCGGATTAGATTTTATATTTACGGTTTTATTTATACTATCGTTGCATACATCCGCTGACCCTGAGATTACAAGTAGAGTAACCTGATGATTTCCTGTATCAGGGTAAACATAAGTCGGGTCAACATCTTCACTTATTACATTTTGATCTAAGTACCATTTGTACGAATTAATACCCGACCCATTATTAATAGATAAGTTTTGAAATTTTGTAGGCGCCCCTAAGCAAGTATCATTTGCATTAAAATTAGAGTTAAGGCTGCTCAGTACAGTTATTTTAATAGTTGAATTATCCTTACACCCATTCTGAAATTGGGCTTGCAATGTAATTGTATAACTTCCAGGCTTGCTATATTGGTGGATGGGGTTTTGTACAAAAGAAGAATCTCCATCCCCAAAGCTATATTTATAGGCAGTTGCAGTAGCGCCTGAACTCTCTGTAATAGCTACAGGAACATTGGGGCAAACCGAAGTGTCGGACAATTGAAGGGCTATAAAGGATGATGAATTGCCGAAAAGAGAGCCACCCAGCGAATAGCCATAGGCATCGGTTATACCATACCCATACGAGTATGCTATAAATCCGCTGTCTGCCTCCATAGTGTGTGGTGTGCCTGTTATACTCAAATTTACATAAGAATATTCATTACACCCGAAAGCAACAAAACTACTATTATAACCATAATAATAAGGATTAGATAACAACTTACTAAGGCTATCATTTACTAAGCGTCCATCCAGTTTTAATTGATTAATAAATTTAGTTTTTATAATAACCTGAATATCATTATAAAAAGTATTATCTGAAATAAAAGTTTGATCTGCTGATGTTGGGGTAAACACAGATTTATAAAGTAGTTGTGAGTTAGGGTTTATTAAAATCAATGCAGGATCGCTATATTCAGTGAGGGACCCGGAACAGGTTCTGCTCTGCAATACCTTCATAACTGCTACCAGGTTATTAGAACTAATGCACAATGCCGCCGTTTGATTATTAAAATCAATGTATTGGCCCTTATTTAGGCTAATACTATTGCCACTTATAGTTACTGAAGTGTTATTCGCTGAAGCAAGTATTCTTATAGTATAGCTTTCATTACTATAATAAAATACTGATTGATCATAAAATGGGGCTACCAGAAAATTAGTACCCCATAAGTTAACCGGCAATGTTTGTTCTACTAAATGATTTCCATAGTAGCAACCTTCTTGTGGCACATCACTAGCAACATTGCCCGCAAATATTGCAAAAGGCTTGCAGCCTGGCAAAGTTCCTGCTGACTTTACTACCGTTCCGGTAATATCTGCAAGCGATTGTACCAGGTATGTTTCGCCTGCATTTAGTGAGATTACAAAAGCATTACCAGCAGGTTTATTGTTTAATGTTGCCGCAGAAGGTGTAATCTCTATTGAAGTACTATCTTGCACTGCTACAATCAAAAATTCAGAATAACCAAAATCATTCAAATTAGAAGAATAAGATGATTTAGGTACAGAATAAGCAGAGACTATATATTCCGTTCCTAATGCCTGGGTAGGCAAAACCAGAGCGCCATCTGTAGAGTATTCAACATTATTTATAGCATAAACGCTTATGAGAGCTTGTGAAGTAATATGAATGCCGCTATTATTAGGAGCCTCTTCCTGGCAATTCATTAATGTCGAATCAAACTTGATAATAATGCTTTGGTTAGCGCCAACAGAAAAGTTACTGGCATAGCCTATACCAGGAATAGAAACAGTTCCTGTAGTGGCAGTCTCTGATGAAATTTGCATATATAAATTAATAGAATGGCTATTAACAACAGGATCGTTACACATGTACCCAAACCAGAAGTCCGTTCCCTTAGTATTTATTGTAGTCTGGGCATAAGAATTAGTGATGAAAATAAAAGTTAAGAGGCAAATAATTTGCACTTTATAGTATATTTCTAGTTTGTCCTTTCTTTTGGGGTTAAAATATAGATGTGGCATTAAAATAAGTATATAAAAAATTAGTCTTTAAACTTTAGTGTTACCTTTTTGCCTGTAAAGCTCTCCAGCAAGGGGCGCAGCACAAACTCTGCATTTTGTTTGGTCTGGTCTGTTATTTTCATTTCCACAGCAGCAGTCTCTATTTGCCTCTCAGCAGCCTTGTAGGCAGAGTCTATCAGTTCCGCCTCCTGGAACTCCCCATGCTCCATATTGTACACCTTAGATTTGCTGTGGTCTATTTTGGAATAGCATATCTCAGGCTCTGGCAGTGTTAGCGTAAGGTCTGTTTCGGTAAGTACTATATCAGTACTGTCAATCTTCCTCAAATCAATACAGCCAGCCACCTCTCCGGTAATAATAAGGGTAACCTTGGCGTTAAACCAGTACTTGTTTTCTTTGGTTTGCTCCAAAATGTCGCGAATGTAAAACTTAACCAGTTCCAACTTGCCCACTGCAACTACTTTCTCCATAATAATGTTGTTGGTAATGGTTACTTTAGGCTCCTCTGGCGTATGTTTATATATAAAAATAAAGTAATAAACCGCCAGGGCAGACAGGCAGGCCAAAATGAATAGGATTAAATACTTTTTCATAAAAAATTTTGGTTGATAAGGCATTTCAAGTTATGGCTTTATTTTAAATTGTAAAATAGTTGCCAAGACTAATCTTTTCCGGTTGATGTACGTATGATAACTGCAACACATTTTTTAGTATGAATGAGAAGAATTTTGGGTTTTATACCAAACTGGGGGTAGAACCGTTTAAGGGCCTTGCCGAGATAGGCGGTTTTGCCAGCTATACCGACCTGGAATTGGTTTACGATAAGATAAAAAACTCCGCCGTAATAATGGAGATTGGCGCAGGCTACGGCAGATGCATAGATTTTTTGCTTAAAAAAGAATTTAAGGGCAAAATAATGGCCATAGAGCAAAGCCCTACCCTTTGCGCATACCTAAAGGAGCGCTATGGCGCGTACCCTACTATTGAGCTTATCGAAGGCGATTTTATGAAACTGAGCTTTAACGAAAAGGCGGATGCGGCATTGTGGATGTGGTCTGGGTTGATAGATTTTGCGCCGGAAGAACAGAAAAACTGCCTGCAAAAACTTCATGAACTGCTGAACGACGAAGGAACAGTAATAATAGACATCCCCAGGCTGGGTTTTAAAACCTACGCCACCCATACAGACGAGCAACACCTGCACCTGGAAAGCCCCTACGGCACGCTGGACTGCTATATCCCCTCGGAGGAGGATATGCAGCGCTATTGCCGCGAAACGGGCTACGCCGCATGTAATTCGCTGCACTATGAGACGGACACCCATAAAGAACGC
>Ga0302315_10002149_pt1 | contig 18927 bp, 13 predicted proteins | sample III_Palsa_N3_1_FD_200532 | JGI IMG/M metagenome (GOLD analysis project Ga0302315, IMG submission 200532) | Peat permafrost microbial communities from Stordalen Mire near Abisko, Sweden - III_Palsa_N3_1 | ecosystem: Environmental > Terrestrial > Soil > Palsa > Peat permafrost | place: Sweden...
TCCGACTCAGGTCAAATGCGCTCACAATAAAACCCCATGTTATACGCATCCTATGAACACTCTTTCTTTACTGTCGGGTTCGGAACTTCTGAAACGCACACAAGATCTCGTTACCGACGAACGTCGCACGACGATGGCTTTGATCGAGCATCTTCGAGAAATTGAAAGGCGAATGCTCTTTCTCGAAACAGGTCATTCAAGTCTATTTGAATTTGCGGTTAAACATCTCGGCTTAAGCGAAGGTTCGGCGCAGAGAAGAATTTCGGCGATGCGTTTGATCAGGGATATCCCTGAGGCCAAGGCGAAGCTTGAATCGGGCGAAATTAGCCTTTCGAACGCGGCGCAGATCCAAACCGTCTTTCGTGCTTCGAAAGTAGCTGAACGACAAGACGAACTATTAGAGAAGTCTTCCGTTCAGAAAATGAGCATGGGCTCCAAAAAAGAAATTCTAGAAAAAGTTTCGGGGATGACTCAACGAGAATGTCAGGCAGCTCTTTTGAAACTCGTTCCTGACGCAGCCCCAAAGCTGATGGAAAGAGATCGGCAAGTCAGCGAAGAGCGATTCGAGTTGAAGCTTGTCATTTCTAAAGAACTTCATGACCAAATAGAGGAACTGAAATCTTTACTTTCACATTCTCTTAAAGACGGGGGCACTTCCGAATTGCTTAAGTATCTCGTTAAACAAGAGCTTACCCGTCAGGAGAAGAAGCATGAAGTTTTTAAAGGATCCGAACGGGAAAGTTCCACTCGGGAAAATCGAAGCACCCAAGCCGTCGGTCGATCCGAAGATAGTCGTCAACAGGAGGCTGTCTTAGGTTCCACCGCCGCGCCGGTACGAAACGGAATAAATCGATCAAGAAAGGCGATCCCAAGGTCAACTCAAAGAGAGATTTGGAGGCTTGCGAAAGGCTGCTGCCAGTATCCTGGGTGTGGGTCCCGCTACCGATTGGAACTCGATCATATCGTTCCTCATGCTCAGGGTGGGTCGGATTCGATCGAGAATCTTAGGCTCTATTGTCGGACTCACAACCTAGGCCATGCGTTTAAGCGCTATGGGACTGAGAAGATGAATCAGTATCGGAAATGGTAAAAAGATCAAAAAGAAGGGATACGGGCTGAGTTTGGATATCGGAGTGATCACCGTCGATCACCCTGGAATGACTCTTTGCGTAAAGCTCTTACGTCTCTTTAAGTAAAGAACACTTAGAAAATGAGAGCCAAGGGTCCTTCAGCAAGAGCTACAGCTCCTTAACCACGAAAAAACCATGGAAAGAGACCCCACCTCGCACTTGCGTTATTGAATGCCCGTGATTAAGGTGCTGCCTCAATGTCAAAACCGCCGGGAAACATCGAAGAGCTTACGCCGTTAATGCGGCAGTATAATGAACTGAAAGCCAAAGTTCCTGATTCGCTCTTGTTCTTCCGCATGGGAGATTTTTACGAACTCTTTGGCGACGATGCGGTTGAAGCGTCGAAGATCCTCGAGATCACGCTCACCTCGCGCGACAAGAACAAAGAAAACCCGATGCCGATGGCTGGAGTGCCGTGGCACAGCTCGCAGGGTTACATTCAACGACTTTTGAAAGCCGGAAAAAAAGTCGCAATCGGTGAGCAACTCGAAGACGATCCCGACGCCGAAGAAGTTCTCACAAAAACTGGAAAGAAGGCGCCGAAGATCGTTCGACGCGACATTGTCCGCCAGTTTACTCCGGGCGTTCAATTTGATCTCGAAGGCTCCGAAGCAAACTTTCTCGCGGTGATTGTCGCGCTTCCTTCCGCAAAGAATTCAAAAAGTAGCGACTCCTGGATCCTCGCCTGTCTCGACGCCTCGACCGGCGAGTGCTTAGTCAGTGAAGCCCTGAGTTCCGATAAGCTCGCGCAAGACTTGGGATCGCTTCCGATCCGTCATCTTTTGAGATCGCATGAAGGTCTTGCTGGTTCTGGTAGTGGCGACGCTCTCAAATCTGCAATCAGTTCGCTGAGTGGCGCAGGGGCTTTGATCGAAACTCTTCCAAGTAATTATCTTTCGCTCGATCAAGCCGAAAATCTTCTTCGGAATCACTACGAGATCAAAAATCTCGAAACTTTCTTAAGCACCGGCGAAGCAGTTTTAGCGGTCGGCGCGCTTGTGATGTATGCGCTCCGCACACAACAACAAGAAAAGCTCTCGCATCTGAGAATTCCAGCCCCCCTTCATCGTGCACAATCGATGATCTTGGGACCAAGAACTCCGCAGCATCTGGATTTACTTCCGAGCCCTGATGGCACACCCAATCTTTATACGCTGATCAATCGCACTCGCTCGGCATTGGGCGCGCGCCAGCTTCGTCGTTGGATTCTCGCTCCGCTCAAAAGCCCTGTGGAAATTCAGGAACGGCAATTCGCGGTGAAGGAACTTGCACACGGCTTGAGCTTAGGTGCTCGTGGTGCGGAAGCGCTTTCGACTTCGATGGGCGAAGTCTACGATCTCGAGCGCATCTTAGGCCGCATCAATACGCGCCTTGCGGGTCCGCGCGATAGTCTTGCTCTCGGAAAATCTCTCGGAGTCATTCACCTTCTCGAGCAGAAGCTTGCGGACTCAGCTGCGACTGCAAAAGCACCGTCGAAAACTTTGCTCGAAATCAGCGCCTCGTTAAAACGACTCCATTCGGAGCTTGCGCCATTGAGCGAGCGCATTCTTACGACCCAGAAAGCAGAAGCTCCGTTCGTTGCACGCGATGGCGGGATCTTCAACATCGGAACGCAACCGGAACTCGATCGCCTGATCAACATCAACGAAGACGGCCAGAAGTGGTTGATCGATCTCGAGACTCGCGAGCGCGAAGCGACGGGGATCTCGTCACTCAAAGTTCGTTACAATCGTGTGTTCGGGTATTACATCGAAATCACGCAATCTCATCTCAAGAGTGTCCCGCCGCACTATCAGCGCAAGCAGACGACGGTTGGTTCGGAACGTTTCTTCACTGAAGAACTGAAAAAATTCGAAGACGAAATCGTTACCGCAATATCTCGCCAAAAATCATTGGAGATGGAACTCTTCGAAGACCTTCTCGACGCGATTCGCGCGAAGACTTCCTTCATCATGGAATACGCGAAAATTCTGGGTGAACTCGACTCGCTGATTTCACTCGCGCGCCTCAGCCAGGATTCAGGCTGGGTGTTTCCAGAGATTGATGACTCCAAAGACCTAGTACTCAATCAAGGCCGCCATCCGTTGGTCGACTTCACTTCGCGTGGAACTTTCGTTCCAAACGATCTGGAGCTTTCACCGACGACTCGTCGGACCTTGATGATCACCGGCCCGAACATGGGTGGTAAGTCGACGATCATGCGCCAAACTGCGCTGATTGTTCTCCTCGGCCAAATGGGCGCACCAGTGCCTGCACAGAGCGCTCGCTGGGGTTCGGTCTCCTCCTTATATACACGGATCGGGGCACACGATGCGATCGCTCGCGGCCAGAGTACTTTCATGGTCGAAATGAGCGAACTTGCTCACATTCTTCACCATGCTGATGATCGTTCCTTGATCATCCTCGATGAGATCGGCCGTGGCACCAGTACCTACGACGGTGTGAGTGTGGCTTGGGCAACGCTCGAGTGGATTTGTACGCAGATTCAAGCACGCACTCTTTTCGCAACTCACTATCATGAACTCACTCGCCTCAGTGGATCGATCTCACTTCTGGCCAACGCACACATGGCTGTTGAAACCAGTGCAGAAGCCGGAACTAAGAACGCTGAGTTCCGTTTTCTCTACATTTTAAAAGAAGGAGCAGCAAACGAGAGCTTCGGGATTCACGTCGCAAAACTTGCGGGGCTTCCAAAGTCTGTCGTCGATCGCGCATGGAAAGTTTTGGACGAATTGGAAGCGACTGCAATCGCGTCGAACAATTCGGGCCTTACACCTGATACGCAGCAGTTGTCGTTCTTTGCACCTGGACCCGTATTGGCGGCCGTACCTGCAGAGCCGCATCCTGTTTTGACGGAAATTGAAAAGCTCAATCCAAACGAGATGACGCCGATGCAGGCGTTAACAACTCTGGCCAAGCTTCAGGAAATGTCTCGCGAATCTGACTCAGCGTCTTCTTCAAAGCAGAGCCGATAGCCACTTCGGGAGTAAATGGATTAATCCATTTCAACTGGCTCAGTCCCGCGCCGTTATCTTCAGCAGCTTTCCAATTTTTGGCCCGCCACACTTTCGTGAGACGCGTGATCTTATGGCGAGTGACGATGTGCTTGGATTGAATTTCTCCGATGAGTTCATGAGATCCATCTACATCAGCAAGTAAATCCCAGAGCCCTGCGCGCCATTCACCTTTTTCACGCTTGCGAAGGAGAACTCGTCCGTCTTCTGAAACCACGCAATGAAGTTCTTCACGAACATCGAGCCAGATTTTTGGTTTCTTCTTAGGGGGAAAGCTTTCTTCAGTTCCCGCCGCGCGCGCGCGACAGCCAGACGAAACCGGACAGAGCAGGCACTTCGGTTTCTTATAAGTGCAAACGGTCGCGCCGAGTTCCATCAGCGCTTGATTGGTCACGCGAGGATCGATCTTCTGCTCAAACGCGGCTTCAACAATAATCTTCGAGAGTCGCCAGAGTCTTTCCTTATAGAAAGTATCGCCGCCGCGGCGTGAGACCAGGCGAAAGCGTGAGATCACTCGTTCAACGTTTCCGTCTAAGATCGGTTCCGGAAGATTGAGCGCGATTGAGAGAATTGCTCCCGCTGTGTATTGACCGACGCCGGGGATTTCAAGCCAACCTTCGCGCGTAGTGGGAAATCCTCCCGCGCTCACGATCATCTTTGCACCTTTGTGAATATTGCGAGCGCGCGAGTAGTAACCGAGACCCGCCCAGTGAAGGAGCACATCTTCTTCTGGTGCTTGCGCCAAAGTTTCGACAGTGGGGAAACGCGCGACAAACTTTTCAAAATAGGGAACGACCGTCACGACCTGCGTCTGCTGCAACATGATCTCGGAGATCCAAACCCTGTAGGTTGCAGGCTGTTCGCGCCAGGGCAGGATTCTTTGCTGGCGATTAAACCAGTCGGCCAAGTTGTTGAGTAAAGCGTTGCTCACTCCCCCATTCCTCCCATAAGCTGATAGAAAATGAAACGCCGGAGCGGAATTTCCCTCATCGCTTTTACAATCTCTATGGCCGCGCCCCTCCTTGCGCCCCACTCCAGCTCCGCTCTCATCTCAGTTGCCGAACTCAATGCGCGGAAAGCGCGACAGGTCCACAAGGCCTCGCCCTCTCCATCGCCGTCACCCATAGCAGTACCCGTGGCAGCCGCGGCTCCAGAGCCAGCGCCATCTCCCCATCCCTTTCTCGTCGTTCTAGATCCCGGTCACGGCGGCATCGACAACGGCGCGTCTTTTAGTCGCGGCCACGATGCGGTTTTCGAAAAGAACGTCACCCTCATGTTGGCGCATCAAGTGGCAGCTCAACTTCGCAACCGTGGAATTGACGTCATCCTCACACGTGACATGGATCATGAAATGCCGCTGGCCGCCCGTACGGCCTTGGCCAATAAGATGGGCGCGGACGTCTTTATTTCGCTTCACATGAATTCGCTCCCCAACAAGAACGAACAACTCGCCTCGGGAACCGAGACCTACATCCTTAATAATGCGAATGATGACTCCTCCAAACGCCTCGCTCAGCTCGAAAATATGCTGATGGCAGGTGAACACGAACCTCAGGGGGTTGCGCAAACTGGGGATGTCGCGCTCATTTTAAAGGATCTGAGGCTCGATGCGAACTTGCCTGAAAGTAAGCGCTTGGCCTGCATGATTCAACATCAGCTCGTCGTGGCCCACTCCAAAGCAGAGGGTAAGGTCATCCCTGCGAAGACAGATCGTGGAGTGAGGCAGGCCTTGTTCTTCGTTCTTCTCGGCGCGGACATGCCAAGCGCGCTGGTCGAGGCGGGCTTTCTCAGTAACTCAAAAGATCGCACTTGGATCACTTCAGCTGCGGGCCAGAAGACCCTTGGAGTCGCTATCGCGCGCGCGATTAACCTGTTTCGAATTCAGAAAAATACGCCAGAAGCGCGGAAAACCTTAAACACCTGTAAAGTTCATTGACAGTCTCGCCCCCCGAGACTGACTAGTGAGTGTTCGGACCCCTCCCGAAATCATCGTTAAATCAGCTACTTGTGGGGTGGGTCATTTTTCACCCACCTGGCATTTCCCTTGCTCTATCTCCCTCCGAGAAGAGTTGAATTAACGTTGTAGCGGAGGATGTATGAAAACAAATCAAATCTCGCGATATGCCACTGCCCTGGCACTCGCAAGTATCGCGGTACTAGTAAGTGCGTGCGGTAGCGGAAGTGGAAGTAGTAGCCCAATTGTCGGTGGAATTGCAGGCGGTGGTGGTGTGAGCACCCCAGGCGCATGCGTCCTTCCATTGAGCCAAAACGTTGGTTTCGGCGCCCAAGGCGCTGAGGTCAGCGCAACAGAAATTTATGCTTCGCCTAACACAGGCAGCGGAATGATCACGACGTTAACCGGAGGAGCATTCTCCACTGGTTACGAGTTCTCGAATAGCTGGAATCAAGCTGTTTCGGATGCCTACGTCGGGATGAACATGCAGGCTGGTGGTGCCGTCGGTGTGGGCTACCCAACTACTGGCTACCCAACGGGCGGCTATAGTTACACAGTTCAGGGCGCTTTAACGATGACTGCAAACCGTTGGCAGACCCTCGTTTTAGAATTGGAACAAAAGTATCCTTACGGTTACACCGGAAGCCAATACGGTACTGGTTATGGAACCACGGTTCCATACGGTACGGCTCCAAGCTACGCAGCTGGCGGCATTCCTGCCAACATCTGTATCAGCGGGATCGCTTTCCAAGTTATCTATGGCCCAGGAACTTTGCAAGGTGGAGAAATCATCTTGTATCTGAATACCAACGACACTGTCACTCTCGTTCTCTAATTGTCCCCCGATCGCAGTACGTCTTCTCTCCCTACGAGATGAGTGTGCAAGCAGGGGCCAGTAGAATCAGAATGACTATGCCCAAGTCGAACTAGTTGAAGTGAAGTTGCACTCATTCAAAAAGTCGGTGATCTGAGCAGAGATGGCCGGTTTTTTAAAGGACCTGCTCCCGAAAGGGAGCGGGTCCTTTCCTTTTTAGATTCCTTCGGTATGTTGTTCCCATGGGCAAGCTTACGAGCCGCAAACTTCTTTTATGGTTCGTCTTCGTCTGTGCTCTCGCCCTTCTTGTTGGCGGCATCCAGGACTATCATGCGTACCAGATCCAGTGGCAGCTCATCTTAGACGGAAAGAACCCGTGGCTTGATTTCACCGAGATCAATCAGAAGAACGCTTACGGCCCCATGTTCAACGCCCTCGCCGTCTTCTATTGGATTCATCCCATGCTTCCCAAGCTTCTCTTTATCGGGGTTTGGTTTGCCGCGGCCATTACTCTCATTCGTGATCTCAGTCCGGGTCGTGTGCGTGAAGGCGTTCTCTTCCTCCTTCTGAGCTTATTCTTTCTCGTCGAACAAATCGGCTTTGGCCACTTCGATATCTTAGTCGCAGCAGCGATGCTCTTTGGCCTTCGCGCTTACATGAAAGATCGAGATGTCCGTGCGGCGGGGTTTTTTGCCACAGCCATCACTTTAAAATTTTATCCGCTCGTTACCTTACCGTTCTTAGCATTCGATCAGCGCGGCAGGGTCCGATATCGTTTTCTAGGACTCACATTTTTTTTCGTTGCGCTGATCTTCGCGATCGCTTGGTTGATTTGGGGAAATTCGATTTGGGATCCTTTCACTTTTGCGGCAGGAAGAGAAGCGCGCCAGCTCTCGATCTTTAAATTTCTTTCGGCGGATGACTCCGTCCTAAAAAAACTCGGCGTCGACATTCCCCTCTCTCTTTGGAAACCTACTCTCTTGCTCGCCGGAGGGTTCACGTTTTTCTGTCATCTGAAAAGACGACTCCGTCCCGAACAAGCTTGCCTTGCTGCTTTGATGATCACGTTTCTGATTTATCCTGCAGGTCATCACCAATTTCAGGCAGTGTTGTTTTTTCTCGTCTTTGTCAGTGCAGAACCGCTCCATCCGGCATGGCGCCGGTACCTCCAGTTTTTGGGCATCTACACGCTACTCTTTGGAATAACAGATGGCTTTCGTCGGTTTGATCTATCTTGGGCGTATAACGTCATTACGCCACTGGCCTTCGTTCTAGGCATTCTGGCTTGGCGGGCTTCTCTTACCTATAAGGTCGGAAGCGGCAAAAGTGACGAAAAATTGACTCCCTCTACTTAAGACCTTATTTTCAAAACTTAAAAAGACGATAAGCCATCGAGGAACTTCCACAATGGCTTCACGCGAATATCAAGTCTCGCTCGATTATGAATTCGATCACCCAGTAGAAGAGGTGTGGAAATACGTTTCCAACACCGATCGAATCAACCGAATGCTGAAACTTCCTCCCGTGAAGTACTCCTTCTTTCCACGTCCCGAAGGCGGAACGAACATAATCGGAGAGTTCCGGGTCAAAGGACTTCTCATTCGTTGGAAAGAGCACCCTTATGAATGGGTCAAGAATCAGTTTTTCAAAATCGAGCGCGAGTATTTTACGGGACCGATCGAATATATTCGGATCGATTGGACATTCGAAGAAACTCCACGCGGCTGCAAACTTCGCCAGACTTTTAAGTATCGCCTGGTCAATCGACTCTTCAAACCCCTCGCCGTTCTTCAGATCGACCGTGACGGACGAACCGGATTTCGAAAGTGCTACGACATCATTAATCAGCATTTGAAACGCAAAGCCTCAGGTGAAGCATCCGAAGCTTTCCCCGTTCAAACGTTCACTTCAAACCCTAAACACCTCAAGGTCATGAAAGAGCGCCTCAGGCAGTCTGATGTCGAGGATCAAACCTCTGATAGACTACTGGATTTTCTCTTCACTGCTCAAGATCACGACGTCGCCACGATCAGACCTTTTCGAATTGCAGAAAAACTAAAACTCAGCCGAATGGATTCACTATCCGCTCTTTTAAAAGCGACCAAATCAGGTCTGCTTTCTCTTTCTTGGAATGCACTTTGCCCAGGATGCCGAGGCGCTAAAGAGACTACTGGAGTACTTTCTCACATGAAATCGGAAGTGCACTGTAACTCCTGTAACATCCGTTTCGCGTCAGATTTTTCTAGTCGCGTTGAACTCACCTTCTCACCTACTGAATCCATGAGAAAAGTCGGCTCTCAAGAGTTCTGCGCAGGTTCACCTCGCAACACCCCTCATTTCCAAACTCAGCTTAGACTTTCTCCAAAACAGGAAATTGCATTCAAACTCGATCTTCCTGTTGGAACCTACCGACTCCGCTCTCTTCAATCCAACATGACTTGGAGTATAGAGGTTCAAAATCTCAGCGAAAATGTCGACCATCGATTTAACGCCATCTTTAAAAACGGTAGCCATGAAACTGAACAGCAATTGATTTCAGTGACCAAGGGTGTCCTCCAATTTCAAATTGGGAACCAAACGGATCATGAACTCACTGTCGTTCTTGAACGTGCGACCTGGATGGACGATGTCTGCACCGCCTCCTTGGTCAGCTCACTTCCGGAGTTTCGACAGATCTTCTCGTCTCAAATTTTGGATTTAGGTGCTAAAGTCGAATTTTCTGCAATGGCCGTTTTGTTCACGGACTTGAAAGGCTCGACTGCTCTCTACGAAAAATCTGGAGATGCACATGCCTTTGCAGTGATCCAAAAACACTTTTCAATTCTACAACTCTGCGTTCAACAGAGCGAGGGTGGCGTTGTTAAAACTATTGGTGACGCTGTCATGGCAGTATTTTCTCAACCTGAGAACGCGCTCAAGGCTGCAATAGCTATTCAAAACTCTACTTTCGGCGAAGGCATCGAAGTTAAAGTTAGCATTCACTACGGGCCTTGTTTCCTCTTTCGGCTCAATGACATTTTGGATTACTTCGGAAGCACCGTAAACCTTGCGGCTCGTTTGCAAGGACATTGCGAAGGTGGCGAAGTAACGCTTTCGGCGAAGATGATTGATGACCCAGCTGTTCGTGCGACCCTCAAAAGTTACAAACTCGTCGCTGAGCAGGCTTCTAAGAACTTTAAAGGGTTCGATGAGGAGATCGAAGTTTACCGAATCGCTCGAAAACAAAATCAGCGCGCGGCCTGAGGAGGTCCCGAACAAGCTTGTCTTGCGGCCCTGATGATCACGTTTCTCATTTATCCCGCAGGTCATCACCAATTTCGGGTCGCCGTGCTGATGACTCTTTAAAAACTGCTATTTCGCCCAGTAGCTTTGCATCTTCGAAAGTCCATACGCTTGAATCGCCGCATACTGATTGTGCGAAGAACAGAGCAATTTGAGATTCTCGAAGCTCGATACCCCTCCCTTGGCAAAGGGCAGGACATGTTCCATTTGAAGCGCGTGCCGAGATTCACAGCGACGCTCTGATTTCTGATCCACGAACGCACAACGTCCTCCATCTCGACGCCAAACAGCCTGTGCAATCGCCGCCGGAACATAGCGTTTAAACCTTCCGGCTTTTTCGCCATTTTGCTCTTCTGAAGTCCTTACAGACATTCCAGGACTTTCGTCTTTCGGAATCCCCGCGATTTCCACTGGTGGAGATAGAACTTCCGCTGCCGATTTGCCGTCTTCTGGTTTCTTTGATTTTTGAAGTGGATCCAGTTTCTTAATCCCAAGATTAACCAACTCTTCGATCAAACCGGCGTAACTCTGCGCTTCAGGCTTATGTCCGAGAAGATTCTTCAAACGTCCGATCTTTTCCATCAATTCCCGACTAGCCGTGAACCGGATTTCCGTTTCTTCCCCGTTGATCACTCGTTCCTTTTCAACTCTCGCCGACTGAGGCGAAATCTCCGCCAGCACACGCTCTGTTTGCTGAGATGACTTCCCCTCAACTTTTGCAAGAAGCTCTAATTTCTCAGCTTGAGAATAAGTTTTCCCAAGCTGTCTCTTCTCTTGAACAAGAAAGCTCTGAACCTGACTCAAAGTCGCGACACTGACCACGCCGCCCTGAAGCTTCGATTCATACTCCGGAACTTCGCGAAGAAGTTTCATCGCTGCTATTCTGCGATACGCTCCCCCTTCGGAATATCCCAACTCGGCCGTGCAATAAATAAACAGACTGGAAAAACCAAGCGATGCAAAGAGTTTCCGGGCATCGATCTCACGAAGGTGATGAAGCACTTGGATGCCGATGCGTTTTTCCTCGGAGGCCAATTGCTTTGTCGCAACAAGAAGCTCGGAGTCGGAAATGGATTTTAAGTTCATGATAAAGATCTCACTTTCTGACGAAGGCCATATCACGGAAAAATCGGCCTCATAAAACGAGCAAGGATGACTCGAGATGAATCTTTAAATAGAAAACTTAGAAACAAGCTCCTCGAGAAAGTGCAATGAATGGCTGCCCGACTAGGAAGCAAAGACGAGGTTCGAGAAGCATTTTTAAAAAAATGAAAGATAGTTTATAAAACCATGTCAAACGAAAAGTTTAATTTTTCTGGAAAATATGAACTCTATTTCGAATAATTTGCGTGAAACTCAACTGTGCTACTATCAAGGTGTGCCTGCCGGTAAAGACATCAATCAAGTACTGAACGAGTTCGTTGAAAGCCTGCGCATTGATCGCGGTGCAGCCGAGCGCACCATCGAAGCATATCGTCGAGATCTCACTCAGTTTATGGCTTGGCTCAGTGTTGAAGGACTTTCCTGGAATTCGAGCAGCGGAGCAGATCTTCAAAATTTTTTAAATACCCTTTCCAAGCAAGGACAGAAGGCCACTTCCCTCGCACGAAAAACGTCGACTCTTCGTCAGTTCTTCAAGTTCTGCTGCCTTGAAAAAGGAATGAAAGAAAATCCTTCGGAAAACTTAGAAAGCCCGTCTCAGTCCAAACGACTTCCAAAATACCTCACAATCGACCAAGTACAAGCGCTCCTCAAATCCGTCGATGAGGGAATTTCTTACTCCGGCTCAGAAGACGAAATCGCAGCGCTTCGTGCCCGTGACGCCGCGATGGTTTATCTTCTCTATGCCACAGGACTTCGAGTCAGCGAGCTAGTTGGCCTGACTCTTCACAGACTTGATATTCAGCAAGGCTATGTCCGAGTTCAAGGCAAAGGCGACAAAGAACGCATCGCGCCCTTCGCACCGATTGCGGGCGAAAAGCTCAGCATCTATCTCGACAAGTATCGGCATCTTCTTCACCCGAAAGACCAGAGCGTTTTCATCAATCACCGCGGTGATGAGATTTCTCGGCAGAGTTTCTGGAAGACTTTGAAAACCTTTGCCATGCAGGCTGGAATGCCTTCAACTCTTTCTCCCCACGTCCTTCGCCACAGCTTTGCTACCCATCTTTTGCAATCAGGAATGAATCTTCGCTCACTTCAGATGCTGCTGGGACACTCGGACCTTTCGACTACCCAGATCTACACCCATATTGCGCCTGAACATTTGAAGGAATCCCACAAAAAGTACCACCCTCGCGGAGGCGGATAGTTCCGCCAGTTAGCCCGTGATTAGGCCTCCATCCTGTCGGCCTGACTGATCTAGTTGCCTAGAACGCCTTTTTTTTGATAGAACCAAGGGAATGGATTCTTCCTTCGCCGAACGACTTCAGATGCTTTCGATCCAGCTCGTCCCCTTCATCATGGCCGTCGTGTTCCATGAGTACGCGCACGGGTTTATCGCCAATCGTTGGGGTGATGACACAGCCAAGAACGCCGGACGACTCACGCTCAATCCGATTCCGCATATGGATCCCATCGGCACGATCCTCTTTCCTGTGATCAACATGCTGACCGGGATGAACCTCCTTTTTGGTTGGGCAAAACCGGTTCCGATCGATCCACGCAAATTTCGAAAATTTCGAGTCGGGCTTTTCTGTGTTTCGTTTGCTGGCCCTGGGATGAACTTTATTTTAGCGCTGATCTCGTCTGCTGTGTTTTGCATGATTCATCTCTGGGTTCATCCGGACTTCTACCTTTTCGAGCCACTGGTCGCGATGTGCTACGTTTCAGTCTCGCTCAATTATGCGCTCGGAATTTTCAATCTCATCCCGCTCCCCCCTCTCGACGGAAGCAAAATGATTGAAGCATTTCTCCCGATCGAACTCGCCCGCAAATATGAAAAACTTGCTCGCTACAGTTTCCTGATCTTGATGGGACTTTTGCTGAGTGGGGCGTTTACCTTTTTAAGTTACCCCATTCGATTTTGCACCAATCTCACGCTTTATTTGATGACCCGGGCTTTCAACGTCCCCGGGATTTTTTGAGGATCTATGTCTGATACGTCCAACTCAAAAAAAGTTATGCTCTCCGCGATTGCTCCAAGCAATCGCCTGACTCTTGGCAACTACATCGGAGCCGTGAGCAATTGGCTCAAACTTCAGCATAATTACGACTGTATTTTCTTTGCCGTCGATCTTCACGCGATCACGGTGAGACAAGAGCCAGAAGCTCTTCGCGAGCAATCGTACTGGGCGATCGCGCTTTACATCGCGGCGGGCCTCGATCCCAACAAAGTCACTCTCTTCGTTCAGTCTCACGTTCCTCAGCACGCTGAGCTCGCGTGGATTCTAAACTGCTACACGTACATGGGCGAGCTCGGTCGCATGACTCAGTACAAAGACAAGAGCGCAAAGCAGGATCAAAACATCGGTGCGGGTCTGTTCACTTATCCAACACTGATGGCGTCTGACATCTTGCTCTACAACACCAATCTCGTTCCGGTCGGCGAAGATCAGAAGCAACACATCGAAATCACCCGCGACGTCGCCATGCGAATGAACAATATTTACGGCAAAGACTTGTTCACGATCCCTGAAGTTTATATTCCGCCCGTTGGCGCGCGGATCATGAGTCTTCAAGATCCAACCTCGAAGATGTCCAAATCGGATCCAGATCCTAACGGCTCTGTATTTCTCAGCGACACGAACGATCAGATTATTAAAAAGGTAAAACGCGCGATCACCGACTCCGGTAGCGAGATCACGTTTGACGACTCAAAACCCGGCGTAAAAAACCTGCTCACGATCCAATCTGCTCTCACAGGCAAGACCACCGCTGAGTTAGTCGCCTCTTATGCGGGCAAACAGTACGGACATTTGAAGGTCGAGACGGCAGAGATTGTCGCATCCGTCATCGGTCCGATTCGGGATCGGGCGACCGAGTTGATGAAGGACCGCGGGGAACTCGACAAGGTCTTGAAGCGGGGTGCCGAACAAGCGAGCGCCCGAGCACAGAGAACCCTCGACGAAGTCTATCGACGCGTCGGGTTTATCGCACGGCGTTAAGTCCGCTTTTAACCTGCTCTTAACCCAAGAACGTACCCAGACCGTACTACAGCTAGTACGTCGGTAAAACACCTCCCCTAGGTGTTGTTTTTTTGACTGCGTCACTTGCCTTATAGTCGCTCTTGGATATGATCGCCCCAATGTCTCACCGGGTACCCATCACCATTCGCTTGGAACGTTTTGAAGGTCCTCTCGACCTTCTGCTCTATTTAATTCAGAGCCACGAGTTCGACATCAATAAGATTTCGATCAGTAAGATCACGGACCAATACCTGACTTACGTTCGTATGATGCAGGAACTCAATTTCGACACCGCGAGCGAGTTCCTCGTGATGGCGGCGACTCTCATTCAGTGGAAGAGCAAGTCGCTTCTGCCTCAAGAAGAAAAGTTAGACGGCGCCGCTGCGGCTGCCGAAGAATTTACCCAAGAAGATTTGATTCGTCAGCTGCTCGAGCATCAACGCTTCTTAGAAGCCGGCGAAAGCATGGCTCAGCTTCCGCGCTTGGGCGACGATGTGTTCACACGCAACAATTCCAAACCGCCGATCGAACGCGTCTGGAAAGACATGAACGTCACGTCCATCGCCATGGGCTATCAGGACATGTTGGTTCGTCAGCGCAAGCGCACGCAGATTCTGAAAAAAGAAACCGTCTCACTCTCTGATCGAATCATGGAGTTCAGCGATAAGCTTGCCATCGGAAAACCAACGGATATGAGATCCCTCATGTCTGAGAAGCCGATGAAGCAAGAAGTCGTCGTAACGTTCCTTGCTTCACTCGAACTCTCGCGCTTGAAGAAAATGCGCGTGCATCAAGAAATCACTTATTCGCCTATTTTCCTCGAGCTTTTGCAGACATTGAAGGATTTCGATCTTCAACTCGCTTCCGGATTTCAATACGACAGTTTGATCAATCCAAGCGCACACACTGCACCACCATCCATTATCGACTCCGTTCAAAACGGACTCACGACTTAATTTAGGAACCAGGGGAATTACAATGGCCAAAAAACACGATCAAGATTCATCCCAAGATTCATCCAACGACAATGGCGATCAAAAAGTCACCATGGTGGAAGATCCATTTGGTATCAACACTCTGGAAATCAGCGATTTTCAAAATCAAACCGACGAGTTGGATTTAGAAGACGATGATTTGTTACCTGAAGAAGATATGAACGATGAAGAACTCGGCGAGCTTGAACTTGCAGAAGAAGATCCGATCATGATGTCGGATCTCGCAAGAGCGGTTGCCAAGAGCGACTCCGATCACGCCGAACAATTAGAGAACACGATTCAAGAAGGCCTTTCGAGCGAAGAAGCTGCTGCAGAACTTGCGCGCCAAATCGCCGAAGACCAGGCTCTTGCTCAATCTCTCGCTCAAGAGGAAGAAGACGAAAACGATCCCGAGCTTTTAGCGGCTCTTCCGAACTCAGAAAACTTAGACATCATGGAAGTGCAGTCTTGCATCGAAGCGCTTCTTTTCATGTCTGACAAACCGATTTCTGCTACGAAACTTCGCGATCTTTTGGGGCCGAACTTCACCCTCGATATCTTCCAAGAAGCCGTCACCTCGCTTCAAGACCGTTACAAGTCCGCTCATCATGGATTTGAAATCCTTGAAATCGCCGGAGGCTATCAGTTCCGAACGAAGCCAGGACGCGCGCCTTTGGCTCGTAAGTTGGCTAAAATCCAGACCCAGCGCCTTTCGAGCGGTGGGATGGAATCTCTGGCCATCATTGCTTACAAGCAACCTGTCTTGAAAGAAGACATCGACAAAATCCGTGGTGTCGACTCCTCCTACTTTATTCGCGGCTTGATGGACAAGAAGCTGATCAAGATCTCGGGTCGCTCGGAACTTCCAGGCCGCCCTATGCTCTACTCGACCACCGATGAGTTTTTGCAGATCTTTGGCTTGAATGACCTTCAGGGCCTTCCTCCTCTTCGTGAGCTGGAAAGCATGATCCCGACGTCACAAGCGAGACATGAAGATGATCCTCGCGTGAAGGAAATGCGCCGTCTCGTGGGCGAAATGAACACCGACGTCAGCACGACCTTGGCGTACGACCCTAAGGAAGACGAAAAGCTCCTTCAAGAGATCCGCGAACGCGTGCAAGCCATCCCTAGCTCGACCCCTTACTTGGACGAGCAAAAGGCTGCAGAACAAGCCCAATCCACTTCCCGCAAACAGGCCTTTGCTCAAGCGAAGAAGGACAAGGAATTAGCCGCTTTGGGTGAACTCGGCGCTGCGATGATTGCGGATACAATGGAAGCTTCGTCGACAGAAAACGCTTCTACTCCTGAGGCGGGCGCTTAAATCACGAGTCTGACTTTGTGAGAATGCATCGACTGCACCCTAAAAGCATAGAGGGGCTGTGCTCGCTAAGCGAGTTTCTAATAAGTAGAAGATGGGGGATAAAAGAGATCGTCTTCTGATTTAATTTGATCATTGCTGAGACTTGCATTTCAACGCGACTACGATCAGTCCGCATAGCGTACGGCAATAACATTATTATCTCGGACTCCCCAAACTTTCAGGCGTCCACTACTGTCGATCGTCGATACCAATCCATAAGTGTTATCACTCGGTAGAGTAACAACTGCGCCCCCGTTTCCGAAACTCGGATCTGACGATCCATTCGAACGGAATTTCAGTAGTACAATACCCTTCTCAGACCATTGACGTGTGACTAAGATCGAGCCGTCCGCGAGAATAAGCGCCGTTGAGTATCCTCCGCCCCAACCTGAATTATCCGATGAATTTTTAAAGGTGGAAGCAAGCCCATTTTGACCGAATGTAGGAACGACATTACCGTCCTTATCTAGTAATCCTAGAATGACATCGGAGTAGCCAGCAGCTCCAGAGTCATGAAAAACGAGAACGTAGTCCCCATTAGGTTTTCGTGCAATTGAAGCAAGTCCAAGCTCATAAGCTCGTGGCACATTGATTTCGATCTTTCCTGCGTTTCCATAGGAGGTGTCTGGACTTCCAGCTGCGGTGAATCTTTGAAACTGGATCGCACCCGGCTGGACCGCACCCGGGATGTCGGTAAAGTTTTGTACGAGGATATCTCCATTTTCAAGTGCGATGACCTGTGAGTTTCCGTATCCTGAAAGCGTTCCGGAAAGCGTAATGAGTCCGTTACTTCCGAAGGTCAAATCGAATTTCCCATTGGGAAGGTATTGGCGAAGCCCTTGGGTGGAACTCACAACGATACGTCCATCTGGCTTTATCGCAAAAGAGTAGGGAAGGTCGCCGGCGGGCTTGCCTTGCGGAACTTCGTATTTTTTGATCTCTACAAAACCATGTTTTCCAAATGAATCATCGATACTGCCGTTGCTATTCAGCATCGCTAGAACCGACGAGGGAGTATTGGTTGCGCTATTTTTTAAATCATTGGAGTAAAAGAGGAGCAGAATTTTCCCGTTCGAGAGAACTTGAGCGGTCTTGTAACTAAGATCGCTTTGCTGACCATAACTTAAAGTGATCTGCCCATTCTGTCCAAAACTCGGATCGAGTTGTGTGTTCTGGTCAAGCCGCAAAATCTTAATAACAGTCGTCGATTGTATGCCGCTACCCAGATCTTCATTATCAAATAGCAGTGCTTTACCGTCTTGCTGCACGACTATGCTAGGTTCCGAGCCAGTTTCAGAAGTGAATGGTTGATTGGAAGTCTCGACGCCTCCGATACCAAAAGTTTGATCACGGCTTCCATCCGCCAATTGAGATGAAGTCGAAGTCCCTGTTTTTGAACAGAGCGCGCCTGATTGCGACTGAAGACACTGGCCTTGGGAACAGAGTTCCTGAGTCCCAATCAGGTCGCCGCTTGGCATTACCCGAAACTTCATATCGATAGGAGTATCGCCCATTCGGGCCTGTAAAGAGCCATCTTTAAATTTGAAGAAAGAACTTTGAAAATTGAAATAGCTGAAATACCGAGGATACATGTCTCCTTCGTTACGTACAGAGTTGTCATCTTGCAAAAACAAAGCAAGCCCTTTAGGGAAGAAATCACGTTTGATCACGCCCTGATCGGAGCTGAGGACCAGGCATTGAAGGGCTTGTCCGTAAGGGATGTTCGCAGCCGTTGCCGTTTGGCTGCCCTGGTACATATCCAGGAGTTCGCTAAGCGTAGGTTCAGTTGGAACCGTTGACGTGCTCGGAGATGGGCTCGCTGCAGGCGAACTATGAGAAGCCTGAGCAGTTAGCGTAGGTGTAGTTCGAGGCAATACACTGGCGCTATTGGATTGATTACATCCTGCGCCCAAAATCAGGCCTATTGAAAGAGATGCTGATTTTAATAGTGAATGGCCTTTGCGAAAATCCTTCATAAAATTCATGTCGCGCAATATACGACGCACAGCGTCAATTGTCAATGAGCAGCTAGACGAAATCTTTAAGTTCGTTAAGATTCAATGGGTTATATCTATTTTTGAAAATTGGTCTTTATATTATACCAAATAATCTAATGGTATAATATAATAAACCATCACACACATCAGGAGTGGACGATGAATCTCAACGGATTAAAGAAGTTAAAGCAGTTACAAAGAATCAACGAACGAACTCTGGCCGAAAACGCAGACGTGAGTCGGGGAACTTTGAGGTCCATTTTATCATCGGATGG
>Ga0302315_10002150_pt1 | contig 18924 bp, 12 predicted proteins | sample III_Palsa_N3_1_FD_200532 | JGI IMG/M metagenome (GOLD analysis project Ga0302315, IMG submission 200532) | Peat permafrost microbial communities from Stordalen Mire near Abisko, Sweden - III_Palsa_N3_1 | ecosystem: Environmental > Terrestrial > Soil > Palsa > Peat permafrost | place: Sweden...
GAGCGAGGCGAGGTTGTGAGGCTATTTGAGGCGTTCGGTTAGTAGGTGGTTGGAGATGCGGATGGCGTTGGCGATGATGGTTAGGGAGGGGTTTACGGCGCTGGCGGAGACGAAGCATGAGGCGTCGACTACGTAGAGGTTGTCGAGGTCGTGGGCTTTGCAATGGGCGTCCAGGACGCTGGTGGTGGGGTCAGTGCCCATGCGGCAGGTGCCGTTCTGGTGGCCGACGCCTTCGAGAGGGATTCGCTTTTTGAAGTAGGCGTGGAGAGGGATGTGGGTGGTGGCGTGGCCAGCGCGTTTTAGGACATCGACCCAGCGGTCTTTGAGTCGGTTGAAGGATTCGACGTTGTTGGGGGTGTACGAGAGCTGGATGCGGTGGGGCGCGTTGACGGTGACGGGGTCGGATTGGTTGGTGCGGCCGGTGTCGCCGGAGGGGTGAGCGCCAACTGTGCCGGGTTCGAGGCTTTGGGCGGAGCTGGGGGTGGTGTTGTGGAGGGTGACGCGGTTGGCGGGGTCGGGGAGGTCTTCGGTGGTAAGCCACCACGGGACGGCGTGGTGCTTCATGGTTTCGAGGACGAAGCCGGGGGTTAGGGGTGGGGCGTCGCCCTTCATCATCTCGAAGTGGAAGCTGCCGACGGGTTGGACCTGGCCGAGGGGAAATGGATAGGCGGGGTCGGTGTCTTTGAAGTAGAAGTCGTTGGTGCCCCAGGTCTTGGTGTAGGCGTCGTCGTTGGTTTCGGTGGAGAGAGCGAGGAGGGCGTCGGCCTGGTGGTACATGAAGTTGCGGCCGACCTGATCGGAGCTGTTGGCGAGGCCGGTGGGGTGTTTGTCGTTTGCGGAGGCGAGGAGGATGACGGCGGAGTTGATGGCTCCGGCGCAGACGGCGAAGATGCCGGCGGTGTAGGTTGCGGTTTGGGTGGAAGCGGCGGGGGCGCTGGTGATGGTGGGAGCGGGCTCTGAGCCATAGGGTTTGCCGGGGCCGGAGTGGAGGACTTCGACGGCGGTGACGGCTGTGCCGGTGGAGTTGGTGAGCAGGCGGAGGACGCGGGAGTTGGTCATCAGCGTGACGTTGGGCAGATGCATGATCTGGCGGATGCAGTTGATGTCGGCGTCGGACTTGGCGTGGACGAGGCAGGGGTAGCCGTCGCAGGTGTCGCAGCGGATGCACATGGAGGCGAGGGGGTCCGCTTCGTTGCGTTTGAGGCCGAGAGGGATGGGGAAGGTGTTGACGCCGAGCTTGCGAACGTCGTTCTGGATGGTCTGCATTCGGGGTTCATTGGCGAGGGCGGGGTAGGGATATTTTTTGGAGTGGAAGGGCTCGGTGGGATCAAAGGAGGAGCCGAAGCCGCCGGGGACTGATGGGGCGGTGCCGAGATCGCCGTGGACGTGGAAGAGCTCTTCGGCCTGGGTGTAGTAGGGTTCGAGGTCGGCGTAGGAGATGGGCCAGGCGGGGGAGATGCCGCCCTGATGGTGGATGACGCCGAAGTCTTCGGCGCGCATGCGGAACATGGCGGCGCCGTAGACCTTGGTCTGTCCGCCGACGAAGTAGGACTGTTGGGGGTGGAGGTCTTTGCCGTCTTTGTCCTGCCAGATTTCGCGGGTGTGGTAGCGGTTGTCGAGGAAGACAGCCTGGGTGTCCCAGTTGAGTTTTTCCTGCGGCATGAAGGGGCCGCGCTCGAGGATGAGGATGTTTTTGCCGGCCTGGGCGAGGTGGAGGGCGAGGGTTCCGCCGCCGGCTCCGGTGCCTATGATGATCGCGTCGTATTGAGTGGGCATGTGGGTTGGATGCAGATCAGTCAGGGTTGGGTGGGGTGGCGGTGGTTGGGGAAGTGGCAGAGGAAGGGGCAGGGGTATGCGGGGTCGGGATGGAGTTTGGCGCAGAGGATGCGGTCCTGACCGTTGGAGCGGAGATAGAGCTCGGCGGAGAGCATCATGCCAAGGATGGGAGCGACGAAGTAGAGCCAGAGGGCGGTGAAGACGTGGGCGAAGACGGCGGAGCCGACGGTGCGGGCTGGGTTGATGCTGAAGCCGGAGATCGGGGCAAAGAGGAGGATGTAGAAGGCGACGAGGATTCCGACGCAGTAGCTGGTGTAGGGGGCGATGCGGGGGCGGTTGGATGTCCAGAGGACGACGGCCATGAGGAGGGCGGCCATGAAGAGCTCGGCGAAGAAGGCTCCAGTGGTGCCGTAGGTGCCGGGGACGGTAACGGCGTAGTTGACGGCGGGGTCGGCTAGGCGGGGGCCGAGGATGAGTGCGGAGACGGCTACTCCGAAGAGGCCTCCGATGAACTGGAAGGCGATGTAGAAGAGGGTGTCGCGGGTGCGGATTTTTTTGAGGCGGAAGTAGGTGAGGGTGATGGCGGGGTTGAAGTGCGCGCCGGAACGTTTGCCCATGGGGGAGTGGATGATCGCGATGGCGGTGAGGCCCATGGCGATGCCCATGAGGAGGCGCCGGAGGATGGGACTGGGGAAGAGGCGGAGTGCAGGGTAGCCGGGGTGGTACAGGAGGACGGTGAAGATGCAGGCGGAGAGCATGAAGATGGCTAGCTCGGCGGCTTCGTAGAAGTAGAGAGGCCAGTGGGATGCTTTTGCGTGGGACTCCATGCTATCGGGCGCCCTTGGAGAGGCTGTAGAGGAGGATGACCAGGACCAGGGTGCTGATGCTGGTGTAGAGCTTGTTGTGCTGGCGGGCGAATCCGAAGATGCAGTAGACGACGCGGGCGATGGGCGTGGCGATGAGGATGATAAGGCCGAATTGGACGATGGCGCGGGGGTTTAGATGGAAAGCGGAGCCGGTGATGCCTTTTAGGGAGCGGAGGGATGGGTCGACGGCGTGGAAGTGGGTGTAGTCGGGGATGGGGAGGAGGGGTTGGCGGAGGAGAAGGATGCCGCCAGCGAAGACTACGAGGGCGGCGATGGAGACGCCGACCAGCAACATGCGGGCTACGGAGGCGTCGAGTTCTTTGTCGCTGGGATGTGACATTAGATCCTTCCTGACCAGCCGCTGTAGATCATCTCAAACCCGAGGAGGATGAGGACGAAGCCGAAGAACATTTTGAGGGTGTGGGGGCGGGTTTTGACCAGGACCTGGGTGCCGATGACGGCGCCGGTGAGGACTCCGAGCATGACGGGCATGGCGATCATGGGGTCGATGTATCCGCGGGAGAGATAGATGCCGGCGCTGGCGGCGGCGGTGACGCCGATCATGAAGTTGCTGGTGGTCGTGGAGACTTTGAAGGGGAGCTTCATGGCCTGATCCATGGCGAGGACTTTGACGGCTCCGGAGCCGATGCCGAGGAGACCGGAGAGCGTGCCGGCGCCGAACATGATACCGAAGCCGAGAGGGACGCGGGCGGCGGTGTACTCGACTTCGCAGCCAGCGTCGGGGTAACAGCCGTTGAGTTCGAGGCGGGTGGCGAGGGGGTTGGGCGTAGTGGAGATGTCTTCGTGCCTGCGGCGGCGGAAGGAGGCGAGTGCGGAGTAGAGGAGGACGACGCCGAAGACGATGGCGATCCAGTGGCTGGAGATTCGAGCGGTGAGATAGGCGCCGAGGAGGGCGCCGAGGGTGGTGGCGACTTCGAGGAACATGCCGATGCGGATGTTGGAGAGGCCTTCGCGGACATAGGCTACGGCTGCTCCGGAGGAGGTGGCGATGACGGAGACGAGGGAGGCTCCGATGGCGTAGCGGATGTCTACGTGGAAGAGGAGAGTGAGGACGGGGACGATGACGACTCCGCCACCGAGTCCGGTTAGAGCGCCCAGCAGGCCGGCGAGGATCGAGGTGCCGAAGAGCAGGGCTGTGAAGAGGAGGACGCTCATGTCTTGTACATCGTACTGGAGGGCGTTGAGGATGGTTTCGGGGAGATAATGGAGAGGTGAAGATTACTGTGGTTTCTCCGCATCGTGGTGATGCGGCTTTTTCGCTGGCGTTGGCTATCGGATCGTGGATCGAGGCGGGGCATAAGGTCGCGGTGATTAACTGTTTTTCGCGGAGTGAAGAGGCTCCTTACTCGGATGCGGATTCGGTGCATGCGAATGACCGGATGTCGTTTGTGACGGCGCTGCGGGGCAGGGAAGATGAGGTTTGGCGGAGGCAGTATGGGTCGGCGCTTTCGCTGGTGGATTTGAATATGAAGGATGCGCCGCTGCGGCTGCACTGTAAACCTGAGGAGGTTTACGGGCTGACGGTGAATCCGAATGATAAGTGGCTGCTGAAGATTGAGAAGGCTGTGGAGCAGCGGGGCGCGGATGCGGTTGTTCTGCCGCTGGGGTTGGGTGGGCATGTAGACCACCTGGTGGCTCGGGATGGGTCGTTGAAGCTGGCGGGGACGAATAGGGCTTGTGCGTTTTATGAGGAGCAGCCGGTTGAGCCGGCGGTGGCGGAGGAGTTTGTTCGGGAGCTTGAGCGGGAGAACAAGTTTGCGCTGACGGCGGGGTTTGTGGGGGCAGCGGTGGATGTGGCTGCGGCGGTGAAGCGGAAGCGGCGGGCGGTGTTCTGTTATGACTCGATGATTGATGATGCTACGGTGTCGAAGATTGCCGCCGGGTGCGAGGTTTATGGGGGCCGGGAGCGGCTGTGGGGGAATGCAGCGTGGCAGGGTACAGAATTAACGGTGGGAAGCTGAGGCGCTGCGGTAGGCTGGATGAACTTGAGGAGTGGGACTGTCGTGCGTATCGGGATTGATCTGGGTGGAACCAAGATAGAGGGAATTGCGCTGGATGCGGCTGGGGCGGAGCTTCAGCGGTTTCGCATCGCTACGCCGCGGGGAGATTATGACGGAACCGTGGCGGCGGTTAGCGGGATGGTGCGGGATATCGAGAAAGCGGCTGGTGGTAGGGGCAGTGTGGGGGTAGGGATTCCGGGGACGATTGTTGCGGCTACCGGTCTGGTGAAGAATGCGAACTCAACGTGGCTGAATGGGCGGCCGTTTGAGCGGGATTTGAGTGCGGCGCTGGAGCGTGAGGTTCGTTGCGCGAATGATGCGAATTGCTTTGCGGTGAGTGAGGCGACGGATGGTGCGGCGGCTGGGGCTGAGGTAGTGTTTGGCGTGATTGTTGGGACGGGGTGCGGGGGTGGTGTGGCCCTAAATGGGAACGTTCATGCCGGAAGAAACGGGATCGCGGGGGAGTGGGGGCATACGCCGCTGCCCTGGGCTACAGGAAATGAACTGCCGGGGAGCAAGTGCTATTGCGGGAAGAGTGGGTGTTTGGAGACTTGGATCTCGGGGACTGGATTTGAGTGGGACTTTGCGCGGACGAGTGGACGGGATTTGCGGGGTGCGGAGATTGTGGCGCTGGCCCAGGCGGGGGATTCGGATGCTGTGGATGCGCTGGAGCGGCTGGCGGACCGGATGGCTCGGGGGCTGGCGGTGATGGTGAATGTGCTGGACCCGGATGTGATTGTGGTGGGCGGTGGGCTTTCGAATGTGGAGAGTCTGTATCCGATGGTGCGGGAGAAGTTGAGGGATTATCCGTTTGGGGGTGGGGTGGATACGCCGGTGCTGCGGGCGATGCATGGGGATTCCAGCGGGGTAAGAGGGGCGGCCTGGTTGTGGCCGCCGGTGGGAGAGGCAGACAGTAGAGCGTAGACAGTCGCCCCGAGTGGTGGGTGAGTTAGGGGAGGACGGCTTCGGCTTCGATTTCTACGCGCCACTTGGGGTTTAGGAGGGCGGCTACGACCATGGTGGCGGCGGGGCGGATGGTGCCGAAGACTTCGCCGTGGGCGCGGCCTACTTCTTCCCAGTCCTCGGCGCGTGCGAGGAAGATGCGGGTGCGGACTACGTGCTCGAAGGTGGCGCCGGCCTGGGTGAGGGCCGTTTCGATGAGCTTGAGGACGGTGCGGGTTTGTTCGGCGGGTGAGAGGTCGTCGGCGCCGACGGGGCCGGTGCCAGATACGTGGACGACGTTGCCTATGCGAACGGCGCGAGAGAAGCCGATGATGGGCTCGTATGGGCTGGTTCCTGGGATGTTCTGGCGTTCCATAAAGGGTAGTTTAGCCGATGAGGGTGGGGGCTTATCGGCCATAAGGAGTTCTGTCTGGACAGGGGTTGTTGGGGCGGCGAGAGTTGTTGTTGAGGTGGGCTATGCCGGGTGCTGTTGTTGCTTCGACTGTTACGAGTCATGGGGTGACGCGGCGGTTTTTCCCGGCGCTGGATAGCAAGGCAATCTTTCTTATTGGGTTGATGCTATCGGCGAGCGGGTTTGTTTCTCCGCCGGTGGCGTTGGTGGGTGGGGTAGTGTTCGGGTTGCTGGTGGACCATCCGCTGAAGCGGGAGAGCAGCTCGCTGGCGAAGGTGTTGTTGCAGGCTTCGGTGGTGGGGTTGGGGTTTGGGTTGAACCTGCAGGAGGTGATTCATGTGGGGCGGTCAGGGTTTGTTTATACGGCGGTGAGCATAAGCTTTGCGATGCTGCTGGGTGCGTTGCTGGGCAAGATGTTGAAGGTGAGTGGGAAGGCTTCGTATCTGATTACGGCGGGGACGGCGATCTGCGGGGGGAGTGCGATTGCGGCGGTGGCTCCGATACTGTCGGCGAATGAGGAGGAGATCAGCGTGTCGATGGGCACGGTGTTCTTTTTGAACTCGATTGCGCTGCTGGTGTTTCCGGCGATTGGGCATCTGCTGAAGCTGAGCCAGAATGAGTTTGGACTGTGGGCGGCGCTGGCGATTCACGATACGAGCTCGGTGGTAGGGGCTTCGGCGGCTTATGGGGCGCAGGCACTCGCGGTGGGGACTACGGTGAAGCTGGCGCGGGCGTTGTGGATTGTGCCGGTGTCGCTGCTGACGGCGGTGGTGATGGCGCGGATAACGGCGAAGTCTTCAAAGGGTGAGGCGGAGAAGAGCCGGGTGAAGATTCCGTGGTTCATTGCGATGTTCTGTGCGGCTTCGGCGCTGAGCACGTATGTGACGCGGTTTCATGTGGCTTATGGAGGGCTGTCTCACCTGGGCAAGCTGGGGTTGACGGCTACGCTGTTTTTGATCGGGACGGGGCTTTCGAAGAAGACGCTGAAGCAGGTGGGCGTGCGGCCGCTGGTGCAGGGTGTGACGCTTTGGGTGGTGGTGGCGAGTGCTTCGCTGGCGGCGATTTATTTTCGGGTTATTGGGATTTAGGTATTTGTGTGGTGATGCGTTGCGGCGGGGAAACTGCAAACGCGGGGTTCGCGGAGTACGCGGTGTTTCGCAGCGGGATTATGAAGATGGTTTCGGGGGACGGCCGGTGGTGCGGGGCATGAGGGCTTCGGCGCGTTCGAGGATGAAGCGGTGAAAGACGCCGGCGAGACTGGCGGGTTCGGGGCCGGCTACGGTGGCGATCGAGAACATGCGGGCTAGCTTGAGTTCGCGGACGCGAGCTATGCGGAGTGTGCCCAGCGCTAGTTGATTGCGAACGGCCCAGTGGGAGACGAAACCTACGCCGAGTCCTGCTTCTACGGCGCTGAGGAGGCCTTCGGTGGAGTCGAAGGTCATGTGGATGTTGAGGTCGCGGAGGGGAAGACCGGCGGCTTCGATGGCCTGCTCGACGATGCGGCGGGAGCCGGAGCCGATCTCGCGGGTGACGAGAGGGACGTCGTGGAGCTGGGAGAGCTGGATGTCTTCGTCGGCCCACTCGTGGCCGACGGGGACGACGCAGACCATGTGGTCTTCCATGAAGGGTTCGACGTGGACGTCCTGGCGGAGGGCTGGGCCTTCGATGAGGGCGATCTGGGCGCGGCGGTCGGTGAGGGCTTCGAGGACGGTTTGGGTGTTGCCGCCGTGGACGGTGATTTCGACCTTGGGGTTTTCGGCGAGGAAGCCGGCAATAAGGCGGGGCAATAAGTATTGGCCGATGGTCTGCGAGGCGGCGATGGAGAGCGAGCCGGCGTTGCTGTTGGTGGTTGCGGCAACGGCCTGGCGAGCCTGCTGGGCGAGATCGGCTAACTGGTTCGCGAAGGGGAGCAGCGCCTGACCGGCGGGGGTGAGGGAGAGTTTGCCGCCGGTGCGGTCGAAGAGTGCGGCGCCAAGCTCGGATTCGAGGGCTTTGACCTGCTGGGTGATGGCGGGCTGGGTGAGGAGGAGTTCCTCGGCGGCGATGCGGAAGTTGAGGTGCCGCGCGGCGGTTCGGAAGACCTTGAGGCGGAAGTTTTCCATCGAGATTGCGATTTTACTCGATCGCGGGGACGGCCTGCGCGCAGGGATTGCAGCGGCCAAAACGGGGTTGGGTACCCGTGTTTTTGCGGTCCGGATGGTGCCGGAGCTGCTGGTTGAGTTGATTGAGGAAAGAAGTGGTGAGCGGGCTGGGGCTCGAACCCAGGACCAACGCCTTAAAAGGGCGATGCTCTACCAACTGAGCTACCCGCTCGGCCCATAGTTAAGTTACCACGGGTGGCGGGGTGGGTTTTCCTTTTGGCTTCAGCGACTTTGGTGTCACCAATAGGTGGCAGTACCAAGGTTGAGTCGGAACCGGATGTATTAAGGGTTACCTATAAAGTGTGACTGTAGTTGCATTGACTTGCAGGTGAGGGCAAAGTAGCCTCAGCGTAGAGATACCAATAGGCTTATGCGGGTTTTTCAGGTAGTTCCGGGGGTTACTTCCGGAATTACGGGGAATTGAGGTAAGGGATGGACGGACCAAATCCGGACGGCCTGGACGAGAGGCTACCGGCGGAGACGCCGGAGGATGTCGCTGTTCTTTATTCCTGGGCTAATTTGCAGGGTGCGAAGTACCGGGATTTCTCGGCATCTCGCCGGGAGTACAGGGCGCAGATGCGGCATCGTGCTGCGGAACAACAGCGCGAAGAAGAGTTGCGCGCCAAAGCCGAGGCAGAAGCCGCGGCAACGGAGGCAGAACGAGCGGCGCGGGAGGCCGAAGAAGCGGCCCGGTTTCATGAATCAGCTGCGAAGAAGGCTTCGGAGCAGCAGCACAGTCAGGATTTTGAGATGGAAGAGGCAGCACAAGAGCGCGCTATGCGTCATGCGGCGGAGTTGAATCGCGTGGCGGCAGCTGAACGAGTGGAAGCGGCGCGGCGTGCCGAGGCTGTGGCGGCTGCTGAGGCAGCGGCGCGGCGCGAAGAGCGGGAGATGGCTGAGGCGCAGGCTTCTGCAGCCCGGCAGGCGGCGCGCTATGCGGAGTCGGAGTATCTGCGACGTACGCTGGCAGGGCCGCAGCCGGAGCCGGTTGTTCCTGGAGAGATTTCCGATCCTTATACGAAGGATGAGCCTGCTGTGCCTGGAAAGTTATTTCATCAGCCGGTTGTCCAAGACGAAGATATGCAGCCGACGCGGCTGCCGCGGTCCAGAGAGGCGCGGTTACTGATTCCGCACACCGATCCCCGGGATGTGATGCAGGGTAAAGAAGTGAAAGAGTATTGGGTTACCGGATCGATGGAAGAACAGGCCAAGATTGCCGCGGGCGGAACAGATGCGATTGAGGAAGCTGCGGGGAAACCCAAGAGCCATGTGAGCTACTACTATGAGCCGGACTCGCACGAGAAGGTGGCTGCTGTAGAACATTATGCGCAGGCGGCGCCGTATACGGCGCCGCAGCAGAAGGAACATCGGGAGTCGCCCTATTCGGATCCCGCTCCGCCGCATCCGCGAGTTGCGGCGTTTGAGTCGTCGGCGCGGAGGGGGTCGATCTATGGTTTGGGCGGATCGGCTTCGATAGGTGACAGCAGCGTGATGCGGCCGATCCATACGGGCGGGCCGACGCATGATCCGGTTCCGAGCCCTCCCAGGCGCGGTGCGACGTATGACTCGAATGCGCGGGCTCGGCAACAGCAACAGAGTGGAGTTTTTGAGGCTGCGAAGCCGGTTGAGCCAGCGCCGGGTGCAGGGTCTGGTTCGGGGATGAGGGCGCGTGGGTATCAGCCGGATGAGGCCAGCGGCTCTTATCCTAGTTATACCGGGAATGCTTTTGGCGCGGATTCGCCGGAGCCGGAGGGCGCTGTTCCGGCGTGGATCAACTCGTCGGCGAATGAGGCCCCGCAGCGGCGCGTGGAGACGCCGGAGCCTCGGAGCTCGGTGGTGCGCAGGACGCCGGCAACGCAGGGCAGCGGGGCTAGTGGATCTCCTGTTGCGGACACACTACAGCACTCGCGGGAGCGGGTTGCGGCACGATGGTTCGCTCTGAAGGGAATCTTCGACCATCATGGGCAGGAGCAGCGGCCGGAGACTACGCCGGTGCGGCAGAAGGATGTGCGGATTCCGATGCTTACGGTATTTTCACTGGCCGGAGGCGTGGGGAAGACCAGCCTGGTGGCAACACTGGGACGCGCGCTTTCGGCGACTGGCGAAAAGGTGTTGCTGACGGATACGACCTCGCATGGCTTGCTGCCGTTTTACTTCGGGGCGAGTGAGTTGCGGCCGGGTGTGGTGAGGACGTTCTCGCCGCCGGAGGGTTCGAGCGATGCGGTGATTTCGCTGGTGAGCTATGACGTTGCGCAGAATAACGGCGACGCGGAGGCGCAAGAGTGGCTGACGGAAGAGCTGTCGCGTGCCGGACGAGGGATGCAGCGGGTGATTCTGGACCTCTCGCCGATCTCGCCGTGGGTGGTGCGGAAGCTGGTGCGGGCGAATTCGATGGTCGTGGTGCCGGTGGCGCCGGATATGAACTCGGTGATCAGCCTAGGGCCGGTGGAGAAGTTTTTTGCGGGTATGGTCGATGGCGATGGCCGGGCGGTTCGCCCGTACTATCTGCTGAACCAGTTTGATGCTTCGCTTCCGCTTCACCTGGATGTGCGTGAGGTGATGCGGCAGCAGCTTGGGGATCGTTTGCTGCCGATTATTATTCGGCGGTCGCCGGCGGTTTCTGAGGCTCTTGCGGAAGGCATGACCGTGATGGACTACGCTCCGGATGCACCGGTGGCGGAGGATTATATGAATTTTGCGTCGTGGCTGCGGATGCAATCTGCACCGGCTGCTACGGGACTAAAGAACGCTCGATGGAGTGAACGATGACCAGGTCTCCGCTTTGGAGAGAGTTTGAATCCGGCGACAATATCATTCTGAAGCTCATACGCTTTCTGGTACTGGGCGGGGGCGTGGTGTTCCTTCTGTTCGCCGGCGTTCTGGAGCTGACATGGCCGCAGCAGGCGATCATGGGATTGCTGCTGATCCTGGGAGCTATCTGGATTGACCGCAGCTCGACGTCGTATCTGGTGACACTGACGTTGATGATTTTGAGCTGCTTTTCGACGTTCCGGTATGGGTTCTGGCGTATCTCTACGGTGGTGAAGTTCTTTGTCGATCCAGGGCAATCGCACCTGTGGACGCCGCTGGATGCGTTCTTTATCTGGCTGCTGGTGTTTGCGGAAGCCTATGCGTTCTTCATTCTGTTTCTGGGTTATATGCAAACGATTTGGCCGCTGCGCCGTACGCCGGTGCCGCTGCCGGAAGATACCGATCTTTGGCCTGAGGTCGACCTGCTGATTCCGACGTACAACGAGCCGCTGAGCGTGGTGCGTTATACGGCGCTGGCGGCGATGAATATCGATTGGCCGGCTGACAAGCTGAATGTATACATCCTCGACGATGGCAAGCGCGAGGAGTTTCGCGCGTTCGCCGAAGAGGCGGGCATCGGCTATATGACGCGTGACGATAATGCTCATGCGAAGGCTGGAAACATCAACCGGGCGCTGAAGCGGCTGGATGCGCCGTTTGTTGCGATCTTCGACTCGGACCACGTGCCGACGAGAAGCTTTCTACAGCTAACGATGGGGTGGTTTGGGCGCGATGCGAAGCTGGGGATGTTGCAGACGCCGCATCATTTTTATTCGCCCGATCCGTTCGAGCGCAACCTGGGACAGTTCCGCGTGATCCCGAACGAGGGTGAACTGTTTTACGGCGTTGTGCAGGATGGCAACGACTTCTGGAATGCTACCTTTTTCTGCGGATCCTGCGCTGTGATGCGGCGGGCCTCCCTGGATGAGGTGGGCGGGATTGCGATTGAGACCGTGACCGAGGATGCGCATACATCGCTGCGCATGCAGATGGCTGGCTGGAACACGGCGTATATCAACATTCCGCAGGCGGCAGGACTGGCTACGGAACGGTTGAGTGGACACGTGAAGCAGCGTATTCGCTGGGCTCGCGGGATGATTCAGATTCTGCGTACGGACAATCCGTTGTTTGCCAAAGGATTGAAGCCGGCGCAGCGGCTCTGCTACTTCAACGCGATGACGCACTTTCTGTATGCGCTGCCGCGGCTGATCTTTCTGACAGCGCCGCTGATTTATCTGATCCTGGGACATACAAATGTGCCGGGATACTGGGCGGCGATCCTGGCTTATGCGTTTCCTCACCTGGTGCTTTCAAACATTACGAACTCGCGCGTGCAGGGGCAGCATCGGCACTCCTTTTGGAACGAGATTTATGAGACCGTGCTGGCGCCTTATATCTTTCTGCCGACCATGCTGGCGCTTGTGAATCCGAAGTTCGGCAGCTTCAATGTAACGGCGAAGGGCGGAGTGGTGAGCCGCAGCTTCTTCGATACGCGTATTGCTCAACCGTTTCTGGTGCTGTTGTTGCTGAACTTCCTGGGTATGCTTTGCGGAATCCCACGATATCTTCAATTTCCCGGGTCTTCGCTTCCGTGGCCGCTGAACGGACTGGCGAATATGTACGACGGGACACACGCAGGAACGATTTTGATGAATGTATTGTGGACGGTCTTCAACATGATCATCCTCGGCGTAGCGACGGCGGTTGCGTGGGAGAGCCAGCAACGACGGCAGACTGTGCGTGTATTGATGGCGGTACCGGCGAGTGCGGTGCTATCGGATGGAACAGTGGTTCATGGCATCACTACGGACCTATCGAGCGGTGGCGTGATGCTGCAATTGGATGAGCCGATGGATATCCCTGGGGGCGAGCCCGTGAAGCTGGTGTTTCCGGTGCTGGATGGCGATGCGTCTTTGCCGGCAACCGTGGTGGATGTTCGCGGAGCGACGCTGCGTGCGTACTTCGATCCATTGACCCTACAAGAGGAAGAAGCTTTGACGATGGTGCTTTATTCGCGTGCGGATACATGGCTGGGTTGGGGCGAATCGCGTGAAGTGGACCGGCCGTTGATGAGCATGTGGCGCATTCTACAGCTCTCGTTCCATGGTCTGAGCCAGAGCTTACGCGGCTTGACAGGGACAGGGAGGACTGTTCCCAAGGGCAAGCTCGCGACCAGCATTCTGCCATTTTTGCTGTTGATGTTGCTTGCGCCGCAGGCAAAAGGACAGATCAGCACGGCGGCTACGCTTACCGCGGCTCCGACGTCGACGCTGACCACCGGTGTTCCAGAGGCTGCGCCTGAGGGATTAGATGGCGGGCTGCAGGCGCATCCAGTACCACCGGGACAGTTCGACAATATATTTTCGCTGTCGGATGTTGGCGTTGCGGATACGATCGTGCTGCGGGGCGTGGACGCGTATCACTCGGTGTATTTTTCGGTTCCGCAGACACAGAATGTGAAGACCGCGACGATGAAGTTGTACTACCACTTTTCGCCGGGCCTTCTGCCGATGATCAGCCACCTGAAGGTGAGCCTGAACGGCACGCTGTTTGCGACGCTTCCTGTGCAGCAACAGCCGACCGCAATCGGCACGGCAGAGAACGATCTTTCCAGCGACCAGAAGCTACAGGAGCAGCAGAGCGGCGCAATGCTTCATGTGGAGAACAGCGCGCTGCTGGTTGCGACGCTGACGATTCCGGCCGAGATGCTGGTACACACCAATGAGCTGACCTTTGAGTTTATTGGGCACTATACGGAGCAGTGCGAAGACCCATCGCACTCGACGCTGTGGGCGCACGTGGATGCAAGTTCGACCATTGAGATGGCGGGTAATTTGTTACCGCTGCAGAATGATCTGAAGCTGCTGCCGCTGCCGTTCTACGACGAAGCGGTGAACCTGCATCCGAGGGTTCCGATGGTATTCCTCTCGCAGCCTTCGCCGAAGGCGCTGCAGGCTGCCGGTGTGGTTGCTTCCTGGTTCGGTATTTTGACGGACTATAAGGCTGTGCGGTTTCCCGTGACGTTTGGATCGATCCCGGTGGGGAACGCAATTGTGATCAGTGAGAATCCATCCGATTTGCCCGGGCTGGGTTTATCCGCGGTCTCTGGGCCTACGATTTCGATGGTCACCAATCCGTCCGACCCTTATTCAAAGCTGTTAGTGATAAGCGGCGACAATGCAGACGGCCTGCTGACGGCGGCCAAGGTTTTGAGCCTACAATTCAGCAGTCTTGCAGGTCCTACGGACTCGGCAGTTCTGACAATTCCTCCTGCGTCAAGAGAGCCGGACGATGCGCCGCGGTGGTTGACGACCTCGCGCATTACGACGATTGGCGATATGTCGCAGCAGGGTGATCTGCAAGGTGATGGCAGCGTGCCAGTGGTGGTTTATTCCCGCATTCCCCCGGACCTTTATTGGGAAGGCATTCAAAACGTTGCCTTCCAGATGAACTACCGGTACAACGGCATTCCGCTGGCGAACGAGAGTACGCTGCAGGTTTATATGAACGGCGCGTATGTGAGTTCGACGCCGATGCCGCACACGGATAAGGCTTCTGCGAACCTCTCGACGGTGGTGCCTGTGCCATGGGTGGACATGCGGCCGTTTTCGAATTCGATGAACTTGAAGTTCGTGTTTCAGATCGCGAAGAAGGGTCACTGCCAGGATACGGCGCCGATGAACCTGCAAGGGGCCATTGTGAAGAGCTCCTATCTTGACCTGCGGAATATACCACACTGGAAACAGATGCCAAATCTGGAGATTTTCTCCAATGCGGGCTATCCGTTTACACGTCTTGCGGATCTTTCGGATACAGCGGTGGTGCTGCCAGATGCGCCGCAGCCTGAAGAGATCGAGATGTACCTGACGATGATGGGACACTTCGGGGCGCAGACTGGCTATCCAGTGCTGAATGTGACTGTGACCAATGCCGAGGGCATGAAGGGAAGCAGCAAGGATCTTCTCGTAATGGGTGCGATGGACGACAGCCCGGCGATTGCAATGCTCAATCCGCACCTGCCGGTAAGGATTGAGAACAATGGCCTGCATATTCAGGACACGCAGGGGTTCTTTGAATCCTTCAAGGATGTGCTGCACCCGTGGTGGACAGTGAGAAGTTCGGACCACATCGAGAGCGGGAAACTGGAGACGGCTGGTGGTCTGCCGGACGCGCTGATCGAAGGGATTGAATCTCCTTATAGCTCTGGACGCTCCGTTGTGCTGGTTGCTCTGCGAGACAAGTCCGTGGTGCCGAATTTCGTGAAGGTGTTTCTGAAGGACGCGCAGTCGTCGAATATCCAGCAATCGGTGAGCGTACTGAGTGGAGCGAAGTTCATCAGCTACCGCCTGGGCACTGATGTGTACCACGTTGGCACGCTGAGCTGGTTTATTCGCATCAGCATGTTATTTGCGGCGTTTCCATGGCTTGTGGTGCTGGGGGCTGCCGTTATCTGCTTCCTGATGGCAGCACTGTTGCGTGCACTTCTTCGTCGCCATGCGCGGCGTCGATTGCAGGGGAACGACTAATCGGTGCAGCCCCTTCAGGGGGTTGCTGCATGCAGGATGACCCGGGGAGTAGTAGAGGCCAATGATGGAGCCGGATTACGGCAATAATGTTCGGACCAGAGGTGAGTGCGTCCAGCATAGACGACGGATACGGCAAGCCATCGCGGCGATGCTGCTCATGACGCTATCGGTCAGTCTGGGCTGCCGGGCTGAGCAGCCGTGGCCGTTGTGGGAGAGCTATGCCTCTAAGTTTCTGGATGGCCAGGGACGAGTCATCGACCATGCTGCCGGGGACCGCACGACGACCGAGGGTGAGGCGTACGCGATGTTCTTCTCCCTTGTGGCCAATGATCCCACGCGCTTTGAAAAGCTGGTGGAATGGACGCAGGAGAACCTTGCGCAGGGCGATCTGACGTTGCACCTGCCTGCGTGGAGCTGGGGCAAGGCCCCGGATGGCTCGTGGAAGGTGCTGGATCCGCACCCGGCAGCGGACGCGGACCTGTGGATGGCGTACTCGCTGGAAGAGGCAGGGCGGTTGTGGAAGAACGAACGCTATTCGAGCCTGGGCAAGATTATGGCGGACCAGGTGGCGCACCAGGAGATTGTGCTGGTGCCGGGAGTTGGGACGACACTAATGCCCGGTGCTGTGGGATTTCACCCCGATCCTAAGACGTGGTACCTGAATCCGAGCTACATGCCGCCATCGCTGCTGGCTTATTTCAAGAGCCAGAACCCGCAGTCTCCGTGGGGCGAGGTGGCGGCCAGCATGCCGAGGTTGCTCGGCACGCCGGGTGGATTTGTTATGGATTGGCTGGTCGCGGGAGACGATGGCCTGCACCCGATGCCGCCGCCCTCGACGATTGGGGATGGCAAGCCAGCACCAACACCGGTGGGCAGCTATGACGCGATCCGGGTCTATCTGTGGATGGGGCTGGCGGACCCACGAACTCCCGGGGTGAAGGAGGCGTTGCGGTCGATGCCGGGGATGGCGCGGTATCTAAAGTCCAATGTCACGCCTCCACTAGAGGTGGATGCAACAGGTACTGTGCTTGATGGGAATGGGAAGACGGGATTTTCTGCCGCAGTGATACCCTATCTCCACGCATTAAACCTCAAGCAGGAAGAAGCTACGCAAGCCGACCGGTTGGCTGCGACTATAGACCCGAAGACCGGGTTGTATGGCCGCGATGGGGCGTACTACGACCAAAATCTCGCCCTTTTTTCGAGCGGATGGGCCGAAGGGCGTTATAAATTCGGTGCGGATGGGCGTCTGACGGTGAAGTGGAAATAGTGCTAAGTGTGTGGAAAAAAGGGAGATAATGGACTCGGCGAGGAAGAAAAACACGATTTGCCGGAAAAGGCCCAAAAATACCTACAACACACTGCGAAAAGACGGTAATCTTCAACAACGGTTAGTGGATCGGTTTTTGTGCGCAAGATGACGCAAAGAGATGCAATGACAAGAGGTTCGGCGAATCGATTGCGGGCAGTTTTCCTGGCGCTCTGTGCGCTAACCTGGATCTGCGCCTGCCCGTCTGGCTGGGCACAGGCTGCCCCGTCGCAGGGAAACCAGGCAGCGACCTCCGGATTGCTGGAGAAGGCTCATACGCTTGAACTTCGGGGCCGGATCGATATGGCCAAACAGACCTGGCAGCAGGTATTGCTGATTGACCCGAATAACTCGGAGGCGCTGGCGGGGATGGCGCGTGCGGCTAAGCTGGAAGGCAAGAACCAGGAAGCGAACGATTATCTGAACAAATTGCGGTCTATCAATCCCAATGACCCGAACATTGCCCGGGTGCAGAATATGGGGACCGCGCAGGATATGTCCGCCCAGTTGCAGGAGGCCGGCCGGCTGGCCCAGGCGGGGCAATATGCCCGGGCAATGACGATTTTGCGGCAGGTTTATGGGGCAAACCCGCCACCGGGGGATGCGGCGCTTTCTTACTACCAGACCGAGGCTGCTACTGAAGATGGACGGCCGCATGCGATTGCCGGTCTGCGGGAGCTGATCGATAAGTATCCTCAGGACTCGCGATACCAGATAGCGCTGGGCAAGATTCTTACGTATAACCCGCGGACCCGCGAAGAGGGGCGCAAGCTGCTGGAGAAGCATCCGGCAGACCCGCAGGCGGCTGAGGCGTTGCGGCAGTCGCTGATGTGGGATGCGCAAAATCCGGCCACAACTGAGGATATCCGGGCTTACCTGACCAAGCATAAGGACCAACAGCTTTCAGCCGCGCTGGCTCAGACGGATGCCGCGGCGCGGCGTGCCGGACGGAAGCCCGGCGAACCACCGCCCCCTCCGCCGACCCCAGAGCAACTGGCGGCGCAGGCTGCCTTGCGCGAGCGGAGTGCCGAGACGCAGGCCGCCTACAACGCTCTTAATGGGAAGCGGTACGCCGAGGCGGAGCAGCGCTTTCAGGCGATTATTGCGAAGGAACCTCAGAATGCGCAGGCGCTGGCCGGGCTTGGCTATGTGCGTATGTCACAGTCGAACTTTGGCGGGGCGATCAGCTATCTGGAGCAGGCGGTGCAGGATGGATCGCGGGATGCCGGGGTGGAGAAGGCTCTGCGGGATTCGCGGTTCTTCTACACCATGCAGGTGGCGACGGCGGCGTTGAACGAGAACGACTTGGCCACTGCGGAGACGCAGTTTGGCAACGCGGCGCATCTGCGTCCGAGCGATCCGAGCCCGCTGCTGGGATTAGGCGGAACGCTGATGAAGGCGCAGCAGCCGGATGCGGCAGTCGGTGTGTTCTCCGAGTACGTGCGGATGGCGCCAGGCGACAAGGCGGCGTGGCGCGGATTGTTTATGGCACAGTACGGTGCGGGGCAGTATGCGGCGGCGCTGGATACCGACCGGCGTATTCCGGCATCGGTGAAGAGGGCCCTTATTCGTGATCCGGAGTATCTGCGGACGTTGGCTTCCGTCTACCAGGCGCTGGGGCGCGATGCGGATGCGCAGCGCGTATTGCAGAGTGCTCTGGAGCTTCCGTTTCCGGCTGACGCTCGCGGGGTGAAAGCGGATGTACAGCTGCAATATGCGGGGCTGCTGGATGCGGCCGGGCATAAGGACCAGGCGGCGGGACTCTACCGGCAGGTGCTGGAGGGCGATTCGACCAATATTGCGGCTTACGAGGGGCTAATCAATACGGATCATGAGCTGGGGCATGACGCCGATGCTTACCTGGTGTTGCAGAGCATGCCTCCGCAGACCTACGAGCAGGCGATGCAGACCGCGGGCTTCCAGACAACTGCTGCTGCGATCTATCAGAGTCAAGGGCACTATGATCTGGCGCAACAGACGCTGGAGACATTTCTTTCGAACCAGCAGGCAGCGGGACAAAAGCCCGCAGTTGCTGCGCAGGTACAGTTGGCGGGAATCTATCTACAGCATGGGGACACGGCTCATGCGTATCCGCTCTATCGAAGCGTGCTGTTGAGTAA
>Ga0302315_10002151_pt1 | contig 18922 bp, 8 predicted proteins | sample III_Palsa_N3_1_FD_200532 | JGI IMG/M metagenome (GOLD analysis project Ga0302315, IMG submission 200532) | Peat permafrost microbial communities from Stordalen Mire near Abisko, Sweden - III_Palsa_N3_1 | ecosystem: Environmental > Terrestrial > Soil > Palsa > Peat permafrost | place: Sweden...
TTGCGACCTGCCCAATAACAATCAGTTTATCGGGTGTAATTTCTCCACCCGGAATACGAGGCACAACTGAGTAGGTACCACCTTTTTGAATATTAGCCAAATACCTGTCGTTGCTGTCCTGTATGGTATCCTGTTTTACAATTACATCGTTCCATAAGCTGGAAAGAATACTGGCCACTACCGGTTTACATACCTCGCAGCCATCACCTTTGCCAAAATGATCCAAAACCAGATCGTAATTTTTCAGCTTATTGATTTTGACCATATCAAACAACTCCTGCCGCGAATAGTCAAAATGCTCGCATATTACATTTTTAACATACTGCCCATTAGCCTTCATTGTGCCGGCTATCAAATCTTTAACCAACGGCACACAGCCACCACAACCGGTTCCGGCCTTAGTGCATTTCTTTATATCATCAATACCTGATGCACCATTATTAACCGCCGAGCATATTGCCAGTTTGCTTACCGCCTCGCATGAACATATTAACGCGTCATCAGGCAGACTCATCACCCCAGCACCTTCAGTAGCTTCACCGCCCCTTGTTCCCAATATTAAATCTTCAGGATTAGGCGGAAGCAGGATTTTATTATTTACCGTTTGCAGCAATATATTATAAGCCTCTGCTTCCCCAACTAAAATGCCGCCTAGCAAGTATTTACCGTCGTTGCTAATATTAATACGCTTATATATGCCTTTATGGGTATCCTCAAACACAATAGTCCGACACTCCGGCTCGGTAATAAAAGCATCGCCAAAGCTTGCTACATCTACACCAATCAGCTTTAACTTAGTACTCATGTCATAACCATAGAAAGACTTATCCCCCCCGGTTAAATACGTTACTACAATGTCGGCCATCTCATAACCAGGAGCAACCAGCCCATATATCATACTGCTATAAATCGCGCATTCACCTATCGCGAATACAGACTCATCGCTGGTTTGCATTTTTTCGTTAACCATAATACCACCGCGACTGCTCGTTTGTAAACTCGCAAGTTTTGCCAGCTCATCACGAGGGCGTATACCTGCTGATATAACCAGCATATCAACCGTTAGCGATGTATCATCATTAAATTTCAGGGATTCTATTTTACCCTCACCCGCAATCTCAGATGTGCTTTTGTTTAAATGGATACTCAATCCAAATTGCTTTAACTTTGATTGCAGCATGGCGCTTCCGGCGGAGTCTACCTGCCTTGGCATTAAACGCGGCGCAAATTCAATAACGTGGGTTTCTTTAATACCGAGATCTATTAATGCTTTCGCGGCCTCCAGCCCTAACAATCCACCGCCCATTACAGCGCCAATCTTTGCATTAGCAGCATAATTTTTAATCAACTCCAGATCTTCAATAGTGCGATAAACAAATACACCATCTTTTTCAATACCCTCTATATTTGGAACGAAAGGGGATGAACCCGTTGCCAATACCAAATAATCATATTTTATTACAGCACCTTTTAAAGAGTGTACAGTTTTACCAATGCGATTAATTTCCTGTATAGGATCATCCAAATGAAGAATAATGCCATTATCGGTATACCAGGATGAAGCCGAAAGCGACAGATCATCGGCAGACTTGCCATTAAAGTATTCACTTAGATGCACCCTGTCATAAGCTATACGAGGCTCTTCGCCGAAAACGATAATATTGAATTGACCTGATCTGTATACCAGTTTTTCACAAAACTTATATCCTACCATTCCATTTCCAACTACGACAATTGTTGGTTGAGACATATGCAGTTATTTTAAATGTTAAAGCAATTAATCACGATAAACACACTCTTGTTGCGACCAAAATGCGTTTACATAACAATAATACTCAATTATAATATATATATCAATATTCAGACAGATATTTATTACTGCTTTTTACAATTTTTATGATTTTAGTAATATTTATCAATATTTAAATTAATTTTTTGCTAATATTTTATGATATAAATCATTTTATAAGATTAAATTTGATGAAAACGATTAAATAATTGACTTTGACTAAATTTATAAAATTTAAAAGCCATTTTTTAGTAAAAAAATCACCAATAATGAATAACAGTAAAATATCTCCCGAATTATTTGTTTTAGGTGCAGGCCCTGGCGATCCTGAGCTCATTACCATGAAGGGATACCGGGTTTTAAAGGAAGCTGATGTTATATTATATGATAATTTAACCAATAAGGAGCTTTTAAACTTCGCAAAGGATGGTTGCGAAAGGATTTACGTTGGCAAACAACCTTATGGCAGTTACACCCCACAGGAAACCATCCACGAAATGATAAAACATTTCGCCTTTACAAAAGGCAAAGTGGTAAGATTGAAAGGTGGAGACCCGTTTATTTTCGGCAGAGGGTTTGAGGAGATTATTTATGCAAGGGAGCAGGGAATTAAAACCCACTTTATACCGGGCATCACCAGTATGCAGGCATCTGGTTTTGAAGACATTCCGCTTACCCACCGCGCTATAAGCGAGGGTATATGGATGATAACCGGCACCAAAAAGGACGGCACACTTTCATCAGACTTAAAACTTGCCATGCAAAGTAATGCAACGGTTGTTATTTACATGGGGATGAAACAATTGGCGGTAATTGCAGCAACCTATATAAAACAAGGTAAAGGCACAACACCTGCCGCAATAATTCAACATGCCTCCTTACCTAATCAAAAGATAGCCACCGGCACTGTCGAAAACTTGCCGGAAATGGCGGCAGCGGACAGCTTAACTTACCCTGCTTTAATAATTATTGGCGAAGTGGTAAATTTTCACTCACAAAAACAATAGACTTATGAAGATCCGCATTAAAGGCAATTCGTTACGCTATCGCCTCACCAAATCTGATATTGATTGTTTCTCCAATAACGGTTATATAGAAGAGTGCATATCTTTTGGGAATCAAAAACTGACATATGCCCTTCAACGTTATCAGGAGGGCGAACTGACTGCTGATTTTAACGATCAGAAAATTACATTATATGTACCTGCCTATATGGCTATGGAATGGACAACAACAGATCGCGTAGGTTTTGAAAACAGCAATGACGCCTTTTACTTATTAATTGAAAAGGATTTTAAATGCTTTGATAATGTAGCAGAAGACCAAAGCGATAATTACGCAAACCCATTGTCAAAAATATAATGAGTTCAGCTATTTTAACTACAATGTGGAGATTCCGCTGGCGTCGACAATGCAAAGCAATTATTTTACACTGTTAAAATTAACATTGTAGAATAATTGCGTTGGTACAATCCCCAACCGGTAAAATCTTTATTTACATACGCATAATATAACTTGAGTTGAGGTTTATTGCAATTCACTTAGTATAGCTGTTTTTCTACTACTTAAGCTGCTCACATGGCTTTTTAGCAATTCAAATACAACAATATCATTATTGCCTTTTTTTAACCATTCTGCTGGTAAATAAAGGGTTTGTTGTGGGCCTACCGACCAATATCTCCCTAAGTTGTGCCCGTTAACCCAAACCACACCTTTACCCCACTTACGCATATCCAAGTAAGTATCGGCAACTTGTGAAAGATGGAATGTCCCTTTTCTCAAAACAGGTGTATTTCCTGATACTTTTGCTTTATAAATTATTCGGTTATCCACCTGGCTAAATGGGAAACTGTACATCTTCCAATTATAAATTTCCTTGCCGTCAAACTTTACATTTTCTGTTATCCCCTTTTTATTTTTAAGCAGATACGGGCCAAAATTTATACGACCAAGGTTTTCCACCAAAATATCCAGCTTTACCTTGCCTGCGGGTAACGTCAATTTAATACTATCCTGGTTATGCCTGCGATCAAGCACCCCTGCTAGTTCTCCATTTATCATTATTACCGCATAATCCCTTAGTTCATTTAGTTTTAGGATGCCGGTTTTACCACCGCTTATAACGGTATGGTATAAAACAAACCCATAATCCTGGTTCAAATCTTCAAAAGTTAAAGGTGTTTTGCTTAAAACAGGTTTCGGCAGCATATCCAATATTCCGGCCGCACTGTTCAGCTTAATATCATTTATGTCGATGGTTGATTTGGCTACAGGTACCGGCGGCAGTGTTTGTCCCGCAGGCAGATGCTTGGCGATCACCTGCCTGAACAGCATAAACTTATGTGTGGCATTACCGGCTTCATCCAAAGGCGCATCATAATCATAACTACTAACCTGTGGCTCATATGGGTGACTATCATCATAATTAGCACCATTCATAAAGCCCCTTGTAGTACCGCCATGAAACATGTACATATTGATGGATATGCCTGCCGATAGAACACTATCCAATCTTCCTGTATAGCTTTCGGCAGATATGGTATGATGAGCAGTACCCCACCAGTCAAACCAGGCCGGATACCATTCAGCAATATAAAAAGGCCCTTTGCCATCATGGTTTTCACTGATCATTTTCTTCACTCTTGCCACATCATCAATGCCATTTATAGCAGGTAACAATCCGGGCAAATGCCCGTCTGCAATAGCAGCCGGAGGATCGCAGGTATATAATAATCCATCAAAACCAGCCTCTTTAAACAAGCGTTGATTGATAGCCAGATATTCTTTGTCGTTACCATAAGAACCATATTCGTTTTCAATTTGCACCATTAAAATATTGCCGCCATGATTTACCTGTAGCGGAGCCAGTTGCTTGCCAACTTCCTTTATATAAGTTTCATATTCCTTAAGATACTTTTCTTCCTTACTGCGCACTACTAGTCCTTTTTCGTTCTGCAGCCAGTACGGGTAGCCGCCAAATTCCCATTCAGCGCATACATAGGGACTTGGCCTTAATATCACCCATAAACCCTCTTCTTTGGCTATTTTAACAAACTCTGCCACATCATTATTCCCGCTGAAATCAAACTTTCCCTTTTGTGGTTCATGCAGGTTCCAAAACACATAGGTGCCTATGGTATTTAAGCCCATGGCTTTTGCCATTTTCATGCGCGCCCGCCAGGCCTCACGGGGTACACGGGGATAATGCATCTCGCCGGATATCATCTGGAAGGGTTTCCCATCAAGTAAGAATGCGGAATCGCCCAAAGTAAATGTATGTGTTGCTTTTTGAGCTTTGAGGCTAAGATTTAAGAGAAGTATAAAAGATAAAATGAGCGATTTTTTTAAGATCATGTGGAAGAGTACTATATATTTATAATTATTGCGCTTTGTATTACTTTATTGAACCGTTAGTGAAACAGTTACCGGTTTAAGGTTTTTCGAACTGATATTTACCTGTATTTTACCGGGTTTGCCAGTAGTTTGCACGTAAGCAAGTAAGCGACCATGCAAAGCATTCCTTTTGTTTGATTGATAGTCCTCGTGACTGCTTAGGCTGCCACTCTCCAACCCTATTACCCTGCCGGGGCCGGTAAGTTCAACCGTAATTTCATTAGCTGAATTGTATACCGGGTTGCCCTCAGCATCTGTTACTTGTATTTCAATCTGACTTAATCCTTTTGTATTACTTTTAAATACGGCTTGACTGGTAATAGCATTAATTTTCAATGCTTCTCCCGATGTTTTAATATCGTTACTGCTAACCTGAACACCATTATTGTATCCTTTAACCAATAGTTCGCCAGGCTGATAATCCACATCCCAGTGTAGTATCCGGTCTTTTACTTGCAATCTCGATTTTTTACCCAACGACCGTCCATTCAAAAACAGCTCGGCCTCCTGGCAATTTGTGTAGCACTCAACATCTATTTTACTAGCCAACGGCCAGTTCCATGTAGGGGCAAGCTCTCTGCGCCAGCGATGATTACTATCTGCTGCTACAATTTCCCGGCCGGCAATGTATACCATGGGTTTATCTGCCCATAAGCTTTGCCTGTAATAATATTCCGGCTTTTTAAATCCGGCCAGATCGAGTAACCCCGCGCCACTGCTTCGATATGGCCATTTACCGGCCTCACCCATATAGTCAATACCCGTCCATAAAAATTGCGCCGAAATATAGGCGTTGCTGTCAACCGCATCCCAGGCTTGTTTTCTCATACCATTCTCACTACCATAGATAACCCGTTCCGGATATTTCTTGTGATCTTCCAGATACCGGTATTCCTGGTAATTATAGCCTACAATATCCAGCACTTCAGGGTAACCAACTTCGTTTGACATTACTACACCCGCCAATGCCGCTGTAACCGGCCGCGATTGATCAACCGACTTTACAGTTTTAACCAATTGCCGGGCAATAACGGTAAGGCCGCTGGCTGCAGGATGATCCGGTAAATAACCCTTGCCATATATCTGAGGATTTATACCTGTATTTAACACCTGATTGCTATAAGGATCATTCGGATAATCGATTTCATTCCCGATGCTCCACATAATGATTGACGGATGATTGCGCCCGCGCAAAATCATATCGCGCAAATCGCGATCAGCCCATTCTTTAAAATATTCATGATAGCCATCTTTTGATGGTGTCCCCACATTCCATCCTTTCACCCACTTATTTTTGCCTATTTCCCACTCGTCAAAAGCTTCATCCATTACCAAAAAACCCATCTCATCAGCTAGTTTATACAAATAATCAGCATGCGGGTTATGACTCAGGCGAAGCGCGTTTACACCCGCTTCTTTTAATGTTTTTAGCCTACGTACCCACACTTCTTCAGGTACCGCGACACCCAACGCTCCGGCATCATCATGAATACATACGCCTTTTATTTTGGTGCTTTTATCATTTAAAAAGAATCCTTTATCCTTATCAAAACGAATACTGCGGATACCTGCCTGCTGGTTTACCTGGTCAATCAATTTGCCATTTTGAAATACCTGTACCTGCAATTGATATAAGTAAGGATGCTCAACGCTCCATAAATGGGTTGATGTTACCTCACTATTAAAAGTAATTTCGTTTTCACCTTTTTGGGCGACAAGAGGCTTTTGAGCTGTCGCGATGATCCTTCCCACCGAATCCAGCAGGTTAACTTTAAGATTAACATTGGCTACAGAAGCTTTACTGTTAGTAACCGTTACTTTAACTTTTATTGAAGATTTGTTGGCGGATACGATGGGGGTTGTAAACGCCACATCCCATAACCCGATATGCACCGGGTTTTTAACAACGAGATAAACATTACGATAAATACCCGACCCCGTATACCACCTTGAATCAGCAAACTCGCTATGATCCACTTTAACCGTCAGCGTATTCACGCCTTTATAGTTTAGGTATGGTGATATTTCATACTGAAACGGGATGAAACCATTTGGCCTTTTACCTAAAAAATGCCCATTTATCCATACCTCGCTATCTTTGTATACACCATCAAAGTATATGTATACTTGTTTTGCAGCCCAGCTTTTATTAGCTGTGAAAGTTTTTTTATACCAGCCTACGCCACCAGGCAAATAAGCTGTGGAGCTGGCCCAATCCTCACTAAAAGGGCCTTCGATGCTCCAATCATGCGGCAACTGTATCGATTTCCATGATAGATACACAGGTCCACCCGTATCGCCACCTGTAATATCACCCTTATGGAATAGCCAGGCATCATTAAATAAAATGGGAGATCCGATTGTATTTTGCGCTTTTAATGCCTGGGGTAACAGCAAGATAATAAGCACATAAAAGATGATATAGGATTTTTTATTTATTGTGAACATGTATAAAAAAATTATTGTTGTACAATTTGCCATTGTTGATCGCTACCACTATTTGATGTTGATTGGACGATACCTGCGCCGTTGGTAGTTGACGCACCGCTTACATCCAACACCATACCGCTATTGCGGTTGGTAGCTTTATAAATACCTGTTGATACTGAGGTGAGTTGCCATTGTTGGTTATTACCTCCATTCCATGGCCATTGAATTGCACCTGCACCACTGTTTGTTGATGCGCCGTTTATATCAAGTGCATCGCTGCTATTACGATTAGTTATCTGGTAATAACCAATCCCATTATTAGTAATTATCCACTGCTGATTATTGCCGCCGTTTTGAGACCATTGAATAATGCCCGCGCCGCTGGCTGTTGAAGCCCCGTTTACATCCAGCTCTTCGCCACTATTAATATTCAAAAAGCGGTAATAAGCACCGGTGTAAAAAACATCGGTACCTCCTGTGCCTATGCCCCAGCTATATTGTAAGCGGCTTAAGCCCGATGTATTGGTGGTTGTAACTGTTGGGCTTGCAGCTATGCCGCCAAGTTGCAACATGGCGTAGCCATCCCCGTTACGAACACCCGGCCAGTAAACAGCTCCCATGCCCAAAGTTCTTACTTCATTAGTTAATCCTTGTATCGAGGCTACATCGGCACTGCCTCCTATTGCCCCCGTATAGTTTATCCCGCTGTTCATCGTGTCACCAAACTCGGTAAGCACCGCCCGGCTTGCATAATTGCCCACATTGCCTTGCAAACGGCTTTCCCACTGTGCGGCAGTAGTTAACGAGCCGTTGCTAAAAAAAGCATAATCATGGATAGACAATAAACAGTTTTTAAAACGGCTATCGGCACCTACACCTGTAATATCCTGTGCATAAGAAGTACCGTCTATCAGCACATGGTTTTGTGATGCTGAAGGATACTTACTAAGCCAGTTGGCACAAACCGCTGTCCAGTCTGCAAGTGTATAGCCATGCGGTTCGTTAAATATCTCGAAAAAAACATGCGGGTTACTGCTGTATTTATTTACAATAACTTGCCACATTGCCCAAAACTGCTCACCGTTATCTACTTGTCCATCTTTTGATGATGCACTCTCCCAACAACCCAATATAATATTCATCCCCTTACCTGTAGCCGCGTCAATAACACCTGTATAGGAGTTCCACCAACTTGTTGTTACAGTGGGATAATTAACCGGGATACGGATAGTATTGGCACCAGTAGTGGTTTGTATACCCGAAAGTATAGCGTTTGCCTTGGAAGTTACTGTAGCATAGCTGTCGGATGATGTTAAACCGCTTAATACCAAAATACCATCGCTAAAGTTATCGCCGTCACACGCCCAATTCACGCCCCGGAGCAAATCGGCTGGTACAGGGGCTAAAGTTCCTACAGTGGTGATAGTAGTAGTGGTATCTACCGTTGTATTACTTTTTTTAACAGCTTCTTTTTTACACCCCGCAACAGAAAACCCGGTACATAAAATCAAAAAAACAATTCTCATCATCGCGTTTATTTTTAAATTCTAATACTTGGCTAAACCTAATTGTATTAAGCGGACTGTATTGAAACAGTCCGCTCGATGATATTAATAGCCTGGATTTTGTTGAAGTTGTCCGTTTGATGCCTGTATTTCAGTTAATGGTATCGGCAACCAGTAATGTTGCGGCAGAAAAGAGCGGTTAGCCAGCGCTATTTTCCTTGTATAGGTATAACCTGATGGATTTGCAGCGTTAATGGTTACACTAATGCCATAGGCCGGTACGTTTTCAGTTTGCGTGGCAATTTTCCATCTGCGTACATCGTAAAAACGGTGTTCTTCAAAAGCAAGTTCAATTTGTCTTTCATTCTGAATAGCTGTCCGCATATCAGTTTGTGATAGTCCGGCAGGTAAAGCTGGCATATTTACAGTCGCTCTTGACCTGATACTATTGATAGCGGCGTAAACAGTTGCATCCGGACCAGAAGCCTCATTTTGCGCTTCCGCATAATTAAGCAGTATTTCGGCATATCGCATATAGATCCAAGGTTGCCCACCTGCTACGCTCCATGGGTTATCAATAGGATAACTGTCGTTCATAAATTTTTTCAGGTAATATCCAGTCTGGCTAGTATTCCAATTTGATGGTCCCTGGTTGCTATCCTTCCCACCCGGCGTAAATACCTGTACTGTACTATTCCTGTACGGTGCCCCATTATAAAGTATGGTAGCATAAAAACGTGGATCGCGGTTAACGTAAGGGTTTTGAGGATCATAACCGGATGTAGCATCAGTAATAGCTTTGCCGCTGCTCATCTGATAAGCATCAACCAAATTTTGGAACGGGGTATTCCCGGCCCAGCCATCATAACCATTCGGGCCGTTTGCTATTTCCATACAAACGTGCGGGGCGGTATTTGGTATAAATAAGCGCTCGAAGATGATCTCATTATCATTGGGGGATAAAAACAGCTGCGAGTATCCGTTTTGTGATAATGTATATTTCCCTAAATTCATTACCGCTTTAGCAGCCGCAGCAGCATCCTGCCAGGTACCCACATTATATAAAGGGCTGGCTGCATATAGCAACAACCTCGATTTAAGCGCGAGCGCAGCACCTTCTGTAGCCCTACCGAGCGCCCATGTAGCACTATTATTTAAAGGCAGCCTTGTTGCTGCGTCATCAAGCTGGGCAACGGCATAAGCAATAGACTCCTGAAGAGTTGCACGTTTAAATAGTGCCGGGTTCTGTAAATTATCAGTTAGCTGACTAACCTGATCGCCAATCAGCACAACTCCGCCATAGTTACGGATCAAATCCTGATACCTGTAGGCCCGTATAAATTCAAGCTCGCCTATCAGTATATTTTTGTGACCCGTGCTCATATTAATGCTATTAATTAGGCTCAGTGCATAATTACAGTCGCGTATACCGGCGTAACTGCGTGCCCATATTGTACCTAGAAAGCCAGGATTGTTTGGCGCCATTTGTCCCTGTTCAATTAACCAGGAACCATTGTCGGTATTATACATTGACTCATCGGTAACCGAACTCGCCATTGCATATTCAAACCCCCTCCCAAACCCGGGAGGCGATCCGGCACCTTCATTAGGGCCTACATTTTCGCCGATATACCTGTTTATTACATAATCTTCAAATAACGATGTATCACTTGTTATTGAGGTACCTGTTAATCTGTCTGTCGGGTTTAAATTGAGGAAATTCTTTTTACAAGCTGAAAACATTAGCCCCACAAGGACTAAACAGCAGGATATTGTTTTTATCGGTTTCATTGTATCGATTTTATAATTTAACATTTACGCCTACATTGATAATTTTTTGCTGAGGGTAGAACTGCCCCTGCCCATCTGTTCCTTCCGGGTCATAATCTTTCACTTTAGTAAGTGTGAATAAATTAAATGCGCCTACATATACCCGTAATGCCGAGATATGTAATTTAGAAACTGAAGATGATGGAAATGTATAACCTAATTGTGCATTCTTCAACCTTGTAAAGGCAGCATTGTTCAGCCAAAACGTACTTGGGAATGAGCCACCGCTTACAGCATCTGAAGCCCTGTCTGAAACACGGGGATAAGTTCCGTTAGGATTGGTTGGGCTCCATGCATTATTAGCCCATGAGCTATAATAGTTACCAATTGTTCCGGATTCAGGTAATACATACTGGCTTACCTCTGCCTGGCCCGAGAATAAAGCCATTATATCAAAATGCTTGTAGCTGGCATTGAAAGTAAGGCCATACACTATTTGCGGTATATTTCCATATTTAGTTCTGATCTCATCAGCAGCTGTTATTTGCCCATCGTGATTAACATCTGCATAAATTAAATCGCCTACTTGTGCACCTGGTACGTGTGGTGTGCTGTTTAGCTGCGTCTGCGATCTAAAAATACCGATTGCCTTATACAATAAATAATTATTTAAAGGCCCGTCTATTTGCGACTGGTAGGATAAGGTACCAGCTGCCTGATCTATATAAACAATCTTACTTTTAGCGTAGGTGAAGTTTCCGGATAAACCCCAGCTAAACTTTCCCGGATGATTATAGGCCAATGTACCTTCAAAGCCATTGTTATTCACCTTGTCGATGTTTTCTGCAGGCACAATTTCGCCTCCATATGGGTTTACAATGCCGGACGTTGCCGGAACAGAGGCATTTTGGTAACCCAATATATTTGACCTAATCTGCCTGAAATAAATAGCTTCCAGCGTGAAATTGTTTAGGAACACCGCATTGATACCTATATCTGTTTTTTTGGCTGTTTCCCATGTAATATCCGGGTTTGCCAGTTTGGTTAAATTAATACCGGGATGTATAGATGTTGTGGTACCGTCAGAGGTTACAGCATCATTAACAAAGGAAAAGTTATCAAAATATTGGTAAGGCCCAACAAGGTCATCACCCAAAACACCATATGACGCTCTGATTTTCAGATCGTTGATAAACTTAAAATTATCGGCAAACCAATTTTCTTTAGAAATGCGGTAACCTGCAGAAACTGAAGGAAAATATCCCCACTGATGCCCAGGCGCAAATAAAGAAGAACCATCAGCACGAAACTGCCCTTCTAACAAATACTTTTCATCATAATTATAAGCCAGTCGACTTATTACACTTCGGCGGTTGTAATCGAAGTTTCCATTATTATCGCTGCTGCTTCCGCCATTTGTCGCATCTGAAGCAGCGGTTCCGCCTTCTGATAGTTCTGGGGTAGTAGTTGTAGGGAAATCATTTCTTTGAGCCCAAAAGAAACTATAGGTAGTTGTACTTTGTTCATAACCTACAAAAGCATTTACATCATGCTTGCCAAATTGCTTTACATAATTCAGCTTTATGTTTGAGGTTATTAATGATTGATTGAGCTGGGATTGGTAAAGGGAAGCCAAACCATTTGGGCCGCCGCCTTCAATACTTGGTGTATATATATTAGTAGTGCTACTGTAGGTGTAAACACTATAAGGAATAGAAAAAGCCTTGTCAGAAGTCCCTGATTTATCTACAGAATAAAAACCATCCATTGAAAGACCATCAACTCCGGGTATTTCATAACTGGCCTTTAAAATACCATTAAAAGTTAATGTTGGATTTATATTAGTTCCTCCAATACTGGTTCCGATAAGCGCGGGGTTCTCCTGGTCAATTCCAGCAGTTGGCAAACCATTTGGGTAAAAACCTGCCGACGTAGGATATGACCTATAAATTGAACCAAAGATAGTACTGGCACCCACCATCGGAAACTGCCTGTCTTCTTGTCTACCCGACAGGGATAACCCGATCTTAAATCCCTTAGAAACATTAGCATCTATATTGGACCTGAAATTATATTGATGATAATTAGTTGCACCGTTTTTGTAAAGGCCATCCTGGTAAACCGTACCTACTGATGTAAAATATTTCACATCGTCAGACCCGCCTGATAACGTCAGACTATTCTGATTTTGGAGAGCCACATTTTTCAAGGTTAGCTTTTCCCAATTGGTGTTCGGGTAATTAACCGGATCAGAACCATCTCTGAATTTTTGTATTTGCGCATCGGTATATACCTGGTTCATGCCACCGGTTGGCGAATCGTAGTAGCTGATATCATTAACAATCTGCGCATAAGTAGCGGCATCGGCCATTTTTGGTAAACGTGTAGGTGAATCAAATCCTTGATTGAAACTATAATTAATCGTCGGCTTACCTGTTTTACCATGCTTTGTAGTAATTAAGATTACACCATTAGCCGCCCTGCTTCCATAAATAGCCGCGGTTCCATCCTTTAATATTGATACGCTTTCAATATCATTTGGATCAAGGCGTTCCAGCCCACCAATCTGCCCGGGCACACCATCCACAACAACCAATACATTGTTACTGCCGGTGGTTGCAAGGCCTCTTATTAAAATGCTCGAACCATCGTAACCGGGTTCACCAGATGCATTATTGGCAACAACACCCGACACGCGCCCGGCAAATGAATTGGAAAGGTCAGGCTCGGGGCTTTTAACCATATCAGCTCCTTTAATAACAGAGATAGAACCGGTTAAGGTTGCTTTTTTCTGAGTACCATAACCCACCACAACTACCTCATTAAGCGACTTAGGGTCAACCTGCAAACTTACCCTTATGTCAGTTTGACCGTTTAGTGCAACCTCTTTGTTCAGGTAGCCAACATAGCTAAATACCAATATACCTGCAGATGCATCCGGCACATTGATAGAAAAGTTACCGTTCTGATCAGAACTTGCGCCAATTGCTGTGCCTTTAAGGGATACACTTACGCCGGATAATGGGGCACCTTTTTCGTCGGTTATCTGCCCGGTTACGCGAACGCTGGCAACCTCTTTTGAAACTTTGTTAGCGGCAAAGGTTAGTGCCGGTTGTACACAGGTAACACAGCAGGCAATTGCCAAACCGGTAAACAAGCGTAAACGGCCGGGGAATTTTTTCCTGTGCGGAGAGTACGTGATGTGTAAGTTTGATTTCATAATTTATTAATAATTGGTTTATAGTCTACCGCCGGTTAGCTTGTAACATTTCAATCAATCAGCAAAAAAAGAATTTATCTTTTTGCTGCCAATCGTTTAGATGTTTTAAAATGTAAGCGGCTTTAACTGGTTAATTGGTACGCTAAATTGAAAGATTTTAAAGAGATGCATGAGGGGTAAACTCTGCAATTGACCGGGGGTAATTCAGCAAAAAGCACCTAAAACTGCTCTTTTAAAACTGTTCTATTAAATCTGATTGTTTTTATCCTTTTTCAGGACATCACGATTCATCGTTTGATCTTTATGGAAAGAATTTCGGAATTTCTTAATATAGTCGGATGGATTTAAACCAAACAACTTGCTGAACTGCTCCCGAAAATATTTAAGATCATTAAATCCCACTTTATAAGCCGCTTCGGCAACTGTAGTATCTGTGGTTAAAAATAATTCGGCTGCTTTTCTTAAACGAATAAAACGAATAAAGCTATTGGCCGACTGCCCCGAAATAGATTTAATTCTTCGATATACATTAGAGTGGCTCATGCCGATCTCATTAGCCAGGGTTTTAATACTAAATTCTGAATCACTTAAATGATGCTCAACTATGTCAAGGCATTTTTGCAGAAATTCTTTATACTCCTGCGAAATTTTAAGGTTGTTGGGTTTTAAGGTGATCTCATTAAAGAAATATCGCTGCAGGTTATTCTTTGTTTTTAATAGCGCCTTTACCCGTGCTATCAGCATTTCCTTTTCGAATGGCTTGCTTATATAATCATCAGCGCCTCCTTCAATCCCCTTTAGTTTTATTTCGGGTGATGTGATTGCGGTAAGCAGGATGACCGGTATATGGTTAAGCTCCGGATCTTCCTTTATACGTGTGCATAACTCTATCCCGCTTATGCCCGGCATCATTACATCACTAATAACAATATCTGGCATCAGTTCAGTCACCATTTTTAAGCCTGATTCACCGTTATCAGCTTCATATACAATATATTCTGCTATAAAAACCTGCTTAATGTAATTGCTTATTTCCTTATTATCCTCAATAATGAGTATTGATTTAAGATCCGAGGTAATTTCTGTAGCAACGGGCTGAGCGGCATCAGCTACAACAGGCAAGTCATTTTCAACCTCTTCTTCCATCAGCTCGTTAAAAAAAACTGATCTTTCAGCAGCCTCCTCTATTATTACTGTTGATTGTAGGTGTGCCCTTCCTTTTGGTAGTTCAAGGTTAAAAGTTGTTCCTTTTCCTATTTCGCTTTCATAAGTTATTTTACCGCCATGTTGCGCCGTATAATTTTTAACCAGGAATAAGCCTATGCCCAAGCCGCCCTTAGATAATGTATTTTGCTGATATTCCTGGTAGTATTTATGGTAAAGTTTATCCCCGGCAGTGTGTGTTATACCACACCCGCTATCACTCACCTGTATATTAACATCATTATCTGTCTGGCTTATGTTCATCTCCACTTTCCCGCCAGGCTCAGTGAATTTAACAGCGTTTGAGAGTAGATTAAATAGAACGATCTCAATTTTTTCACGATCTGCAATCAGTTCTATATTTTCCTGTGCACAACTATATTCAAACTCAAGTTTTTTTATTCGTGTTTGATGCGAAAAACATAAAAAAACCTCCTTACTTAAATCGGCAATATTAATTTTTGCCAACTTCAATTCATCCGCATCTGCATCAGCCTTTCTGAATAATAACAACTGATCTACCAAACTTAACAGGCGCTTGGCATTCCGGTTTATGGTATTAAGATTTTGCTGATCAACATCATTTCCACCCGTGTATAAAATTTCTTTCAAGGGGTTGATGATCATGGTTAGTGGAGTCCTGAACTCATGCGAAATATTAGTGAAGAAAGACAGTTTTTTTTCATGCAGTTCTTTTTCCTTTTCCGTTTCGATATGAGCCAGCTTAACCTCATATTTTAGTTTAGCCTGCCGTTCATTATAAAAAATGTAACCATAAACTGCAGCCCCAAATAACAAAGTATAAATAATATAAGCCCACCAGGTAAGGTACCATGGCGGAGTAATGATAACGATCAGCGATTTCCCCTGATCATTCCATACCCCATCGTTATTTGATGCCTTAACGCGAAAAACGTACTTGCCCGGGTTTAAATTAGTGTAAGCCGCTTTGCGCTGTTCGCCAATATAATTCCATCTTTTATCAAAACCTTCTAGTTTATAAGCATAGCTATTCTTTTCAGTGTGGGTATAATTAAGCGCGACAAACTCAATGGAAAAAACACTTTGGTTATAGCTCAAAGTTATTTCTTTCGCATTTTGAATGGGCTCCTTAAGCGGGCCGTTACTATCCGGGATAACAGATTTATTGAAGACCTGCAAGTCGGAAAAATATACCGGTGGCGCAACCTTGTTATAATTAATACTTAACGGATCAAAGGATACCAACCCTTTATTGCCGCCTAATAATATTTGATGATCATTTACCTTACATATTACGGAGTTGGCAAACACACCATCGCCCTCGTCAAAGTTTGTTATCCTCATCGTTCGGGGATCCATACACGACACGCCGGTTTCAGTTACAATCCACAAATTGCCCTTCGCATCTTCAACCATTTGCTTAAATACGTTACTGGCAAATCCGTCTTTTTTTGAAAAAATCTGGAAAGAGTTAGTCCGCTTAACATATTTATTTAATCCATCCTGCGTACAAATCCAAACGTTTTTATGAGAGTCGAGAAATATGTTATGAATATCATTATTACTGATGCTCCCGCTTTTTTTATCATTTGCCAGATAATTATAAAACCTTTGAGAGGATTGGACAAACCGGTTTAAACCACCGCCTTCGGTACCAATCCAAATGTCATCATCTGCATCTTTTAGCAGGCAATACAAATGATTATTGCTCAATGTATACGGCTTATCTTTTTGATTAAAATAGTGGCTAAAGGTATTGGATTGACTGTGATAAATTTTTAGCCCGGCATCAGTGGCGAGCCAATAATTACCGGGTGTTACTTCTAAAATATCCCTAAACACATCTTCGTTAAAAAAAGCGCCTAAGCTTGAATGATGGGAATGATGCGTAAACTTTCCGGTTTGATCATCATACTCATCGAACCCAAACTCTGTTAAATCCCATAACTTACCTTTAGCATCCAAATACAGTTTATTTATGGCATTGCTACCAATGCTATTGGCATTATTGGAATGCAAAAAAGTTTTGGATGTATTTGTATTTAATTGAGTTGCCGTTAGCCCATTATTTGTGCCAACCCAAACCACATTGTTTTTAACAAGGATGCTTTTGACAAGCCGTCCGCTGTTTGAAAATGGGTAGAATGCGAATTTGTATTGTTTACTGTCTAATTTGGTTAACCCTTCCATCGAACAGATCCAGATGATACCGTTGTTATCACGAAATATGCCGGCCTGCTGAAAGCTTGTTAAATTATTTATTTTTTGCCAGGTATTGTTTGATGAATTAAACCAATAGAAACCATTATCGCCCGCCAAAACCATTAAGTGATGACCTAAATTTAAAATCCTGAAAACGCCTTTATTTTCGTTATTGGGAGAAGTATAAGATGTAAACTTATTTGTTTTTACTTCAAACTTAAATAACCCTTTCCAATAAGTACCTACCCAGATATTTCCATCCTCATCCAGGCAAAGATTCCAAACGTCATTTGGATTTTTTTCATTTACTTTTTGAACCTGGGGAAAACTAACAAACTTTTTAGTGTGTTTATTAAATCTATTTAAGCCGCCCCCCCAGTTACCCAACCAAATATTATTCTCATAATCTTCTATTATTGCATTAACTGATTTGCCTTTCATGGCATTCACATCAGATGGGTTGGGCTGAAAGATTTCAAAGTTCTTGGTCTTCTCAATAAACCGATCAAAACCGTCATCTGTACCGATCCATATATTATTGTCTCTGTCGGCAAGTAACGACCATATTTTGTTATTGCTTAATGATCCGGCAATATGGTCTTGGTGGTTAAATCTTTTAAATTTTTCTGTGAGGGGATCAAATAAATTTAGCCCATCAAGTGTACCAACCCAGATCCTTCCCTTTTTATCCTCAATTAGGGTGTTAATATAATTGTTGGTAAGACTGGTGCTATCGCCCGGAATATTTATAAATACTTTGAATGTGTAACCATCAAACCGGCAAAGGCCATTTTCTGTACCAACCCAAAGAAAACCGTCTTTATCCTTAATGGCACAGGTAGTACTATTTGAGGGTAGACCGCTATTGATATCATAGGTTTTTATCGCATAGCTTTTAAGTTCGGGAATATCATTGGTTTGGGGTTTATTAAACTGGCCATACCCCGTTTGCGCAAATAAAAGTATAAACAAGAAAAAACCTATACTTGAAATCTTCATCGAAAAATTCTAATTGTTCTATTCAAGTTATAACAGCGGATGGAACTATGATGTGCAATATAGTTCCAAATGACAAAACCACTATAGCAGCAATTGATAAAATTAACGAAGAAGCGTCAATTTCAACAATGCAGTCCCATGCCTGTTAATCATTTTTTTGTACCCTTTTTTATACGTCCCAATATCTCTTTTTTCCCAAAGATCTCTGACTGCTATCTTTCCCTTCAGCCCAAGCGAAGCAAAATCAACACTCACCGCTTGTTGTTGTTCATCAAGGTTAAATAAAGCTACATAAATATCCTTGCTGTTCGGCACATGCGAATACCATACCATTGCATCATTATTCTTATATAACTGGCGGGGATCGGTTCCGTGTTGGTTTACAGCTAATACCTCATCATTTGTAAATAATTTCAATTCCTGCTCCCT
>Ga0302315_10002162_pt1 | contig 18879 bp, 13 predicted proteins | sample III_Palsa_N3_1_FD_200532 | JGI IMG/M metagenome (GOLD analysis project Ga0302315, IMG submission 200532) | Peat permafrost microbial communities from Stordalen Mire near Abisko, Sweden - III_Palsa_N3_1 | ecosystem: Environmental > Terrestrial > Soil > Palsa > Peat permafrost | place: Sweden...
TGAGCTCATTAATACCATTGAAAACAAACAATAAATTAATAATCTATATGCGATACAGGGCAAATATTAAGGTGTTGAACCCTGCATATCCCCTCTGCCTGCGTAGAGATTATTAATTTATTGTTTGTTTTCAATGGTATTAATGAGCTCCCTCCGGTCGGTTGTCTTCGTGCCTCGCAATGGCGCGTAGCCGGTTTGTGCTACACAGGGCAAATATTAAGGGGTTGAACCTTGCATAGCCTCTGCCTGTGCAGGGGTTGCTTTGTACGTCGAAATGAGGGTATATTTTTAAACAGCTTACAAGGTTAGCGTGGCTTAAATTTATTGGTAAGGCGGTGTAAAAACCTGGTTGCGTATGAATTTAACCGGCGTTAACCTATATTTATAGTCCAATTATAAATCGATTTATGCAGATATTGAGGAGTATTTTTCTAACCGGCATGGGCATGCTGTTATCTGGTTTTTTTATAACGGGCAGGGCGAAATCTGCCTTTAAGCTGGCCGGTGTGCTGCAAAGCAATATGGTGGTACAGCAGGGCAGGCCGCTACGCTTATGGGGCACTGCCAAACCCGGCGACAGGCTCAGCATAAACACCGACTGGACAGGCCGCGTAGTTACCACCGTAGCTGATGCTAACGGCAACTGGATAGGGCAGATAGGCGTACCTAAAACCACCCCCGGCAATTTTACGGTACATACCATAGTGGTTATTGATGGTAACGATAACATCAAACTTACCAACCTGCTTATTGGCGATGTATGGTTTTGCGTAGGGCAATCAAACATGGATATGCCCGTGAACGAGGAGAAAATAATGACCTATCGTGGCGTGCTTGATTTTGAAAACGAAATAGCAGCAGCCAATTACCCCGCTATACGGCTGTATAAGGCCGACGCAAAATTCAGCATCAACACAGTACCCGATACCAAAGGCGAATGGAAGGTATGCTCGCCCGCTACCGTAGGCGGGTATAGCGGCGTGGCTTATTTTTTTGGCAGGGAGCTGTTTAAGCAGCTCAATATCCCCATCGGGATAGTAATATCGGCAGCGCCGGGCGCATCAACCCAGGCATTTACCAGCAGGCAGGTGCTCGAAGCCGATACGCTGTTGCAGCACACCTATCTTCAGCCGTACGCCAGGCTGTTAAGTTCACAAAAAATGGTTGATACTACGGGCTTTTTCAGCAATGTAACCAAGCCCACTTTGTTGTATAACACGCTGATCTATCCTTTGCTCAACCTATCTATAAAAGGTATTGCCTATTACCAGGGCGAATCGAACGTCGGCGATAACCGTGAAGCTTACCTCAAACTTTTCCCCGCTATGCTGGCCGATTGGCGTAAGGATTTTAATCAGGGCAGCCTCCCATTTTATTTTACGCAGATAGCGCCCTATCGCGAAGCATATAATGATAGCACCACTTACCAAACGGCCATTTTCAGGGAAACGCAGCAGCAACTGCTCAACATAAAAAACACCGGCATGGCCGTAACTATGGATGTTGGCGAAGAACGCAACGTACACCCGCGCGATAAGAAAAGCGTAGGGCAACGGTTAGCGTATAATGCCCTGAACAAAACCTATCATCTCAAAAATATTAATTACCAGGGGCCGCAAGTTTCAAGGTTTGTGGTAAGGGGCAATGTGGTTACCGTTTATTTTAAACCAAAAAGCGTAGGCACAGGTTTAAGCACCAACAATGGCAAAGCACCCGCGCACTTTTTTGTAGCAGGCGATGACCATCATTTTTACTACGCTGATGCCAAAATAGTGGGCGATAATGTGGTGCTGGTAAGCGATAAAGTAACCAAACCCATAGCCGTGCGCTATGCTTTTACCGATGCGCCTGTTACCAATTTTGAGAACAAAGAAGGTTTGCCCGCATTACCTTTCCGTACGGATGAATGGGTTAAATAGAATTTGAAATGAAAATAAAAAAGCGGTGGCTGCAACGGTTTCGCCCATGCCTGTTCGGAAGTGTCCGGAACAGTGGGCAAAAAGAACGAACGAACACTATGTTAGTGATTAGAGGTTAGTTGATCAGAGATTAGTTGTTTTCGCAGAAACGTAACAGCGAAATACCTCTAATCAACTAACTTCTAATCACTAATTAACTAACCTCTAATCTCAAACCATAAATGAAAAAACTATCACATATACTTGCAATTGCTTCGGCATTATCTTTTGGCCTTTGTGCTGCAACAATGGCGCAAACCAAAGATACGGTGGATTTGGAGCACCTCAATTATACGGTTGAAGAAGCCCCGGAGTGGACTAACCTGTTCATCCGCACATCGGGCTGGTTTGGTGCCGATGGTATTTATGCGCTGCCTGCCGATGGCGCAAGGAGCAAAGGTGCAAGGCCATCGTCAAAAAACATGTTCATCTTTAGCGATAGCATGATCGGCGAAATTAAGGACGGCCAGTTGCAGCCCGGCTACACCATGCCGCATAACAGCGTAGCCTATCTGAAAGGCGATGCGCCAAAAGCAGATGCCATTAATTTTCATTGGGCGCAAACCAGCGATGGCAAGCCGCAATCCTTGTTCGTCCCCAGCACCCCATCAACACAAAAAGGCGATTATTACTGGCTGGGCGATGGCTTTGTAAATACCGTGCTGCACAAAACCTACATCTTCGCCTATCGCATGCACAATATGAGCACGAAGGATGATTGGTCGTTCAAAGAGATGGAAACCATACTGATAGTGCTTCCAAAAGGCAGTAAGCCACCCTTTACCGATCAGCAACAGATAGAAACCCCGCTGCATTACCAAAATGGCAAGGCCGATAACTCTTCGGGTGGGTTTGGGGCAGGCATTTTTGTAAACACCAAAAAAGCAGGCGCACCATTGCCCGATGGTTACGTGTATGTTTATGGCGTTAGGGGCAGGGGCGGCAACCTCATTGTATCGAGGGTATTGCCCAAGGATTTTGAGGATTTTGGCGCGTGGCGTTTCTGGGATGGAAAAACATGGAATGCTGATAAGGAGCAGGCCATCTATTTAACCAACGGCGTATCAAACGAGCTAAGTGTAAGCCCGCTGCCCGATGGCCGTTATATCCTGGTGTTCCAACTCGGCGGTATGGGTGCCGATGTAGCTTTCCGTATCGGCGCAAGCCCTATAGGCCCGTTTGGTTCGGTGCACAAAATATACCATGCTACGGTAACCAATAAAGACTATTTTACTTACAATGCCAAAGCGCACCCCAGCCTGTCAAAACCGGGCGAGCTGCTCATTACCTATAATCAAAACTCCTTTAATTTTTGGAAGCAGTTACCGCTTAACCCTCATTTATACCATCCCTACTTTTTACGTTTAAAATTTGAGTAAACCAGCACCATGAACAAGCTACGCACAACCATCATTATTTTAGCATTAAGTATGTTGTTTATGCCCCGCAGCATTGCGCAGGGCCTTAAACCCGGCAACCCGGCACTGGATGGCTTTGCTGCCGATAGGCTGCACCGCATTGATAGTTTGCTGGCCAGTTTTACGGCCGGTCATAAAATTGCGGGCGTATCGGCCATTGTGGCCAGGCACGGGCATATCGATTACTGGCACGCATCGGGCTACAGCGATATACAGGCGGGCAAGCTATTGGAACGTAACGATATGTTCCGCATTGCATCGCAAACCAAGGCCATTACCTGTGTGGCCATATTGATATTGTACCAGGAAGGCAAACTATTACTGGACGACCCCATCTCCAAATACATCCCCGAGTTTAAAAATCCAACCGTACTAAAAACCTTCAACGCCAAGGATTCCACCTATACCACCGAACCGGCCAAGCGCGAAGTTACCATTCACGACCTGTTAACGCATACCTCGGGCATATCGTACGCCATGATAGGCACTACCGAGGCAAAGGCAATTTATGCAAAGGCAAGGATGCCTGTAGGTTTTGAAACCCGGCATATTAAACTGGCCGATAAAATAAAGATACTCGCAAAACTTCCGCTCATGCTGCAGCCAGGCTCAGGCTATACCTACGGTTTGAATATGGATGTACTGGGCGATATTATCGAGATCGTATCCAAACAAACGCTCAGCGATTTCTTCCGCGACAGGATATTCAAGCCCTTGGGCATGAATGATACCTACTTTTATGTACCTGTGGAAAAGCAATTGCGCATAGCAAAGGTTTATACCACCAACGCACAGGGCCAAACGGTTGAAAAAACCTCGAACGATACCACCGGGAATGAAAATGTTTACTATCCCTTCACTAAAAATGGCACCTATTTTTCGGGCGGGGCAGGTTTAACCTCAACCGCGTATGATTATGCCCTGTTTTTACAGATGGCGCAAAACGGCGGTATATTAAATGGTAAAAGGATACTGGGCCCCAATATTATGCACCTGATGCGTGTAAACCAGATAGGCGATATTGGCATGTGGTACACGTCGAATAAAATAGGCTTCAGCTTTGAGGTAGTTACCGAAAAAGGCGCTGCCGAAGCGCCCTGGCACGTGGGCACCAATATTGGCGGCGGTTACTGGGGTTCAACCTATTGGTTAGACCCGGTATCAGACCTGATAGTAGTTATCTGGACACAGGATGGCAATGCCTACTATGGCGATATGGTAAATAAGTTTAAAGCCATGGTATATGGCGCTTTAAATGAATAATGAAATGAGTGCAACACTATCAGCTATCATAAGCATCCAAAATAAAGGGGCATCGCTCTCGGTCGATCTTTTTGGAGGGGCTATAACTGATTTTCATTCGCAGGGAAGCATCAACCCCTTATCCTTTAAAATCTCCCGCCAGCATATACCCGCAAATGATGCTAATGACGCTTGTTGGCAAGGTCATTTTGTGTGCATTGGCAGATGGGGCCCGCCATCTGATGGTGAACGCAAAGCAGGCCTGCCTGATCATGGCCAGGCAGCGAATTTATTGTGGAACGGGCAATTAACTGATAAAAACAGCATAACCATGCAGGTTGATATGCCTTTAGAGGGTTTACAGATAAAGCGGAGGCTAATGCTGGATGATGAAAATGCCGTTTTTAAGGTAACAGAGCAGGTAACCAATACCAACCCTTTGGGCAGGCTGTACAACATGGTGCAGCACCCCACACTGGCAACGCCCTTTTTAACGGCAAGTACGGTAGTTAATTGCAATGCCGGTACCGGGTTTAACTATATGCACAGCACAAAACCATTGCAGCATACCGCCCAATGGCCTTATGGCATAATGGAAGATATGGGCAAAATGAACCTTTCGGTACCTGATAAGGCTTATAGCTCGGTTTTTTGTTTCACTATTAAAAAAGAGGAGGATTTGGGATGGATAACTGCTTATGCCCCCGAAAATAACCTGCTCATAGGCTATATGTGGAAACGTGAGGATTACGCCTGGATAAACCTGTGGCAACATTTTGATGGCGATGAAAACCGCTATCACGGACTTGAATTTGGTACCACGGGCATGCACCGCTCCTATCAGCAAATAATAGCCGAACGCAACCACCGCGTTTTTGATGAAGATACCTATAAATACATTGATGCAGGCGAAACGCAAAGCCGGGGCTATATGGCATTTATGTGTAAAACCGCTCCGGACTTTAAAGGAACAGGTAGCGTAAAGCTAAACAATGGCGAAATAACCATTACAGATGCCGCTACAACCAGATCAATAACCATTAAAACAACATTGGGCAATGTATTTTAAAAATAAAACAGTTGTTGTAACAGGTGCAGGCAAGGGGATAGGCGCGGCCTGTGCCAAAGTATTTTTTGATGCAGGCGCTAACGTAGCCCTGCTGGATAAGGACGATGATACCAGCGGCATTGCCGATGAACGATGGTTTGCCCAAAAATGTGATGTAGCGCAGGAGCAGCAGGTAATTACCGCAGCCGGGCAGGTTTTTGAACGCTTTAAAACGGTGCATTACCTGATAAACAATGCAGGCATACAGCGCTACGGCACCGTAACCGAAACCACTGCCAATGTATGGGACGAAGTGATGAATGTAAACCTGAAAAGCTATTTTCTGTGTTCCAAATACTTTATCCCGCTTATCCAAAAATCGGGCAAAGGGGTAATTATTAATGTGGCCAGTGTGCAGGCATTTGTTAGCCAAAAAAATGTGGCGGCTTACACCACGGCAAAAACGGCCATCCTGGGCCTTACACGTAGCATTGCTATTGATTATGCGCCTGCTATCAGGTGCATAGCCATTTGCCCGGGTACTATTGATACGCCTATGCTGCGTGCTTCGTTCAATCTTTCACCAAACCCGGATGAGGTGTTGCAGGAATGCATAGATATGCACCCCATTGGCCGCATAGGCACACCGCAGGAAGTAGCCGAAGTGATACAATTTATGTGCGATGATAAAGCCGGTTTTATTACCGGGCAATCCATAAGGGTCGACGGTGGGTTAGGCATCACCATTAACGGAAGTAAGAGGGGGTAACCATGAAGATAACAGATATAAAAGCAACAACCGTAGCCGTACCGCTGCAAGCGCCCATACGCCACTCCAACGGCTGCCATTGGGGGCGTTTTGTGCGCACCATTGTAGAGATAGAGACAGACGAAGGCATAACCGGCCTTGGTGAAATGGGCGGCGGCGGGCAATCGGCGCAGGCTGCTTTTGAGGGTTTAAAACCTTACTTAATAGGCCACGACCCTATGCAACTGGAGGCCATGTACTGGAAAATATGTAACCCGACAGCCTCGTTATACAACAACCGCCTTCAACTGCATGCCGCGCTTGAATTTGCCTGTATGGATATTATCGGCAAAAAATTAGGCATACGCGCCTGCGACCTTTTAGGCGGATCGATACGCGATGAGGTGGAATTTGCATCGTACCTGTTTTTCCGTTATCCGAACGAAACCACAGGCAGGGGCAGTGTGGAAACGGTTGATGAAATGATAGCCCATGCCCAGGAACTGGTAAATGAACATGGCTTTACCACCCATAAATTAAAAGCAGGCGTTTTTCATCCCGATCATGAGGTAAAAGTGTTCCGTGCAATAGCGGAGGCGTTTCCCGGCCACCGGGTGCGTATCGATCCAAATGCGGCATGGAGCGTTGAGGATTCTATCAGGATCGCGAAGCAAATTGAAGACCTCAATAACGATTATTTTGAAGACCCAACCTGGGGCATGGAAGGTATGTGCAGGGTAAAAAGCCGCATCAGCATACCCACCTCAACCAACACCGTGGTGGTAAACTTTGAACAACTGGCAGCCTGCATCCGCAATGAGGCCATTGATGTTATTTTGTTGGATACCACTTTTTGGGGCGGTTTGCGGCAGGCATGGAAGGCAGGCGTGATATGCGAAAAATTCCAGATCGGCGTAGCTGTGCATAGCTCTGGCGAGTTAGGTATACAATTGGCTACCATGCTCCATTTAGGTGCAAGCACGCCAAACCTGGCCTTCGCCGCAGATGCACATTACCATCACTTAACCGATGATATTATAAAAGGCGGCTTGATGAAATACGAGAACGGTAAAATAAAAGTACCTACCGGCCATGGCTTAGGTGTAGAGATTGACAGGGACAAACTGGACCAATATGCCGAATATTACAAGGAAGTTGGCGGCTACCCTTATGACCGCGATCCCGGCAGGCCGGATTGGTACGGGGTATTGCCCGAAAAAGACTGGGCGAAATTGAAATAAGCAAGGTGTTTTAATAATATAAACCAACCAATTATGGCACTTAAAATAGAAAATGTATCCGTATTCGCCGATGGTGTCGACCATTCAGAATGTGTTTGCACGCATCCCGATGGCTCTATATGGGCAGGCGGCGAGGCCGGGCAGATATACCGCATTGCCGCTGATGGCAGTGAAATAAAAGAAGTGAACAGTACTGGCGGCTTTATTTTAGGTTTGGCGTTCTCGCCCGATGCAAGCTGGCTGGCCGTATGCGATTCAAAGCTGCATTGTGTGTGGAAGCTCGACATCGCCACCAATAAACTAAGCATATTTGCCGATGGCGCTGATGGCGAAAACTTTAACATCCCTAATTCAGTGGTTTTTGATAAGCAAGGCCGTTTGTATGTTTCCGAAAGTGGCGCATTCCGAAAGGTTATCGGAAAAATAATGCGTTTTGAACCGGATGGTACCGGGCATATATGGCATCAGGGCCCGTTCAGCTTTGCCAACGGCATCGCATTATCAAAAAATGAGGATTGCCTGTATATCGCATGCACCTGGCTGCCGGGTGTGGAGCGCGTGGCGATCAATAGCGACGGATCAGCAGGTAAACGGGAAGTTTTTGTAACCATCCCGCAATCCTGTCCCGATGGTTTGGCGTTTGATGATGAGGAGAACCTGTACATAGCCTGTTACACGCCCAACGCCATCTACAAAGCCACAAAACAGCAGCAAATAACGCTTTTGGTGGACGACTGGGAGGCGCACACGTTATCGAACCCTACCAACATAGCCTTTGGCGGTAAAAATTTTGATGAACTGTATGCGGCAAACCTGGGCAGGTGGCATATCAGCAAAATAGACATTGGTGTAAAAGGCATGCAACTGGCCTGCCATAAGTAACTTTTTAATTAATTATAGATAGGATTTAAACTATAGGATCATGAAAAAGATATTAGCATTATTAGCTTGCTGCTTTTTGTTTGTTTTTGCCGGGTATGCCCAGCAAGTTGAGCAGCCTTTTAACGGATTGGGCTTAGGTTTGGGTAACCTGCCCACCTTATCAAATGCGGAAACCCGCTCAATAAGCGCAGAGAATTTTACTGGCGGCAAAGGCGCAGGCGGGGCAGCAAGACTAAGCGATACCATTTATCCCAACCGGGCAAATGCAGCAGGCAGCGCAAGGGAATTGGGCCAGGGTTGGAAGCTGAACCCTTATATTGTAATAAAGCCCGGCCAAACCATCACCCTTGCCGAAATAACCGGCCCCGGCGCCATACAACATATCTGGATGACACCCGGCGGCAACTGGCGCCTGCAAATTTTACGTGTATACTGGGACAATGAAAAAACACCATCAATAGAGTGCCCGGTAGGCGACTTTTTCGGGCAGGGCTTTGGCAAATATGCGCACATCAGCTCATTGCCTATGGCGGTTAACCCCGGCAGCGGTTTTAATAGTTACTGGTTGATGCCTTTCCGCAAAAAATGCAGGATCACTATCGAAAACCTGGAAAAAACATATAACGTATTATTTTACCAGATTGATTACACACTCACCAAAGTACCAAAGGATATGGCCTATTTCCACGCGCAGTTCCGCTGTTCAAACCCCGACAATACATCGAGCTATGTATTGATAGATGGTATAAAAGGGCAGGGGCAATACGTAGGCACCTATATAGCCTGGGGCGTAACAAATCCAGGCTGGTGGGGCGAAGGCGAGATCAAATTTTTTATTGATGGCGATACAAAGTTTCCTACCATTAACGGAACGGGGACAGAGGATTATTTCCTGGGTTCCTACGGTTTTGAAAGCAACGGTAAACCACAGGAATACACCACGCCATTTGTTGGTGTGCACCAGATATTGGAACCCGATTCGTTGCATAAATTCCGCCGTTTTGGTATGTACCGCTGGCATGTAATGGACCCCATACGCTTTAAAAGCGACCTGAAAGTTACGATACAAGACCTGGGCTGGAAAACATCGGGCTTATATCTCGCCCAAAAGTCCGACATTGCATCAGTAGTTTACTGGTACCAAACGGAGCCGCACAACCCGTTCCCGCCATTACCATCAAAAGAACAGTTAATGAATAAATAGTGTAGGGAAGGTTTACAGAGGGGCTGCCTCAATATATTTATTCAGCAGTGTGAACTGGTTTTGCGCCCTTAATAAATTATGGCCGGGATATTTGCTGCCGTAATAAACATCATTATTCAAAAAATCGGTTAAAAAACGCAGGGCCTGCATATATATCATCATTTTGCCCGAATAAACAAAAAGCTGTTTTTCTTCCGGTATAAGCACATCGCCCATTTCCAGCATATAGCCCTTGTATATGGCATTAAAAACCGCAACCCTGACGTGGATTTTCGATAGGTCTTGTTCTTCTTCATCCACCGGTGATAGATAAGTGCGCATCATATCGCCTACATCGCTTAAAAAATAGCCCGGCATTATGGTATCAAGGTCAATCACGCACATGCCATTGTTGTTATCATCAAAAAGTACATTGTTTATCTTAGTATCGTGGTGCATCACCCGCAAGGGGATCTCATTGTTAGCCACAATTTGCAGATAAGTATTGATAATGTTTACATGCCGGTAAACCTCTTTTATTTCAGTAGCGGCCTCATCCAATCTTTGTGGTGTGGCATTTTTATAGGAGGTTTCAAACTGTTCAAACCGTAAAATAAGGTTGTGAAAATCGGGTAAAGTGTATTTAAGCGAACCGATATCAAAATTGCCCAGCAACCGGCTGAATTTGCCAAACTGCTTTGCCGCCTCAAATGCCTGCTGTTCAGTTTTAACCACGTTTACGGTATGCGACCCTTTTATAAAAGGCAGTAGCCTGAAATAATCGCCACTATCCGATCTGATTAGGAACTTGCCGTTAAGCGCTGGCAATGGTGCCGCAAAAAGATAACCGGGGTGTTTTTCCTTCAGGTAGCTGCCAATCAGCTGCAGGTTCCCGGCAATAGCCTGTGGCGATTTAAAAACCGAAGTATTAAGTTGCTGCAAAATATACTCATCAGCATTACCATAAACCTTAAAAGTATGGTTAATAAGGCCCGGGCCGAATGGTTCCACCTGGTAGTCGGCAGCACTAAATCCATAGGCATTTAAAATGGCAGTTATCATTAATCAAACTTACCAATTATCAGCTTAATCAATTTTATGCATTTAATTTTTTTTAGTTAAGCTGATTGTAGATATTTGCAGCAGTTCCCGCAAGGGGTTTAAGCTTTCCAGTAGTGTAACGGTAGCACATCAGACTCTGACTCTGCTAGTCGAGGTTCAAATCCTTGCTGGAAAACGGTAATTTATCAATCATACTGTCAAAACAACAGGTTGGCAATCAGCGGCACCAAAACCACTGCATTAAAATAAATTAAAAAGGATGGCATTTAAGTGCCATCCTTTTTAATTTAAACCATTATTTACCAGGCAATTATCCAACGCATAAATAAGCATATCAAAGCTGTTACGCATGCAATAAAAAAATAAAATGCAATCGATTGCATTTTATTAAATAATGTTTTACATTTAGCAATTAATACCAATTATACTTTTTAAATCTAATTTATTTCAAGCTGGGCATTTGCTTTATTTGCCTTTTTTGATGCAACCATTTTTAAATTACAACGCGTGAAAAGCTTTGGGGGCTATGATGATTATAGTAATGCAGAAATTGTAAAACGTTTGCAATGCGACGATACTACTGCCTTTGATGCCGTTTACTGGAAATATCATTATCGTTTGTATAAGAATATCTTCAAAATACTAAACGATGAAGATCAGGCACAAAATATTCTGCAGGATGTTTTTGTAAGCCTTTGGGAAAACCGCGCATCTATTGATTGCCGCCAACCCATTGCTAACTGGCTTTTTGTTGTTAGTTATAATAAATCACTGTCCTTCCTGAAAAAAAGGTTGAAAGACCCTGTAATATTTCAAGAACTGGACGAGCTTGAGTTTGCCGAAGTGGCATCAACAGCCGCATATAAAGAGCAGCAGTTCCAGTTACTGGAAATGGCCCTGCTACAATTATCCCCCCAAAAGAAAAAAGTGTTCGACCTGTGCAAAATGCAGGGCAAAACCTATGCAGAAACAGCTGAAGAACTGCATATTTCAAGGCACACAGTAAAAGAATATCTTTCCGAAGCTATACTTAATATAAGGGAGTATATTAAAAGCCACGCGGAAGAATATTCGGCCCTGGGTATAGCTTTACTTTTTTTCTTTTTTTAAACTTCCCTGTTTTTCGTAGTAATGTTGCAATGTTGTGCCTTTGGCGTAAACGCCCCTTTTTTTGTCCAGTATTGGGTGTAGCCTTTTATCATTGATCTTAAACGGATTGAAAAAAACGGTACAAAAATGAGAAATGTAATTTACGGCATGAACATTAGTATAGATGGTTGCTGCGACCACACCAATTTTACTCCCCAGGAAGAAATTTTTGAATATTTTACACACTACATGCAAGACGTTGACCTGATTGTATACGGGCGTAAAACCTATCAAATGATGGTGCCTTATTGGCCCGATGTTGCAAAGGCACAGTCGGGGACAAAAGCGGCAAATGAATTTGCGCAAACAATTACCGCTATAGACAAAGTTGTTTTTTCGCAAACATTAGACAGCGTGGAAGGAAGTACGAGAATTGTACGTACAAACCTTGAGGACGAGATACTGAAACTGAAACAGCAACCCGGCAAAAAAATCTCAATCGGCGGTGTAAGCCTGCGTTCACAATTAATGGCGCTTGGTCTGATTGATGAATATTATTTTGTTATTCACCCATTAATTGTTGGGGAAGGAAAACGGTTGTTGGAAGGTATTGGCCTTCAGGAGAGCATAAAATTAAAGCTGGTTGAATTTAAGGTATTTAAATCAGGATGTTTGGGGCTTCATTATACGAAATAGTAACGGCAAATCTGCTACAGGAACGATATTCTACAATCGTTGCGCATACCTATTTAAAGGTACACTTCGATTGCTGCTCAAACGGCTACCACATACCTTTTTTTAAATGAAGTATCATAAAAGTGAAATTTCATCCCACAAAAAGAAAAAACTTACCCGTCTTAAAAATAAATTATAATAACCATCCCCCCGATTGGCCGAACTGGTGTATTTACTGGTAGAAGGCTCAATTTATAAACCATAAAGGCTCGCCAATAGTCTTTTTTTAATGTCAGGATGGACGATATAAAAGTCAAGGTAATTACATTACTCCAAAAAACGCAGTTAAGCCCTGATGAAAGGTTGTGGCTATTGGATTATATCGAAAATTCGGACACGGAAGAATTAAGAAGCCTGCTGAAAATGAAGTTCGATTCAGAACATCGCTTTTTTGTTAGAAAAAGCCATCCCGAAGCCAGCGAAATTCTAAAAACCATTCATCAAAAGCTAAATTTTGAAGAGCAGCAATCCCTGCCCATAGCGCCAATATTGCTATGGAAAAAGAAACTGGCAATTGCTGCCTCCATTATAGGTTTCGCTTTAGCCGGAACCTATTTCTTAGTAAAATATAATGCAAACCTTGCGGCAAAAAGCGGGAATTACACAGCAAATAGCCTGGCAAACATTAGGCCGGGTAAAAATATGGCTTTTTTAACACTGGGCAATGGTTCCACAATTTCGCTGAATAACGCTAAGAATGGGTCTATCGCCCAACAGGGTAATGCCAGTGTTATTAAAAAGAATGGTAAACTATCCTATAAAAGTTTAACTGTTGCAGCCGATACTGCCGTTGTATACAATTCTTTATCAACCCCGCGCGGCGCTCAATACCAGGTTGAATTGCCCGATGGTACACATGTTTGGCTTAATGCGGCCAGTACGCTCCGTTATCCAACAGCTTTCAACGGTAAGCAAAGGGTAGTTGAAGTTAGCGGCGAAGCCTATTTTGAGGTTGCAAAAAACAAGGAAAAACCCTTTATAGTTAAGGTTGATTCCTCACAGATACGCGTGCTTGGCACGCACTTTAACGTGATGGCTTATGCGGATGAGCAATCCGTCAGGACGAGTTTATTCGAGGGTTCGGTAAAATTTACCCACAACAATCAAACAAGTTTGCTTAAACCCGGCGAACAATCCCAATTAACCAAAGGCGGCAAGCTATCGGTAGTGAACGATATTGACCTGGACAATGAGATTGCCTGGAAAAATGGCCTGTTTCACTTCGAGAATGCCAATATCGAAACGGTTATGCGGCAATTATCGCGGTGGTATGATATCGATGTTGATTTTAAAGGTAAAAAAACAGATGAATTGTTTTTTGTGGAAATGCCTGAAAATTCCAATCTGGCAGATGTATTGAAAGTTTTGGAAATTACCGGCCACATCAAATTTCAAATGGAAGGAAGGAGGCTCACCATTATGCCATAGACTTTACCTGCCTTCTCTTTCGATTTTCAGAAATGACCAATACTGAAACTTGAGCTATAAATTAAACTGCAGTTTTTTCATCGTGGCGCAATTATGCACGGTGCCCAAAAAGGATTTAAAATAAAAAAGCCGAAAGTACTACCAATACCTCCGGCAAATTTTTTAGATAAATCCAACTGTAGACGTGTGATCCTTAATTGTTAACCTAAATACCAAAATTATGAAATTTATTTCTGGTTGCAATTTCTTTAAGCAGAAAGAGGTTGTAAAAATGCTGTTAATCATGAAATTAACTACTGTCCTTCTATTTATCGTCTGCTTGAATGCCCCTGCCGCCGTACTTTCACAAAACGTCAGCCTTTCTGAAAAAAACACTTCTTTAGAAAAAGTATTCAAGGAAATAAAAAAACAAACCGGTTATACCTTTGCCTATACCAAGTCATTATTGCAAAGCGCCAGGAAAGTAAATATCAACCTTACCAATGGTGCAATTACCAAAGCGCTTGATATTTGTTTGGCCGGGCAGCCCCTGCAATATACCATTATAGGGAAAACGGTAGTGATATTTAACAAAAAAGACGGCCCTCCCGAGCCCCAGAAAACCGATCAGGAGCAGCAGGTGATCCCGGTAAAGGGAAAGGTGTTCGACGAAAAAGGGCAACCGCTTCCCGGCGCTACCATTATTGAAAAAGGTACCGGTAACTCTGTAGGTTCCGTTGGGGACGGAAGTTTTGTTATTAATATAAACAACCCGGATGCAACGCTGGTGATCTCCTTTGTAGGATACCTGACACAGGAAATCAAATTAGCGGGCAGAACGGATATTTCGGTAAGCCTTGTGGTAAAAAACGCCACCTTGAATGATATCGTTATCATCGGGTACGGTCAGCAACGCAGGGGCGATGTAAACAGCGCAATTTCGTCGGTTACGGCTAAAGATATTGCCAACATCCCACAAGTGAGTATAGACCAGATGCTGGAAGGCAAAGTTTCCGGTGTTACCATTGCGGAAAACGCAGGCGGCCCGGGTAGCAATACTTCGGTACACATTCGCGGTATTGGCTCATTGAGCGGTACTAACGAACCTTTGTATGTAATTGACGGTGTAGCCATATCCGGCGATGCCAACAATATCAGCACTACAGGCAAATCCCCGGCACTGGCGCCAAATAATGGCGAGAATGCCGTAAGCCCTTTAACTTTTCTGAACCCTTCGGATATTGAATCGATCGATGTGCTTAAGGATGCATCGGCAACCGCTATTTACGGTAGCCGCGGTTCAAACGGTGTAATTATTATTACTACCAAGCGCGGTAAAATGGGCATTCAGGAACAAGGTAAAAAGCTGCAAATGATGGACCTGCAGCAGTACGCAACGCTTGAAAATGCCTTTGCCGATATAGTTGGAAACCCAAGAAGGGGCGAGTTTGCAAACCCAAGCCTGCTGGGCCCCGGTACCAACTGGCAGGATGCTATTTTCAGGACTGCACCAATGCAAAGCCACCAGTTGGCCATTTCGGGCGGCAATAATGGTACTGATTATTATGTTTCAGGCGCCTATTTAAAACAAGAAGGCGATGTTATCGGAAACGATTTCGACAGGTACAACTTCAGGGCAAATGTAAACTCACAGGTTAAGCCGTGGCTAACATTTGGTTCAACTGTTTCCGGTAGCCGCAGCAATCAAAATACCTCTTTAAGCAATAACACAGGTATTATTTACACCGCATTATTAAGTGCCCCCGATCAGGCAGTTTATAATGCCGATGGCTCATTTGCCGGCCCGCAGGCAGGCCAGGTAGGTGCGCAAATAAACCCTGTTGCGCAGGCTTTACTCATCACTAACACCCTCGGTCAGGATAATTTTAACGCCAGCTTTTATTCAGACCTGAAATTTATACCCGATCTGGTACTGCACTCCGAATTTGATGCAGATATAAATTCATCCGTTGCAAAATATTTCAACCCGGCGTATGATTATGACCCTTTGCACGATACACCTACAGCTACCTTGCAGGAGTACCGCACTAACTCAACTTACTGGAGCTGGAAGGAATATTTAACCTATCACCACATATTTGCGCAAAAGCATGATTTAACCATTCAGGGCGCACATGAGTTGATCAATTCTGTTTATGATGCAAATGCGGCCAACATAGCCAATTTCGTATCGGGCAATTCATTGCAATCATTAAACCTGGGTACTGCATCAACAGCAGGCGTAGGCGAATATGTAGGCAACAATGATATTCTTGAATCAGAATTTGCCCGTGCTATTTACTCGTACGATGGCAGGTACAGCATTACTGCTACAATGAGGGCCGATAGGTCATCAAAATTTGCTGAAGGCCACCAGGTGGGTTACTTCCCTTCGGCTGCCATAGGCTGGCGCTTATCCGACGAGCCTTTTATGGCTGCAGTTAAGGATGTTGCCGATAATATCAAGATCAGGGTATCATACGGTCAAACAGGTAATCAGAATGTGCCTTCCTATTTATACGGTTCGGTACTTAATGCTTTGCCTACCGGTATCGGTACGGGCTTTGCGGTTAACAACATAGCCAACCCTAACTTAAAGTGGGAAACTGCCGAACAAACCGATATTGGTATAGATTTCGGCCTTTTTAAAGACAGGATAACCGGTACGGTAGATTATTTCAACAAAACTTCTAAAAACTTCCTGTTCCAGGCATCGCTTCCTGCGTTTCTTCTGGGTGGCGTAGCCGATTACTCAGGCGCTGCTGCAATTGCCCCGCCCGAAATTAACGGTGGTGGCGTGCAAAACAAAGGTATCGAGTTCAGCATCAACAGCAAAAACATTGTTGGAAAGGATTTTACATGGAGTTCATCAGTAAACTTTACGCATTATACCAATAAAGTAACAGCGCTTGCGCCCGGCACACCTTATATAACCGGCCAGATAACCACCAGTTTCTTAACACTCCCGGTAACACGCACAGTAGTAGGCGGCCCTATCGGCGAATTTTATGGCTATAAGGTTCAGGGTATTTTTAAAACGGATGCCCAGTTAGCAAGTGCCCCCATCCAGTTTGGCCAGCCTGTAAACAGCGGCCCTGGCGGTACCTGGTTAGGCGATATCCAATATGTTGATGAAAATCATGATGGTAAGATAGATGCTAATGATGAAGTCCCGTTAGGAAACCCTAACCCTACATTTACCTATGGCATAACCAACACCTTTACTTACAAAGCATTCGATCTTACCATTTTCCTTAACGGTTCATATGGTGCAAAAATATTGAACGCGCTTGATTATCAGATAGCAGGTTTAGGCAACGAATACCAGAACCAGTTAGCATCGGTTGCAAACTTCTGGACACCGGCCAACCCTAATTCAAACATCCCAAGGCCTACATCAGGCGCTAACTCAAATTTAGAGATGTCGAACAGGTTTATTGAAAGCGGGTCTTACTTAAGGATACAAAATGTGAGTTTAGGCTATAACCTGCCAACAGCATTTGTTCACAAAATTAAATTGAGCAGGCTAAGGGTGTATGTTACCGGGCAAAACCTGTATGTATTTACGCCTTATACCGGCCTGGACCCGGAAGTTGGCGCTGCAAACCAGGATGTGTTTTTAACTGGCGTAGATCAGGGCAGGTACCCAAGCCCAAGAACAATAACCTTCGGTGTTAACGCTGATTTTTAAATTTTAAGTTTTAAATAAAATGAAAATATTAAATAAAATTAAATGACTATCCGGTTGTTGTAACAAAAACAGAAATAAATAAAAATCTTATAAATAAATATAAAACATGTTTATAATAAAAAAATTATAATCGTATAAACTTTTGTTTTATATTTGTACTGACAAATTAATGTCAGTAAATAAAAAGCCCCTCAGATACTTCACTATCTAAAGGGCTCATATAAAAAGGGACTTATTAAAACTCCCGCTGGATTCAAACCAGGCTACAAGGTGCGGTCCTCATAGTGCTTTCCGCTCTATCGGGGCGTGTCTCTTTTTGTTTTGGAATTACTAAGGTAAGGATAACATCAATCAAAAAATTATTTATTTTAAAATTTTTTGATTGATGTATTTTTTTTGCCCAAAAATTTGTTCAAAACTCTGTCCTAATTGGTTGGTAGCCAAAGTTCTTATCGTTATATTTAGGTATAAAACATTGATAATGAACTTAATAGATTTTAATAGCCGTTTTACTGATGAACAAACTTGTAGGGACTATTTAAAAGAAAAGAGAGAAGAAGAAGGTGTTGTATGTACCTGCGGATCAACCCATCATTATTGGATTCGTACCCGTGAGTTATGGAAATGTAAAGCCTGTGGAACCTGTTTAAACCTTCGGTCGGGTACCATTATGGAAAAATCCCATATTCCAGTTCGCTTTTGGTTTATGGCTCTTCACCTCATGACCTCTACTAAAAAATCATTCTCTGCACTCGAAATGCAGCGTCAACTCGGATTAGCCAATTATGAATCCACCTGGTATATGATGCAAAAAATTAGGAAGACGATGGGTAAACGGGATAGTAAATATCAGTTACAAGGTGAGATTGAGGTCGATGAAGGCTTTTACGAAGTAGTTACTATACCTGAACGAGATGAGTTAGGTAATTTGATAAAAGAACCCTCCTCTCAAAAAAGAGGAAGAGGATCTGAAAAACAAAAGAAAGTATTGGTAATGGTTGAATCTTTTCCGAATCCGCAACAAGTTGATAAACACAAAAAGAAGAGGGTAATGGGTTTTGTTAAAATGGTTACCATTGATGATCTGTCTTCAACTGGTATCAATTATGAACTTAAAAAATCATTAGATCCAAACTCAACAATAGTAACAGACGGATGGCGTGGGTACAGCCGTT
>Ga0302315_10002163_pt1 | contig 18878 bp, 17 predicted proteins | sample III_Palsa_N3_1_FD_200532 | JGI IMG/M metagenome (GOLD analysis project Ga0302315, IMG submission 200532) | Peat permafrost microbial communities from Stordalen Mire near Abisko, Sweden - III_Palsa_N3_1 | ecosystem: Environmental > Terrestrial > Soil > Palsa > Peat permafrost | place: Sweden...
CCCGCTTTTCACTCCACCTCCCGTCCATGTTTCGACGTTAACTTCGTCTCAACTTCAAAAGAGTTCGTTAGTCAGAACGAATTCTGCATGGAGACAAGGAGGTAGGATTTTATGAAAAATAAAGCATCACGTAGTTTCTTAAGTAGTTTCTCGGGGCTTGCTGCTCTCGCGGGTGTGCTCACGCTCGCTTCATTTACAACTCCGTCGTCGTCTGCCGATGAAAACAACAACAATAACTCCGGACAAGCTGAACGCTGGGCTCCTGAGTTTCACGGAAGAGACAGCCACGCTTCTCGTCGCGGATACTTCCTCGGCGTTTGCGTCGGGCAAACCCTCGCTCAGCAAGGAATTTCTGTTCCCGTGCCTCAGCCTGGAGAAAAGCCCACTCCGGATGCAAGCACGGAAGCGGCGATGAAATCGGCAGCAGAGGCCTGTCGTGCAGAAATGCAAGGAACCACGGCGTCGCCTTCACCGTCGGGTGCTCCGTCGACTACTCCTTCAACTGGAACTAGTCCCGCACCGACGACAGGAACGGTGACTCCCACACCAGCAGAACCGGTCATTCCAGCGCCTACTAATTCTTAAAGGTGATTCTTGATTCTTTCTCCGGCTCTTTCTCAAGCTTTTCCAAAAGAAGAAGCGAGGGGCGTCTACATCACGCTGCGATGAAATCCTTCGATCGCTTCGTAGACGCCCCCTCGAATCATCGAGACGGCGTAAGCAGCAAGAAGAAGCGCCGCGATTTTTGAAATCACGACGGTTCCGTCTTTTCCGATCACGCGGTTAATACCCGGAGAATGCCGAAGAAAAAGCCAGGCCAAGCTGTAGTTCACAATCACTGCCGCGATGGCGACGGGATAACCGGCGTGCGTTGCCTGCAGCACAATCGTCGTCAACACTCCTGGGCCTGTAATAATCGGCACAGCGAGAGGAACGATACCCGTCTCGCCGGTTGAACGGGATTCCACCTCTGAACGACCAATGAGATCGGATAGCGAAAGCAGAAGAAGAATCACGCCGCCCGCAACTCGGAAGTCACCTAAAGTGATACCGAGATGACCAAAGATGATTTGACCGAGAAACAAAAAACCAATCGCGACGGCAAACGCGACAAGCATCGACACGTTGACGATTTTACGACGTTCAATCTCGGACATTCCCGCCGTAACGCGAACGTACGTCGGCACCGCACCGATAATATCGAGCGCAACAAAGATCGCGACGAATGCGAGAATGAAACTCGAAAGCATGTTACCCGTTTTCTCTATCGATTTTTTCTAACTGTTTTTACCCAACAATACTCGTGACCATGTTCGCATCAACGAGGTACTTGCGGCAGACTTGCTGAATTTCTTTCGCAGTGATTCCGCGAATCTTCTTCAGGATCTGCTCTTCGCTCATGTGAGGAATATGATAGAGCGCTTCCATCCCGTAATGAGCTGCTAGCGAAGGATCTCCCTGCATGTCCATCGCGCGACGTCCTAAGTAGAACTCTTTGGCGCGATTCATTTCAGTAGCGCTAGGACCTTTCGATGCCAAGGTTTCCAAGACGTGACGAATACCTGCGACGGCTTCATCTTTCTTGGCAGGTGCACAAGCGATGTACGTCCCGATATAACCTCGTTCGAGACCTTCAAGGCTCATTGGAGAAACGGTGTAACCCAAACTCTTCTTCTCACGAAGTTCGATGAAGAGTCTTCCGCTCTGGCCACCGAGAATCGTCTGCATCAAACGGATCGCGTGGCGATCTTCAGCAGTAATCGTTGTCCCTAAGCCGCCCACGATGATGTGGGTTTGCTCACGGCCCAAAGTTTTTTCAACCCAACGCGGAGCCTTGAGCTCCTGATCGCTTTCGAGCTTGAGGTCAGGTTCGCGAGAAGCGGACCCTAAAGCCTTTGCGCGTGATTCGATTTCACCGAGCCAATTATCGAGAGCAGAACGCTTCACAGCACCACTCACGGAAAGAACAAGGCGTTCGGGACGAACCCACTTCGAGTGAAACGCGAGAAGTTTCCGCGAATCAATCTTCGCAAGACTCTCGAGAGATCCGATGGTCAACTTTCCATAAGGATGCTTTTCAAAAAGTGTTTCCAAGAAAAGCTTCGACGCAAGCTGCGCCGAATGATCTTCGAGAGAACGAACCGATTCCTCTGCAACACGCCTGGAGTGATCGACTTCACTTTCCGGGAAAGTCGCTTCAAACAAAGTTTCACCCATCAGATCCGAAAGCTTGCCCCAATCGCGAGCAAGGCCCGTCATCTGAAGGCCCACAGTATTTCGTCCGCCGTAACCATCAAAGCCTGCAGCGCTACCTTCGACGATCGAAGCGATCGCACGGGCATCCTTCGTTCGAGTGCCCTTCGCCCAAGCAAGCGACGTCATGAAGCTAGAGCCCCAGTCGTTCGCTGCGGTATCCACCGGCTGAGCAAGCTCCAGGCGAAGCCCCCCGAGAACACCGGTGTGAATGCTGAAAACCTGAGAGTTTGGACGATGTTGATGAACAACGCGAATTCCCGATGGAAGATTGATGAAATCAACGGGTACAATCCCTGATTTCTTCTGAGTCTTTCCTTTTTTGGTCGGAGCCTCGTCTTGCATCCCACCCAAGTGCTTGGTGATCGCAGCGTGAATCTTATCGAGGCTGAAATTCTTTTGTTCTTTCGGAACGAGAACGACCCCACTCATGCGGCGTGGATCAAAGTAGGTGCGTGCGACTTCTTTGATTTTCGCAGCATCGACCAGGTGAAGTTCTTCAAGGTATTTCGAATCGTAATTGAGATCGCCCAAAACATACTTGAGGAATCCAACTCGACCCGCCATTCCGTCTGCACTCTGAGTCGCGTACAAGCGCTCACTCTCGGCACTCACAATACAACGCTTTAACTCTTCGTCGGTCGGACCTTCGATGGTGATACGTTTCAGTTCTTTCAGAATTTCTTCAGCCGCAGGATCAATCTTATCGATCGAAGCCACTTCGGCTTGAAAGAACAGCATCCCGTTGTCTTTCGGAATGTAGAGTCCACCCGAAGCTTCGGTTGCGACTGATGTTTTGTAAAACAGTTGCTGATAAAGGCGTGAGAGCTCGCCCATTCCCAAAATACTGGAGAGCAGGTCGAGCGCAGGAACGTCTTCATGGGCAAGATCAGGAACGCGGAAACAGAAGGAAACCTTCGGTGTTTTCACGTCAAAAGTCATGACTGAGATTTCAGGTTTTGAACGAAACGGTGGTTCGTCTGGACGCTTTACGAGCGTCGGTTCAGATTTCTTGTGAACCTTGGAGCCGAAATATTTTTCAAGACGAGCGAGAATCTTTTTCTTTCGTTCGCCCGTTCCGTCTTCGAGAGGACCAACGAGGATCAGGCCCATATTGCCGGCGCTGTAACGACTGCGGTAAAACTTTTCGAGCTGCTCTACTTTGGCAGCTTTCAAAGTTTTAACAAAACCGATCACAGGGCGTCCGTAAGGATGCTTCTTGTAGGTCAGCGAAAACATTTTCTGAAACATCTGGCGATCAGGAGAGTCTTCGTTTTTGCGGAGCTCTTCGAGAATCACTTCACGCTCGCGCACGAAGTCGGACTTCAAAAACTTCTGTGGCCGTCCCATCGGAGCAAAAGCATCGATCACTTGTTCCCAGTGATGAGCTGCGCAGGTGACGTGATAAACAGTTTGGTCAAAAGAGGTGTAGGCGTTGATGTCGCCACCCAAAGATTCGATCGCGCGAGCGGTTTGTCCGGTCGAAGCGCGTCCTGTTTCCTTGGCGGACGTATCTTTAAACAGCATGTGCTCCAAAAAGTGAGCAAACCCTGCTTGAGGTCCAACTTCGTCCGCACTTCCGGTCTTCACCCACCAGTAAGTGGCGGCGACTGATCCCTCGTAATTTTGGAAAATTACTGGGATTCCATTCGAAAGAAGTACTTCCTCGGGTGTAAAAGGTTTAGACATATCCTGAGTTGAGTCCTGTATTTATTGAGGTTTTGAACCAGCCTAGACAGCTGGTCCCTATTTGTTATCATATTTAAGACTAGGATAGTTGAATTTGCTCAACGAATCACCGCTCTTAAGGGGAGCGATTTGCTTTATGAATAAGAAATTGTATATCGGAAATCTGCCGTTCACTGCTGAAGACTCTCAATTGCTTGCTTTGTTTGGTGGCGACGGGCGTCAATGCGTCTCCGCTAGAATCTTACAAGATAAAATGACAGGGCGCTCTCGTGGCTTTGGCTTCGTGGAAATGGCTACTCCAGAAGATGCACAAAAAGCAATCGCCGCACTTCATGGACATGAGTTCATGGGTCGGCCCCTGACCGTCAACGAGGCTCGCGACATGCCTCCTCGTGAAGGCGGACCGAGTCGCGGCTTCGGCCGCGAAGGCGGAGGACCTCCACGAATCGGTGGCGGCCCCCCAAGAATTGGTGGTGATCGCGGCGGCTACAGCGGCGGCGGTGACCGTGGCGGAAGTCGCGGTGGTTATGGTGGCGGCGGCGGCGATCGCGGCGGCTACAGCGGCGGCGGTGACCGTGGCGGAAGTCGCGGTGGTTACGGTGGTGGTGGTGGCGGCGGCTACGGCGGTGGCAACAACTACCCCGATCCAAACGTCGATCCAAATGCAGGCGCTCCAAGCAGCGGTCGAGCCAATCGCGGTGAACGCGAAAAAGGCGATCGTAAGCGCAATCGCAACGACGATTAGTACTTCGTTTAATCACGGCAATAAGACAGCCCTCGACCTCTATTCATAAATCGTGGGCCGTGCTACGCCTGGGTTGTGAATCCAGGCCATATTAGCTCACTCTACGTTCATTTTCCGTTCTGCGAGACGAAGTGTCACTATTGTGATTTCTACTCGCTCGGCCGTGAACGCACGCGCGACGGCGATGCGAGCAAGTTTGAGCAAGCCCTCAAAATCGAAGCAGAACGCCTAGCGCCTCTTCTTGCGCCCAAACTCGACACGATCTTTTTTGGTGGCGGCACGCCGAGCATGACTCCTCCCGAGTCAATGGCTCGCGCTCTCGAACCTCTTTGGAAATACACCGAAGTCACCGATCAAACCGAGTGGACGATGGAAGCTAACCCGTCTTCCATTGATCTCGATAATTTCAAACAGTACCGAGCCCTCGGCGTGAACCGCGTCAGCATGGGCGTGCAAGCCATGCGTGATGACCTGCTTTTAAAACTCGGCCGCGTTCACTCGCGAGAAGCAGCCCTTCGTGCGCTTGATGTCATTTTCTCGGCAGGTATCACCAACGCTTCTGTCGATCTGCTCTGTGGAGTTCCGGGTCAAACGACAAAAGATCTCGAAGAAGCGATGACGAAACTCAGCTCGTATCCGATCACGCATTTGAGTTGTTATCTCCTGACCCTCGCCCCTCATCACCGCATGTACAAAGATCTGCCCGGTGAGGAAGAGCAGCTCGAGCACCTTCTATTTATCGACGAGTTCATGCGCTCCAAAGGATTTGAGCACTACGAAATCTCGAACTTCGCGAAACCCGGCAAACGTGCGCGCCACAATCTCCACTACTGGAAAGGGCAGTCCTATCTCGCACTCGGCCCTTCCGCCCACGCGTTTGATGCAAAGACCAATAAGCGCTGGAAGAACGTTTCTTCACTCCACAAGTACGCTGAACTTTTAATCGCGGGCGAGTCTGCAGTCGAATGGACTGAGGAACTCACCGAAGATCAACGCGGTCTCGAAAAGTGGATGTTAGCGTTGCGACTCGATGAGGGGTTTCCTTCGCAGTGGATCCAAACTCCGCTTCAACGTGCGCGTCTCGATCAAATGCTCACCAAGGGCCTGATTCAAGTTCATCCCGACTCGTCTGAAAAATTCCGGCTTACTGCTCGTGGATTTGCACTCTCGGATCAGATCATTCAAGCCCTCACCTAATTTAAATCAGATGGCGTCTCAGGCGGAGTGGGCGGAAGTACTTTATTGTATTCGATCATCCTCGGAGCCTGCCAAGGAATCTCATGCTCGACATCCGGAGAAGGAGACGGCCTTGTTAGGAGCAGAGGCTCTTGAGCTTTGAAAGGGATCGACGGCCCCTCTAACTCAAACCTTCCATCGGTCGTGCAAGTTTTTAACGCCCAAGTGCCCTTGATACTTTGCGAAGACATCTTGCCGACGTACATGACGATATGGTCCGGATACGACTTCGCAAATCGGATGCTTCCATCTTTTTCTGAGTAAGCCCCTTGAATTGAAAACGCCCCGATTTCGTCATCTTTCCCTGAGCCAGAGACTTGGCCTTCGTTAAAGGTGAGGTCCATGGTTTGATGGACCGAATGAGGATTGAGTGACGGGCTATACAGGTAATAGCCGCTCCAGGTGCCCGTACGAGAGGGGTCTGCCCACGCCATGCGGAGTGATAGCAAGGCCACTAGCAAGAGCACTGTGGTGATTATGAGCCCCTTCATAAGAACAAATCGGATCTTTTTGAAATTCTCTGCACTGAGGGTGGGTCACATTCGACTCATGGCGACCCAGAACAACCAACATTTTCTAACCTAAACCCAACCAAAACCTGATCCGACTCTCGTACAAATTCTGGCAATCTCCCGCCGTGGCCAAAAAAAATAAAACCCCGACTAAGCAGTACACCATTAGAAAAATTCCCACGTCGGTCGATCTCGCTCTCAAACGAAAAGCGAAAGAACACGGCTTAAGTTTGAATACGATGATCCTAGTTCTCTTAAAGAACGAAGCCCATAGCCGCGGCACTCCTGCTCGAAAGATCGATTGCGATTGGGAGCATTCCTGATTTAAATAAGAGACATGCCTGACAAAGAGAAACATCCGGTCACCATGGCCGTTCGTGAACTCCTGAAACACAGGGTGAAGTTTGGTCATCATCCCTATACTTATGTGGAAAAAGGCGGCACGACCACGTCCTCGCAGGAACTCGGCGTTGACGAACATGCTGTGATTAAAACTTTGGTGATGGAAACCGAGACAAAATCGCCTCTGATCGTGTTGATGCACGGTGATCGCGAAGTTTCGACGAAACAACTTGCTCGTGAAATCGGCGTAAAATCCATCTCGCCCTGTAAACCCGAAGTCGCAGATCGCCACTCCGGATATCAAGTCGGTGGAACCTCCCCTTTTGGTACGAAGAAGGCGATGCCCGTTTACATGGAAAAAAGCGTTCTCGATTTAGATCTGATTTACATCAATGGTGGAAAACGCGGTTATCTCGTTTCGCTTTCACCATCGGAATTAGTTCGGGTTCTCAACCCCACACTGGTCTCTATCGCCACTGTCTAACGACTTTACACTTGCTCAACCTAGGGCAAATCGTGGAAGGCGATAAGCTCGTGAAATCGAGGAAAACCAGCAGTTTTCATAGGCATGCGGCTTGCTTTATTAGGCCTTGATGACCAAGAACTTTGGGCTCCGATGCCTCTTCATTTTAGTAGCGTTGACCTGCGCAGCTTGCTCGGGGGCCACGCAATCGAGTACCAACAGTCCAACGACAAGTTCGCTGTCATCGGGTTCTTCAGGGTTAGCGCTCTCCACCACAAGTGCCAGCGTGGATGTCCGCGGAAGCTTCCCATTTTCTGCCACAGGTGGAATTGCGCCTTACCGTTTTTATATGGTGTCAGGTGGTGGTTCCATTAATATGAGTTCAGGAATTTACATTGCTCCCGCGTCCACCGGATCCGCACAGATTGCGGTCGAAGACGCATCTGGGAACGATGCTTACGCCGATATTACGGTCATGGGATTGGCCCTTGGGCTGACGATTGCTCCGGCATCGATCTCGGTTGCTGAGGGATCCACCTATACGTTTACGGTATCCGGCGGTTCCGGTTTGTATACCTTTTCATTAGTTTCCGGTATTGGTTCCATCAGTTCAACAACCGGTGTTTATACAGCTCCCTCATCAGCAGGAACCGCTTCGATTGAAGTTACAGATACCGAAGGCAACAAAGCCAACGCAGCCATCACAGTTTTCAATGCGTCGACGGGTGTACCGACGTCTGCTCCCCTTTACCGAGAAATCGATTCAAGCTTGGGACTCCATATGTCGACGCTCAATTCGGGCGAAGGCGCTCCTGACTATGTCCAAGAAGAACTCTTGCTCTACGTCTACGGAAGCCAGATCAGTTCCACGATTGTTCCACTTTATCGCTGTGCGCTTGGCAATGCTCACTTCACTACGACAGACGTCACCTGTGAGGGAATTCCTACCGCGTCTCTAGAAATTCAAATGGGATGGATTGATTCTGTCCAACAAGCCGGAGAAGTACCACTCTACCGCCTCCATTCTGGCACAGACTCCATGGATTCTCTGTCGTCGACCGAAGGAACCCAGAACGGGTACGTCTTGGACGGCATCACTGGGTACGCCCCAGCAACGAACTGATCTTCTAATTTTCTGGTAATTTTCTGGTAATCTTCTGGCAACCCTCTAGCTGTCTAACCTTCTGACGGCTGCACAATCCGCGGAAGAAACCAATTGCTTAACTCGCGCTAACCACCTGAAGTTTCTAGCTACTTTGACCGGCCGGGTTGGTACGTGACTTGCTTTTAATAGGTACATAGAGAGACGCATAACGAGAGACACAAGGAGAAGAGAGATATGAACGAGTTGAATACCAAAATGAACGAATGGAAAAAGCCAGAGCTCGAAGAAATCCCATTGAGCTGCGAGATCAGCTCTTACGCGCCCTGCGATCTTCCCGACGACACGTTCTAAGCCGAACAATCGCAAATTTTTGACGACCCCGGATCGAGCAGCAAATGGCTGACTCGATCTGGGGTTTTCTTTTTTCTATCCGATAATTTGTGACATAATTCTCGAGCATGCAGACTGCTCGACCTAAGCTCATTCGAAACTGTCGACTCAGCGAGTCTCAAGCGCAAGGAGACATGCTCGTCATGCCCGAAGGCGCGATTCGCTTGAAGGGGACTAGTACCGAAATTGTCGCGCTCTGCGATGGCGTACGCAGCGTGGAAGATATTTTAATCATTCTTAAAGCGAAGTATCCCGCAAAGGATCCTGCGGAGCTTGAAACCGAGACCATGGATTTTCTCGAAACACTTCGAAACAAAAGAGTATTGGATTTCTGATGGCTAGCGCGCCGCTCTCCCTAATTCTCGAGCTCACTCATCGATGTCCGCTTCATTGCGTCTATTGCTCCAATCCTTTGGAAATGCAGGCGCGGCAAAACGAAGTAGATACCGAAACGTGGAAGCGCGTGATCGATGAAGCTGCAAATTTGGGGATCCTCCAACTCAATCTCACTGGTGGCGAACCCACACTTCGCGAAGATCTTGCCGAACTCATTGCGCACGGACGGGAAAAAAAACTTTATTCGAACGTCATCACTTCTGCAGTCGGACTCACTGAGGAGAAACTGAAACAGTACGTGGACGCGGGCCTAGATCACATTCAGTTATCCATTCAAGACGCACAAGCCGGCCCCGCAAACGAATATGCCGGGACGAAGGCGCACGCTCTTAAACTCAAAGCGGCGGAGATGATCAAAAAGTTCAAACTGGCCTTCACGGTGAACATGGTGATTCATCGCCAGAACATTTCTCGTCTCGAAGAAATGATCGAGCTCGCAATCGGTCTTGGGGCTGATCGACTCGAAATCGCTCACGTTCAATATTACGGATGGGCTTTTAAAAACCGTGCGCTCCTCCTTCCAACTTCTGAGCAGGTCAAAAAATCGATGACCATCATCTATGCCGCTCAAGAACGACTAAAAGGAAAAGTTCGAATCGACTTTGCAACTCCGGATTACTTCGCGAAATTTCCAAAAGCTTGCATGGGCGGCTGGGGCGCAACCACGATTTTGATCGACCCTGCTGGACGCGTGATGCCTTGTCACTCAGCGATGGTGATTCCAGGAATGGTTTTTGACAACGTTCGGGATCAATCGCTTTCTCAGATTTGGGAAAAGTCAGAAGCTTTCAATCGCTTTCGCGGCGATGGGTGGATGAAGGGGCCTTGCTCCAGTTGCGATCGCAAAGCGGTCGATTTTGGTGGATGCCGTTGCCAAGCTTTTCTAGTGACAGGAGATGCGGCTGCCACGGATCCAGTCTGCTCTCTTTCGCCGAAGCGCCCTCAGATCAAAGAACTCATCGAGACAGCAAATGGGGCGCCGATCAGTTCAAGCCCGCAAGAATGGATCTATCGTAAATTGAAGGATACTAGCTCATGAAAGTTCACGTTCTCGGTGCAGCTGCGGGTGGCGGCCTTCCGCAATGGAATTGCAACTGCCCAAACTGCGATGGATTTCGAAAAGGAACGATTAAAATTCGCCGACGCACTCAATCTTCGATCGCAGTGAGTAGCGACTCAGTCAACTGGGTTCTCTTCAACGCGTCTCCCGACATTCTCACGCAACTCGACGAAGCACGCGCGCTCCAACCCGGGCGGTCGATTCGCGACACGGGAATTCGAGCCATCGTCCTCATCGACGCGCAGATTGATCATACAACGGGACTCTTAATGCTTCGTGAATCCAAGGAACCGCTGCGCATTTACTGCACAGATCCTGTGAACGAAGATCTCACGACCGGAAATCCGCTCATGAACGTGCTCTCCCACTATTGTAAAGTCGACCGCGTTCCCATTCGGTTTGTAGATGGAAAGTATGAATTCACTGTCCCAGGCGTCGACGGCCTACGCTTCACGGCCTACCCGCTGAAGAGCAAAGCGCCCCCCTACTCCCCTCATCGAAACGACTCGCACGTGGGAGATACCATCGGTGTGGTTATCGAAGATACCAAGACGGGACGAAAACTTTTTTACTCTCCTGGTCTCGGCGAGATCGAGGAGCATCTCCCTCCGCTCATGCGCGAGGCGGATTGTCTCATGGTCGACGGCACCTTCTGGAAAGACGACGAGATGATCCAAATGGGGATTTCAAAGAAGCACTCTCGTGAGATTGGACATCTTCCGCAATCAGGACCCAATGGAATGATGCAAGTCCTCTCTCAGTTTAAGAAGCCTAGAAAAATTTTGATCCATATCAACAATACAAATCCTATTTTGAACGAGATCTCAGCAGAGCGAAACGAACTCACGCGCGCGGGAATTGAAGTCGCGTTTGACGGAATGGAGATTGAACTATGAGCCTTTCGACTCCGATTTATATCGCCTCACCTATTGAAGCAGTAAAAGATCAGAAAGCATGGTCGCGAGAAGAATTTGAAAAGCAGCTTCGCGCTAAAGAGAACCTCTACCACATTCACCACGAATTTCAGGTTCTCATGAATTCTGGGAAACTCGATAAGCCTGCAATCCAAGGCTGGGTAGCCAATCGTTTCTACTATCAAGTGGCAATTCCGGTAAAAGACGCCGCAGTGATGGCCAATTGCCCGGATCGCGAAGTCCGCCGTCACTGGGTGCAGCGGATCCTCGACCACGATGGACTGAAGGATCAAGAGGGCGGAATTGAAGCTTGGTTGCGCCTAGGTGAAGCGGTTGGAATCACTCGCGAAGAGCTATGGTCTCAAAAGCACGTGCTCCCTGGAGTTCGTTTTGCGGTTGAGGCCTATATTAATTTTGCGAGAAGAGTGTCCTGGCAAGAAGCCGCCTGCTCGTCTCTTACGGAGATGTTTGCACCTGCTATTCACCAGAAGCGTCTCGAAAACTGGCCTCAATTCTATCCCTGGATCGATGCAGAGGGATATCAGTACTTCCGCCAGCGCCTGAGTGAAGCTCGACGTGATGTCATCAACGGATTGCAAATCACTTTGGATTCTTTCAAAACCCGCGCGGAGCAAGAGCACGGACTCAACATCCTGCAATTTAAACTCGATGTTCTTTGGGCCATGCTCGATGCCATGCAGCTCGCGTACATCGATAAGAAACCGCCTTATTGGAACACCATCAAATGAAACTCAACACGATCGTCTCGGTCGCCACAGTATCCCTGATCCTTCTGTCATCGAGCTGCTCCCGTCCTGTCGAACAATCTCAAAAAGAAAAGCAATTGCAAGAGACTCAAGAACTCGTAAACTCCGCGCTTGGAGCGAAACCGGATTTTCAACGCTTGTCCGCCATCCAACCTGAAAAGCGCGAATATATTTTGTCTCTGCTCGCTCTTTTTCATCCCCAAGTAGCCTTGGACTACTTCCACGCCCAGCCAAGTCTCAGCAAAAAAGAGGCACAAATCGCGGTCTCGGCTTTAAGAATTCAGAATCAGGACAGTGCTGCCATTTCGAAACAAGAAGAGTCTTGGATTTATCCTTCTTCGCCGTTCGAGAAGGCCATTCAAGGCACCACGCTTCCCAACACGAAGGACCCCCTCCCGCAGTTTCGAGAAGAAGCAAAAGTTCTGGTCGTAAAAACTCAGAAACTTCGCGGAGAACTGAGTTCTGCGATCGCAGACTTGCCCCCGACAATTCAGTTGCGTCTGATGGAAGCGGATCGGGAACTGGAACTGAGGACTGGTAAGTTCATTCGTACCTCACCCATTCCACGCGGCGTGCCTAAAAAGCTGGTGAACTATAAACAAGGTTTGATCAGCGTCTCTCAAGAGTTTTTCGATCGTGCAGGTGAGATCTCGAAGCTCGAAGTTCCTATCCAGGAAAGTTTAAAGCAGGAGCAAGCTGCGGCGGAGAAAGACCCCTCTCTCCCACCTCGCCCGGATATGGGCCCTGATTTTAAAAAATGGCCTTGGCCGCAAGGATTTCTGAGTGGTGAGCGCGGTTTTGAGCCACTCAATAAAGCCTTTTTAGAAAAGAACTACTTAGCTGCTCTCATATTAGCGGACTCGCTCCGAAGGAATCTCTTAAAGGACGATGCCGATTACTACTCTCTGAGGGCAGGACTTCTCTTGATGCATTCAAGCGATGACTCCATGAGGCGTTACATTTTCGAAGAACTCACGAAGGCCAAGCAAGATGCCCTGCTCCTCAAGTGGAAGCAACTAGTGTGAAGCTCCCAGCCAGTCGACGAACCTCGAGCGCATTGGCGTGCTGACCGGAGCGATAAATCCAGACGTCGTCGCTGGAGCTAACCCATCAATCCAATACCCGATCACTGCGACTGCAGTTTGATCGACCACGTTCGTTGCCAGAGGAGGCATGCGGAACGAAGTGTCGGTCGTCCCCATTCGCAAAGGGATCACGCTGTCAGCAGCATCGCCCGGTGTAACCAGTAACGCTCCAGAGACGCCGACATCTCCCTTAGCAGGGACGACGTCGATGATTCCTGCTGAAGCTAAAGCAGTGTCATAACTGAAGTCGATGTTTACTCCTGCAGTTCCGGTCGGCGAGTGGCAGATTGCGCAGTTCACTGCAGTATAAGAGCGGAAGCGCTTTTCTGGCGTTGCCGTTGGATCGGAATCCAAAGCGTAAGCATCACATTGGGAAGGATCACCGATGTTCGTGGTGAACAGACCCATATTGTTCCAAAGTGCGAGCTGATTTTGCGAGCCTGATGCAGCAGCTGTCGTCGAACATGCTGTTTGGCCAGCGTTCGGAGGATTCGGAACCCAAGCAGCGGTCCAAGAAGAGCCAATCCACGTATTCACATCACCTGTCGGAATCGTCGGGAAGGAAGTCGTTGTTCCAGCTGGATCAGCGAGACGATTGAGCTGACGAGTGTTCACACCGAGTACTCCACCATTTCCGGCAGCATGGCAACTCAGACAATCGGTAGGACTTGGGAAGTACCAAACCTGTGAGTTCGTTCCTCCGCCACTGGCTGTGAGTGTGTAGGTTTGGTTAGCACTTGCACTGAGGAGCTGAGCGTCGGTTTGATCCGCTTCCGCTGCACCTACCGGCAACCATTGATAGGTAACACCAGTCCATCCAGCTGTACCTAGGGTCAAAACGCGAGTCTCAACTCGAGTCGTCACTCCGTTCCCAAGATCCAACGCGAAGAGTTTGATCATCTGGGTTCCCACTGGGAAGGTCCAAGGTTGTGTCGTGTTGAAAGTAATCTGTTTACCAGCTGGAAGAACCATCCAGCGGCCCTTGCCCGAACCGTCAGACCAAAGAGGTGAATTCACGTCGTAAGGCAATACTCCAGTTGAAGGAGTCATACTGCCAAGATCGGTGAAGAAACCCGTCTGAGATAATTTTGCAGGTGGAGGCGACGTAGGGTTTTCAACAGGAAGAGTACGCGCTGGAATCGGGCCGTAGACAGTCAACTGACCGTTGCCCAAAGTTCCAACCGCAGTTTGACCTGCGTAGAAAGCTCCATTACCTTGACCGCCCACAAAGACTTTTCCATTAGCCACGGTCGGAACTGCAAATTTGGCCGGGCCTCCAGAGGCATCTGATGGGACCCGATCACTTCGATAAAGAGGCGCGCTGAGATCATCGGTACTGTAAGCCATCAGAATCGCAGGTCCGTTGGTGACGGGCTTTCCAGAACTTGAATATTGATAAGAACTGGCATTGAGCAACCAGATGATTCCGTTTTCGGTGCTACCCGTAGTGCCGTTCGAGGAGATCGAGCCGGTGGATCCGCGAACTACATTCAGTTCATTGGCCTGAGTCATTCCCGCGACGTTCAAGAGACCGTTCACAATCGGAAACGAACGCAAGTAATCTCCCGATGCGGCGATAAAAACTTTGTTCTCATAATAAGATGGAGTTCCGTAAATTCCTGCGCAACAGGACTTCCCTGCAGGAAGGACGTTGGTGACTTCTTGGATAATATTCGGATCGCTCGTGGAGCCCGCAGCTGTGTTCATGTGGCCCAAATCATTTTGGTTGGCGACATAAACGGTACCTTGCTTGCCTCCAGCAATCACAATGTTCGGGTTCGGTCCTGGTTGTTCAGGTACGATAAGGACGCCGCCTGATCCCACATCAATGTCAGCTTCTGAAAGTGCGACAGAGTTGTAAGGTTGGAACCAGTCGGTAATCTGAAGACCTTGATTCAATTTCAAAATAGAGTTGCCGTAATCCAATAGGGTCACGTTGTTACCGTCATCGTTGCCGGTCGAAACGTAGATATTGCCGGAGCTATCGATCGCCGGAGCTCCACCCCATACGGATGCGACTCCGGAGTTGGGAGAAGTGATCATGGCCGAATTCTGTTTAAGCGTGCTGGCGTTATAGGAGAAAATCCATCCGTGTGTTGGCTCTTGATCGTCAAAGGAGCTAAATCCAAAGATCAGATCGCCATTGTAAAGTGTGAGTCCTGCTCGAGACAATTGCCACTGAGCATTGAATGTGATCTCGCCGTTTGATGAGCCAAATCCACCACCCTTTGCCGTTCCAGAAATCACAACAGGACTTCCGGAGCGCTCTTTTCCAGTGGTCAGATCGAGCGCGTGCAATTTGTTATAAAAAGTCCCATTTTCTACGGTGAGTGCGATCATGTAGATCGTCATCGACACTGGATCAATTACCGGCGTCGATGTCATTCCGTATTCAGGGTAAATATTCGGCGCGTTCACCTGAGTTGAAGAGGCAGTCGTACAATTCGAGCATGCTAAGGTCGAGTCACCCAGAAAACTTCTGCTCCAAATCGGAGTCGTCGAAAGCGTGTCCGCATTGAACGCGTAAACCGAGTCATGCTCAGTCTCGACCACGATGAGGTTGGTGCTACCAACGGAAGGGACGCTGACATTTTGAATATAAAGAGGTTGCGCGTAGATCAAGCCATCAACTGCCATGGAGCCGACTTTTCCGAAAGTTGTCGGATTGACGTTCGTGCGATTCAGCGTGGTCTCTGAAAGGTATTGTCCGGTACGTCCCAAATCATTGTGATAAGTGGTGACGTTTGGAGTAGGCCCCGAAGGCTGAGTGGGCGGAGGCGATGGCGAGGACGTTGGCGGCGGAGTACTATCGCCGTCGTCACCGCATCCCGAGACCCCCGCTGCGAGGATCGAAGAAACCAAGATCAACAAAGCTGTTTGTGTTCTAGTCATAATCATAAAATTTTTTCCGTTACCCTGGATAAAGCAGCTTGCGTGCCGACATCCTGAGCGGAAATTTTTCAATGATTACTAAGTGTGTGTCACTTGAGACGCATCAATTTAGGCTGACAAACTGTACGTTTTCTAACAGGTGTCCGAAGAGACACAGTCGAATTATTTTGTGGGAACCGACGCTGGCAGGCGAGTTGGATTGGTAGGAGGATTCGTCACGGCCCATTCGTTTCTCTGAGCTAACTTCTCCCAAACTTCATGAGTGGCGTAGCATTGCGACTTCTTGAACTCGGTGGGATTTGCAGCGTTCTCCTGACCCTCAGCCCAGTGATCAACATCATCCAAACTTTTGCCTGAAACGTTTTCAGGGAATTCCTTCTTACAAGCCTTCAGCATGGTCTTCTCTGCTTTGGCAGTTTTTGCTGTCGGAAGAGTCGTAAAAGTCTCTGTCTCCGCTCCATAAGCAAAACTCGCCACCGACACCAAGAGGAAGCCCGCAAAAACGAAGGAAGTCATTTTCATCCCTTTAATTTACATCGATTGGCTTTTATTTTCCAGTGTCACCCAACGCCGGGCAACGTCGATCGGTGTCGGAAAGTTGACACCGTCTCAGTCAAATTCCTTCGATAAATGGCCAATGAACTCTCTTCCTGCGGCGTAGTAGGAGCCGTTAAACCCGTTAGCGATGAAGATGGCATAGCGATTATCAAAGATATTTAAAATATCGAGTGAAAGCCTCACATGCTCCATCAGGCCTTTGCCGGGGACTTGATAGCCAAGCGTCGTATCCCAAGAATAGTGTCCAGGCGCATTTTCGCTGTTATTGGGGCCGGTCGGTAAGCCACTTCCATACTTTCCAATCAGCGTTCCGAAATAATTTTTGTCGGCGTAAGTAAGTCCTGCACTCGCTGTGTGACGTTGAACGTGATCGAGAATTTGATAACCACTCGTCGGAGGCTCAGGGAGAGCAAAGATTCCGCCGCCGATGCCGCTTCCTTTGGCTAGCCCGTAGGAGTAATTGAAGTAATCAGACCAATGGTCGGCGATCTTTCCGTGAAGAGCTAACTCTACTCCATAAGCATAACCCTGCGCCCAGTTGAAGGGTTGCTGTAAGGCCGTGTTCAATAACTGGGCATCATCCAAAAGATCAGTAGCCTGTTTATAGTAAGCTGTGACCGAAACAACATTGCTACTTCCAATCTGCTGATCAACACCGGCTTCATAGTAATTATCTTTTTCAGGTTTGATATCGTACGGCGTAATGGTTTGCCCCGCTTGCCCCGCCAGTGTCGCGAACGTATCGTGCAGATCTTCAAAAAGTGGAACGTTAAAAAGCCTGCCGTAATATCCGTGAATTTTAGTTTCTGGAGTCACCATATAACTGACGAGGAGTCGTGGCTCAAATTGATCAAAGCTCGGTTGAGCATCGGTATAATTGGCCTGCATGTAATCAAAACGAATCCCGGCATTTATAAATAATTTATCCGTGATCTTCCATTCGTCTTGGACGTAAACACCTTCAACCGAACCATACTCAGGGCTTGAATCCGTGCTCGATAAAATACTCGGTCCGCTGTCAAAGGGGTTCGCACCGGTAACCGTCGCCACTCCGGCTGTTTGATAAGCCTTCACGCTTGCGCCCGCCTTGATGAGATTGTCATCGCTGGTGCGGAATTTATAGTCAGCCTTCGCGCCCACCGAGTTCGTATGACGATTTTCATACAACGACGCATTTTCCGGATCCGGATTATTCGTCAAATTGGGATTGATCAGAGCTGCTAAGTCGTTGTTCGGATCGTTTTGTACGAGGAGATTATAATATTTGTAAAACACCCCGACCTGGAGAAACGATCGCTCTGAATAGGTATGTCGCCAAACCAGCTGCGTGAAGATACTCGTTTCAGTCTGCGAGTCATTGGTGTCGGGAGGCGTGTAATTATAAGGGTCGTTGCCGTAGGGATCCCCATTCGGTCCGAATAGAGGATCTTGTGGCGAGTACGTGCCGGGGAAATTAGGAATTTGATAAAACTCTTCACGGTTCGAAAAAAGGAACGTCAAACGATCACTGTTAGTCAAAGTATAATCGAGTCGGGCAAACTCAGTATTTCCGTGAGAAGCGTCGTGAATAGCATCGGAGGTGCCGATACCCTCTTGAAGATTGCTTTCTGGCTGAGGTGTATCTAAACCGCGATCCGATTGGTGATAATTGACCGAGAGAAAATATTTCAGCTTTGTATCTAAAGCACTTCCACGAATCCCCCCTTGAGGCGAGAAGGTGTTGTAGCTTCCATAATTGGCTTCAACCGAGCCCGACGTTTCTTCAGAGCCTTCTGGCGTAACAATATTAATGACCCCGGAAGGACGATCACCAAACTCCGCCGGAAGTGCCCCTAAAGTAATTTCTAGTTTTTCAATGTTTCGTACGCTGAAAAGATCCCCAATGGCATTGTCCGGAAGATCAGGAAGTTGCATCCCATCGACCTGATACTGAAGTCCGTTTTCGTCTTGGCGCGTGAAAATACGTCCGTAGCCCCCTGAAATTACGCTTGGCGTAGTGGATTCCAAAAGCTGAGGAAGAGAAATCTGATCGCCTCTTGGCGTCTCTTTAATTTGCTCGCGACTAATATCCGTCTGACTGATCGGCGAAAGGATTCCAACTCTGTTTCTTTTTGCCGTCACGTTTAAGATCAGACTTGGAGCTTGCTCGGTTTGAACGGTATCAGAACTCGGTGGTGTTTGTGGTTCGTCGCAATAAGCTGCGCCAGAAATAGATATACCTAAAACCACTCCCAGAGCGGACCCAGCAAGCTGCTTATTTTTCATTGAAATAACGTAAAGGGCGCACCTGGAAATGAAAAGTATAAATGGGAACAGTTCCCATTTTTATGGCGCGATTTGTTTTGGGTTCCCACGCTCGCACAAACGGTCAGAAAAGCGTGGTTAGGGTGGCTGGGGTGGACCTCGTTCGCCTTAGTGAAAGAAAGCGAACGACATGGCGGTGGAGCTAAGAAAGAGCACAGTTAGAAATA
>Ga0302315_10002164_pt1 | contig 18877 bp, 16 predicted proteins | sample III_Palsa_N3_1_FD_200532 | JGI IMG/M metagenome (GOLD analysis project Ga0302315, IMG submission 200532) | Peat permafrost microbial communities from Stordalen Mire near Abisko, Sweden - III_Palsa_N3_1 | ecosystem: Environmental > Terrestrial > Soil > Palsa > Peat permafrost | place: Sweden...
CAGAACACCACGCCTATCACAATTACTATGAGCACTACCATGTTCAGTATGCCGAGTCCCGGGCGTATTCTGGAAAACTTACCAAGTTCTCGTGCCGCCTTACTGATCAGCACGAATGCAATAAGTGGGTAAATGATACCGATATAGTCCGAGGTGACTGTTGCGGTGGCCATAAATCCTGGATGCTGTCGAGTCATGAGCTGCAGTACATTCGAGGCTATACTTGCAATTGGCAGGCCCACCGCAAGTACTAATAAGCCATCTGCCAGTCTAGCCACTTGCATACCGTCACGGTTGCCTTTAATAACCTGGCCATAGTGGTGCAATTTGTCGTAGCCATAAAAAACAGCAAACCACATTACAAAGGTCGGAATCAGTAGGGTAAGATCAAGCAGACGTAGCCCAGTGGGGTGTAGATGGTATCTAACAAGTGTTACCTTGTCGGGTGCGGGCAGGAGGCTTATAAAGGTGAAAATGACTACGAATGTTGCGTACCAATAGAAAATCTTTGATCTTATATTCATACTTCTCCCATGGGATATGATGAACGCGTTTCTCATAATGGTATAAAACAGTACCAAGCGCAATGCAATAATAAACCTGCACTCTAATTAATCTATGTAAGTTTTTTGACAAAAATCAGAATTTGATTCAGTCAACAATAGTACGTGGTAAATGCGTACATACATAAAAACACCACGCTATGTAACGTGGTGTTTTTATCATTCAGCGCATATTTTGGTACCGGGGGCGAGACTCGAACTCGCGACCTCAGGCTTATGAGTCCTACGCTCTAACCGGCTGAGCTACCCCGGCGTACCAAAACACACGCTGAAATACATGAGCAACAGGGGGGATTGTAGCAGATTTAGGGGTAGATGGCTAGTATTGTCGCAGGCCTAGATAAACTACGGCTGACATACCAAGGACGATGACGATGATGCGTAGCCAGTGGCTTGACAGTTTTTGCGCGCCGCATGCTCCGCTGTAGCCGCCGATGGCCGACCCCACCGCCATAATGATCCCAATGCGCCAATGTATTAGCCCGCTACTGTAAAGGCATATAATCGACGTGCCCGCAACGAAAGTTGCCGCTATATTTTTCATGCCGTTCATCATATGTGTGTCCGTCATGTTCGTAAAACCTAGGAAGGCGAGCATCATGAACCCGTAGCCGGCACCGAAGTATCCACCATAAAAGCTGAGCGGGGCCACGGCAATGCCCAGCAGTACCATGGGCAACCAAGTTCGACGTACGCCTTTGACATGTGCATGTAGGTGAAAATGCAAGAGTGGCTGAAATGTAAAAAGCCCAATGCCAAAAAGCAGTAGTATCGGTACGATATTCGCAAAGTCGGTAGCAGAAGTGTGACGTAGCGTGAGTGCGCCGACTGCTGAGCCCGCAACAACAGGGATGAGCAGGAGTAAGTAACGCGCCGGTACTCGTCGGATATACTTGCGATACCCGATAGCTGAGGCTAACTGACCGGGCAGGCTCACGATATTAGCAGTAGCATTCGCGAACAGTGGTGGTATGCCGAGGGCAAGTAATACCGGAAAGCCGATGATCATGCCGCCACCAGCAATAGCATTCATGGCGCCGACGATGAAACCGACCAGAAGCAGCACAATATCTTGTATCATTTTTTGTTGATTCGCTTACCGGTAAGTATAGCAGCTAAATGAGCAGTATGGCGGCAAGCTTAGTCTGGACTCGGTACCTCATTAAGTTCTTTTTTGGAGTACCAAGTGGCAAACTCGCGCCAACCGGTCGCCACATCACGCTCAACGTGTACGGTTCCACGGTCATATGCCTCTGCAACGCTGAGGCCATGGTCACCGGGCATAGAGATAATTTTTTGCAGAGGCTTACCATAACTCCCCCGCGCATCAGGGAGGAGCGTCCCCTCGTGCTCCACTCGAAACACCTTTTGCTGCCGTGCGTCTTGGTAGGCTAGCATCTGTATTAGTATGATCCGGCGGTCTTGCAAGGAGCGTGTAAGATTTAGAAAATCATCAGGGGTGAACCAGTGATCCATTGATTTCATATACGGCCCAGGGAAGCCGCGCAACCCAGGGATGTTCCACGAATCATCGCTGACGATAACAGGGTGCTTGAGCTCCAAAAAGGCCTTCTGGACCTTGTCGCGGATGATTGGCTCAGCGTCCTCTCCCTGGATTTCATCGATGTCGAGTGTCGCACGTTCTAATGTAACGCCGAGTTGTTGGCAAGCTGCCTGGGCAATGTCAAACTTCTCGATGTTACCTGTAGTAAAAAATAAGCCGTGCATCAGGTTAAATATTACAGATTACAGCGTAGCCGCTTCATAAGTTCTCCTGCATATACCAGGTGGCGAATTCATGCCATGGGCCGTGTATATTTTCCGTGGCGCTTTTTCCTTGCTCGTGGTGCTCAGCGCCACTGGTCTTGCCGCCGTCGTATGAAATGATCGTACTGTACGTATAGGGTGACTTACCGCGCGCTTCAGCTAGTAGCAGAGCTGGAGTGTCTGATGCGAATAGCTTTTGCGTATGTGCATCCTGGTATACGACTATCTGCCGTTTTATGACTCTACGATCGGTCAATGAGCTTGTCAGCCGGAGCCAGTCGTTAGCGGTGAACCAATCGTTCAGGTACTTCATATATGGCCCAGGGAAGCCCTTGAGTCCTGGCATCATGAAGCTCTCATCGCTGACCACGAGAGGGGCGTTGAGTGTCTTAAAAGCCTTCTCCGCCTTGTCGCGCGCAATAGGTTCTCCGGTTTCCGCCTGGATTTCCTGGATGTCAAGCTCAGTCTGCGTAAGCTTAAGGTCTGTTTTGTCGCAAATGGCAAGTGCATGGATGAATTTAATCTGATTGCCGGTTACGTAGACTAGTCCCTTCATCAGGTACAATTATTACAGATATGGATATCGATTTACAACCAGGTAGGTATGTGGTGGCGGTCAGCGGTGGTGTGGACTCCGTTGTGCTACTGCATATGCTGACGAAACAACCGGACTTGCGGCTGACGGTGGCACACTATGACCACGGGATTCGTGATGACTCGGTCGAAGATCGTCGGCTAGTACAAGAGCTCGCACGTGTCTATGATTTGCCATTTATATATCATGCCGGCAATCTTGGCTCTGGTACTAGCGAGGCGGTGGCCCGACAGGCACGATATGAGTTTTTACATCAGGTCCGGACAGCGAGTGGGGCAGGGGCGGTCATTACGGCGCATCATCAGGACGATTTGCTTGAAACGGTCATCCTGAATCTGTTACGAGGCACTAGCCGGCGAGGTCTCAGCTCACTTAAAAGCACTGATGTCGTGAAGCGGCCGTTATTGCACATATCGAAAAAAGAATTGCTTCGTTACGCTCAAAGGGAAGGGCTTAGGTGGCGCGAGGATAGCACTAATGCCGATGACCGCTACCTGCGTAATTATGTGCGTCACAATGTAATGCCTCGCTTCGCTATTACAGACAGGGAAGCACTATTGCAGGTAGTTCGACGTGCGGCCGAACTTAACGAAGCGATTGAGCAGCAGATGGTTAACTATTTGCATGTACAACCCGCGCATACTGCGCTCGATCGGTATAGCTTCGTTATGCTACCACATGTCGTAGCACGTGAAGTTATGGCCGAGTGGCTGCTGCAAAACACCGGGGTTGAGCTTTCCAGAACGATGCTCGAGCGCCTAGTGATGGCCGCTAAAACAGGTCGTATTGGTACACGAGTAGACGTCGATGGACAATATTGGCTGGAGATCTGCCGTACGATATTGGCACTCAAACCACGTGAGCGCTAGGCAAGCTTGGGTGGAAGGATGTATACTATACGTACATGGATAAAAAACCTTTACGACCGAATGCAAAACGGGGTAACGGTGGGCGTGGCTTTAAGAATGCTACGTTTATAGCGCTCGTAGTATTAGCAGTGTTTATAATTGTCGCTGCTTACCGCCAGCCAAGTACGCTCACTGAAATCCCAATAACCCAGGCTGTCCAGCAAGCTAACGACGGGCAGTATAAGAGTATCGTACTGAACGGCGACGAGCTGGACATTACTAAGAAGAACGAGACCCACGCAACCCTTAAGGCTATAAAGGAAGACGGTGTAAGCTTGAAGGACGAAGGCCTAAACCTAAGTAAGGTCGATGTTACGGTAAAACCACCGAGTAGTACGGCCGCTGTAGTTGGTAGTTTGGCTCAAACTATTTTGCCACTGCTGTTCATTGGCGGGCTGCTGTACTTCATGCTTCGAAGTGCCCAGGGACAAGGCAATCAAGCGCTATCCTTTGGAAAGAGTCGCGCACGACTGTATGGCAACGAAAAGGATAAAGTAGGCTTCAAGAGTGTCGCCGGTCAAGCAGAGGCCAAGCAGGACCTGGAAGAAGTCGTTGAATTCCTGAAGTTCCCCAAGAAGTTCTCTTCGGTCGGCGCACGTATACCAAAAGGTGTCTTACTAGTAGGTCCTCCGGGCACCGGTAAGACCATGCTGGCCCGGGCAGTAGCCGGTGAAGCAGGTGTGCCATTCTTCAGTATCTCTGGTTCTGAATTCGTAGAGATGTTCGTAGGTGTGGGCGCAAGCCGTGTACGCGACTTGTTCGCTAAAGCAAAGAAGAATGCCCCATGTATTATCTTTATCGATGAAATTGACGCCGTAGGCCGACGCCGCGGCAGTGGTATGGGCGGTGGCCATGATGAGCGCGAACAGACACTCAACCAAATTTTGGTTGAGATGGACGGATTTGAGCAAGGCCAGAACGTCATAGTACTAGCGGCCACAAACCGCGCAGACGTGCTTGACCCGGCGCTACTGCGTCCCGGCCGTTTCGACCGCCGCGTAAACATTGCTTTACCTGACCGTCCAGACCGCGAAGCTATTCTAAAAGTACACTTCGAAAAGAAACCACTAGCTAACAACGTCGATCTGGATGCATTGGCTGCTAAAACAGCGGGTTCGTCCGGGGCGGACCTAGCTAATATTGCTAACGAATCAGCCATAATCGCTGCCCGCAACAATCACGCGCAGATTTCTCAAGCTGACGTGACTGAAGCATTCGAGCGCGTGGCTATTGGGCCTGAGCGTAAAAGCAAAGTCATGAACGACCACGAAAAAGAGCTTACTGCGTACCACGAAGCTGGCCATGCCATTGTCGGTCATGTATTACCGGACAGTGACGTGGTGCACAAGGTAACTATCATTCCGCGTGGTGGTACCGGTGGTGTCACATGGTTTATTCCCCCCGAAGACAAGAGCTATCACAGTATCTTGGAATACAAGGACATCCTAGCTCGTATGCTGGGCGGCCGTATAGCCGAAGAGGTCATCTACGGTAAAGAGCGTGTCACTACTGGCGCCGGCAGCGACTTGCAGAAAGCAGCCGAGCTGGCCCGTGACATGGTGATTAACCAGGGTATGGGTAAGCAGCTACGCGACCAGGTCTTCCACGTTGAAGAAGGCATGATGATTGAGCGTATGGTGCATGAACGCGAATACAGCGACGACACGGCCAAGGTTATCGACCAAGAGGTCGAACACCTTATTACCGAGGCTGCCAATCGGGCACGTATGGTAATCAAGTCCAATCTGAAGTTTATCGAGGCACTTAAGGATCGGCTGCTTGAGAAAGAGACAGTAGACGCTGAAGAGGTCCATAAACTATTTGAGGGCAGCCATTTGCCCAAAGACGCAGCGCTGTACTAGTAACCCTAGGCGGCTCCATAGCATGTGGTGGCTATCGGTTAGCGGAAGCGCGTAGTCGGTGAGATTGTGCTATCCATTTAGAAAGAAAAACTTTAGGTAACTGCTTCGCTGTATTTAGCTAGCGAAAGATGAGAAAATAAGTACAACCACGTTGGCAGTGGCATTTTAGTCATGGCAAAGTCACCTAACCCTTCAGACGACTCAGTACGCGACGATAACGGCGTAGTACTTTTGCTGCAGGTGCCTCGCACCAACGAGAAAAAGGAGTTAGCGGCTGAACAGATGTTTGCGAGTTTGCACGGCTTACTCACTATTCCGCAACCAGGGCTCCTTAAGTCGGCCCTCCGCGAGCGACTCAGTTTCGAAATCGCCGTGCGTAGTAAACGTATCGGTTTCTATGTTTGGGTTCCCAACTATCTAAAAAGCTATGTGGAAGAGCAGATCTATGCACAGTACCCTACCGTGCATATTAGCGAAGTCGAGGATTATGCGGCATACGATCCTGAGCGAAAGTTCTCAGCTCAGCTGGTAACCGAGCTCAAATTCGTTGGTCACAGTGCCCTACCCATCAAGACATTCCAAAGCTTCGAGGTAGACCCGCTGGCGGCTATCACAGCCACATTGGCCAAATTCACCGAGCAGGAAGAGGCTTGGTTGCAGCTACTTATCCGGCCAGCGGCTAGCAACTGGCACCGCAGCAGCGAACGCTACGTTGCCAGTATAAAGGGCGGAAGTGGTACGAGCACTAAAGGACTGATGAGCCTGCTATGGAAGCCACCAGAAGTAAAAACGGAGGCGGCAAAGTTGAGTGACTACCAGACTACCCGTGCCAGTGCGGCCGAAGAAAAGACACAGAAGCTGGCCTTCGAAACGCAACTCCGCGTTGTGTATCAAGGCAATACCAGCGAGCAGCAGGCGAAACTGCAAATGCAGAGCATCATCGCGAGCTATAAGCAATTCAACAGTACTTATCTGAATGGCTTTGAAGCCAAACGTGTGACGGACGATCCGTTCCTGGTGGCACACTATCGCAGCCGGGCATTTAACAGAGCCGGGTTCATCTGTAATATCGAAGAAGTTGCTACGCTGTATCACTTGCCTCACACCAACGTTGAGACGCCGTACATTTTGTGGGCCACTACTCAGACGGCCGAACCACCCGCAAACGTGCCGGTAATAACGTCTGAAGCAGGTGATACGCTCAGCCCCATAGCCGCCACGAACTTCCGTGGCCATAATACGATGTTCGGTCTGCCTCGAACTGATCGTGGTCGACATTTATATATCATCGGACAGACGGGTACTGGTAAGTCCGGTATGTTGGAACTGCTGACCATTTCGGACATATATAGCCCTTATGGGTTCGCTGTGGTTGACCCACATGGTGACTATGCCCAAGCGATACTCAAACGCATACCGGCCGAGCGTGCGGCCGACGTGGTGTACTTTAATCCGGCCGATACTGACTTTCCAATGGGCTTCAATCCGCTGGAAGTCTATGATCCGAAGCTTAAGACACACACCTGCTCTGAACTTATCGGTGTTATAAAGCGCATCTTCGAAAACAGCTGGGGTCCACGGCTGGAATACATCTTGCGGTATAGTATTTTGGCACTACTCGACTATCCCGACGCAACCATGCTTGACATCACACGTATCCTGACCGAGAAGAAATTCCGTATGGAGGTGCTCAAGTACGTGTCCGATCCGGTGGTTCGTAACTTTTGGACTATCGAGTTCGCGAGTTGGAACGACAAATTCATGGCTGAGGCTGTGGCACCGATCCTGAATAAGGTCGGCGCGTTTGTGGCAAATCCCCTAGTGCGCAACATTATTGGCCAGCCTAAGAGCAGTTTCAATATCCGGCAAATTATGGATGAGCATAAGATCCTGATCGTGAACCTGAGCCGCGGTTTAGTGGGTGAAGATAATGCAGCACTACTTGGCGCACTGCTGGTCACTAAGGTACAGATGGCAGCCATGAGCCGCGCTGACACGGCAGGCGAGAACCGCACGCCGTTCTACCTATATGTCGACGAGTTCCAGAACTTCGCGACAGACTCGTTTGCGACGATACTGAGCGAAGCTCGTAAGTATGGTCTAAACCTCACGGTGGCCAACCAGTATACCGCGCAGATGATGCAAGAGGTCAAGGATGCCGTATTCGGTAACGTTGGATCTATTATTAGCTTTCGTACTAGTGCTGATGACGCACGGATTATGTTGAAATACTTCGAACCGAAGTTTGAAGAGCATGACTTAGTACACATGAATAACCGTCATTTTGCGATCAGCATGACTATTGGTGGCGAGAAGGTGCCGGCGTTCTCGGCTATCAGTCTGAACCTGCCACCGTTCGGGACTGATTACAGTGAGCAAATCATTGCTCATAGTCGATCACAGTACGCGCTCACCCGTGACTATGTCGAGCGTTATGTAGCTGAGCGCTACCTTACTGCTGATACAGCAGCTGTCAAGCAAGGCGAATCAAAGTCGGCTAGACCTAGGCAGGAGGCTCGACCGCAAAGCGCCGGATCAGGTACTGTGGCTCCGCCTCCACCCCCGCCCGCTCCAGTTGTACCGCCTCAACCGGTATCACGCCCTTCCGCAGTCGTACTCTCCAGGACCGTACTAGGAGAGGCGCCGCCGAGTGTCTCAATTGCCACTACTGTCGTCACCGCCGAGGGTGATACAGTGCCGACCAAGCGTAAGCGTGTCCGTAAACGAAAGAAAAAGAGTGATGTACCGCAGAGTGGCCCTACCACCGCTCAGATAGAACGGGCTATCGAGGAGGGTGTTATCCACCTTAAGTAGCCGTCCCTTAAATGTCCTAGTTTATCAGATTACCATCTGTTATATAGCGCGCGAGACGGATATACTTGTACAGAGCTAATTAATTATGATCATGAAACTCCCCCGTACGCGCAAACGTATCTCACTGGGCAGTGTGGCAGTCCTACTAGTGGGCAGCCAGCTGATTGTGCAGTTGCTTGGCTTTCTGCGCACGAAGCTCATCAATGCGAACTTTGTGGCTGTCGGTGCTCATAGTACCGACAGTTACTTCGCAGCATTTACTGTGCCGGACTTCTTTTTCTATACCATCTCAGCGGGCGCACTGGGAGTAGCGTTCATGCCGGTACTGGCAGATCATCTGGCACGTGGTGACCGAAAGGGTATGTGGACGTTAGTATCGAGCTTGCTGAATCTTCTAGGCCTAATCATGCTGTTCGTAGCGGTAATCATATTCTTCTTCGCAGGGCCGATCCTACATCACCTTGTCGCACCTAAGCTCGGTCCACAGCAGTTGCATGACGCTGTGATCATTATGCGTTTCTTGAGCCTTAACCCGCTTATTTTCACTATCTCCGGCATCCTTACCGCGACGCAGCAGTCGCTTGGCCGTTTCTTCTTCTACGCTATAGCCCCAATCTTTTACAATCTCGCTATCATCATCAGTATTTTCCTGTTCAAAAACAACATAGGGATCGTAGGCTTGGGTATTGGCGCCCTTGCTGGCGCAGTGTTACAGCTTGCGGTAGTGCTTGTGGGTACCTATGGCACTGGTTTTCAATGGCATCCTCGGATAGCTTGGGGACATAAAGACTTTAAGGGAGTCTTGCGCAATCTGCCGCCGCGTAGCCTCGATCAGGGTATTGACCAGGTGGAATCGATTGTTGAGATCAACGTTGCAACTAGACTGGGAGCGGGTAATGTGTCGTATTATAGCAACGCCTATACACTGATGACTGCGCCGGTTCTGCTCATAGGTACAGCTATTAGCACGGCAGTGTTTCCGCGACTCAACAACCGCTTAAGTAGTGGTCGGCCGGATCTGTTCCGCCAGGACTTTTTGCGCTACCTACGGCTCATCATCTGGATTACATTGCCCGTAGTAGTTATCTCCTTCTTCGGACGAGGTTACCTGGCACGTCTCATCTTCAGTCGTAACAGCGGTAACATTGCCTTAGTATTTGGGTTCTTGACGGTCGCTATCTTGTTCAGCACACTCTACCCGCTTATGTCGCGGTGGTTTTATGCACAGAAAGATACCCGTACACCGCTCTACATTTCCCTTTTCACCATAAGCCTTAACATTGCCTTAGCATTTTCGCTAGGCAGTGCGCAGAACTATGGTTTGCAAGGTCTAGCCCTAGCGCAATCCATTGCTGCGGCTACCGAGGTGTGCATACTGGGGATAGTAATGGTCATTCGTGATCGTAAGCTATTTGACGCATACTTCTGGAGCGGCGTATTTCGTACCGTATCTGTCACCGGCTTCAGCCTGGTGGCTGGTTACATAACGGTGGGCTTCATACCGCTAGGCGCGAATGACCGCGGTATTGTGACGCTAGGCACGAAAATGCTCATACTCGCTAGCGTAACACTCGCCACGCACCTTACCCTTTCTGGCTTATTTGGGTTGGAAGAGGCACGACCATTCTGGAGTTGGATACGTCGCCTCCTGTATCGCCCTGTTAAAGTCGAATACTAGTCAAGTCTGCCATAAGTAGCGTTTCTTGAGCGCCTGTGCTTATAATAGGGGCCATGTCTGTGACTGTGCCTAGGGCTTCCCACTTAGCCGATAACAACGATACCTCCGATACTTCCGAATATAACCTGCCCGTTAAGGCCATGCCCGGCGAAGACCGGCCCCGAGAAAAACTGTTGGCTGGAGGGTCTCAGAGTTTAACTCAGGCTGAGCTTGTAGCTATTCTGTGGGGCGTAGGTACACGCAAAGAGGATGTACTGGCCATGGCGAGGCGTACGCTGCAGGAGTATGGCGAACGAGGACCATTCAGTAGTGTGAGGCCGGACGAGCTGGCGAAGTCACTTGATATACCGCTCACCAAGGCCTGTCAGTTGGTTGCCGCGTTTGAACTCGGTCGGCGGGCATATGCTACGAGCCGCTCCGGACACGCGAGGCAGATCCGCACACCACGTCAGGCCTACCAGTACTTTCGCGATATGGGCATGAATAACAAGGAGCAGCTACGTGGCTTATACCTGGGCAGTCGTCATCAGGTCATACATGACGAAATAATCTCGATTGGCAGTCTAACTGCAAGCATCGTACATCCGCGTGAGGTCTTCCAGCCGGCAATTGAGCACGGGGCCGTGGCGGTGATTATCGCCCACAACCACCCATCGGGCAGTCTAGAGCCGAGCGAAGCCGACCTGGAAGTGACCAGACAGCTGAAAGCGGCCGGCGTGGTACTCGGTATCGACCTGCTCGACCACCTCATTATTACCACCTCAGGTCATCGGAGTATTGTAGGATCACTATAGTGCACAGCCTGCTACGCGGGCCGTTTGACCGATGAAAAGACGTGTACTATTGTGTAATTAATGTCTACACGTCCTGCTCGGCCAGAAAATATGCATTCTACTGAAGTGAGTGTCTCGGAAGCGGATCTCATAGAGCTTCTTGGTAGGAGCGTACTTGGGGGCAATAGATCTTGCGCCCAGCAAAGAATGAATTATAAAGAAGTAACAGCTCTACGGACTAATCTTGAAGCCCAGGTCGTTCCGTACATCCGAGAGGTGGTACATCCCTCTTCCTTCGAGGGTAGAGAGCCGGTATGCGGGCGGGTCGTGGTATTGCCCAAGGACTTGAGTGACAGTGTTAGAGAGCGTATTGCACACGGAGTGAAAAGGATCGCTTCTGGATCCATGAGCGGTCGTGAGCTCAGTGGGTTTAGTGTGGTGACTGGGTTCCTCGATTCCGATTGGTATGAGGGTGGTGACGAAATCCCTGAAATCCAGGGCGGCATGTTGTTTGCCCCGACCATGAGAGCTGCAAAATGCTTAGCACATGCGATTGGAACACTTGAGGGCAATCTACCTCTGGACGCTAGGGGGTATGGTCCCGATGCGTATGCCTCGGATGAGGATAGGTACGAAATCGTCAAAGCTGATCTACAAGAGGCCCGCAAGGCTACTCAGCCTACGCTCCGGCTCGGCCCCGATACTGTGGGCGCTTCAGTGTTTGGAGATATTCCCACGACCGTATACACCATCAATGCAATAGTAGATAGGGCTGAAGTGCATCACCCGACTCTCGGAGGTGTGGCTATAGGCGATCCTTTTCAAGGGATTGCAGTAGCTGACTACGTGCTACGCGCCATATAAAGGAGCACGAACTACGTCCAGAGTGCTTTACTGTCTACAGCGACCAAAGCCAGGTCTGGTGAGCGACATTCGCTACACCTTAGCCACCTCTGTTATAATGAAGAACAATGAATCAAGACCATATCCGCAATTTCTGCATAATTGCGCACATTGACCACGGCAAGAGTACACTAGCCGATCGGCTCCTGGAGCTGACCGGTACCGTAGAGAAGCGCAATATGAAGGCACAGCTGCTTGATCGTATGGATTTGGAGCGAGAGAAGGGTATTACCATCAAGCTGGCTCCAGTGCGCATGGAGTATAAAGACTATGAGCTGAACCTTATCGATACTCCCGGGCATGTGGATTTTAGCTACGAAGTCTCACGAAGCTTGCAAGCATGTGAAGGAGCACTACTGGTTGTCGATGCTTCGCAGGGTATCCAGGCACAAACACTTGCGAATGTATATCTGGCGATAGCGGCCGACCTCCACATTATTCCTGTCTTGAACAAAATCGACCTACCAGCGGCGGATGTAGAACGTGTCGGGGCTGAGATTGTCAGCTTGCTTGGCTGTAAATTCGAAGACATTTTGCAAATATCCGCTAAGACGGGTATGGGTGTAGAAGCGGTCTTGGAAAAGATCGTCGCTGAAGTCCCGGCTCCAAAGCCACCCGCAGATCTGTCAGCTAACGCCACACGTGCCCTTATTTTCGACAGCTATTACGACGACTACCGCGGTGTAATCCTGTATGTACGTGTGTTTGATGGTGCAATCGTAAAGAATGCACAGATACAGATGCTCAATACGAGTGCCACTGGTCTGGCGCTCGAAGTTGGTGCGCTAAAACCGGATATGACGCCTGGTAGTGGCCTCAGGGCAGGCGAGATCGGCTATATTGTCACTAACCTTAAGACGACACGCGACGCAAAAGTCGGTGACACTGTTACACTAGCTGCGCACCCGGCGACCGATCCATTGCCCGGCTACAAGGATGTGCGACCATTCGTGTATGCCGGCTTTTTCCCGGAGAGCAATGAATATTACCAGGAGCTCAAGGATGCTATTGAGAAACTGTCCCTGAGCGACAGCGCATTGCAGTTCGCACCGGAGAATTCACCGGTGCTCGGGTTTGGTGTACGCATCGGCTTCCTAGGCTTGCTGCACATGGATATTATTCGTGAGCGGTTGGAACGTGAATATAACCTCGAACTCGTCGTTACCAATCCGAGTACAGACTACCAGGTGAGCTTGCTAAACGGCGAAGAGCTTGATATAAAGTCGGCTATCGACCTACCTGACCCGGTCAGGATTAGAGAAATCCGAGAGCCGTGGATACGGGGCGAAATAATTGTCCCACAGGTGTACGTCGGCCCGGTAATCCAACTTATTAGTACTAAACGTGGGTTGCAAACGAATCTCAGCTATGTGGACGAACGTGCGGTGGTGGCATTTGAGGCCCCGCTCGCAAACTTACTGACCGACTTTTACGACCAACTCAAGAGCATTACCAGTGGCTACGGCAGCTTCAACTACGAGCTAGCTGATTACCGCGCCGAAGATCTAGTGCGACTCGATTTTTATATAGCCGGTGACGTAGTGGGTGCGCTTAGTATGATGGTACATCGCAGCGAATCACAAAGACTAGGGCGTGAGACCGTTGAGAAACTAAAGGAAGTGATTCCGCGTCATAACTTCCAAGTGAGCTTGCAAGCGGCTATTGGCGGCAAATTCATCGCGCGTGAAGACCTTAGTGCCTACCGCAAGGATGTTACAACCGGTCTGTACGGCGGCGATGTCAGCCGTAAAAAGAAGGTGCTCGCCAAACAGGCTAAAGGTAAAAAGCGCATGAAGCGATTCGGCAAGGTCGATATCCCTGCCGAAGCCTTTACTGTGATGCTGAAGCGTGACTAGCCAGATCTAGATGCTAGCTTGTAGTGTTTTCAGGTCGTCGATAATTTGAACAGCATGGTCCGTAGGATTAACGCCGCGGTACTCTTTCGCAATATTGCCCTCAGGGTCGATGATAAAGGTATTACGTTCGGTGCCTAAGTATTCTTTGCCCATAAACTTCTTCAGCTTCCAGCTATCGTATGCCTCGATTGTTTTATGCTCTGTATCGCTGAGCAGGGTAAAGTTCAGATGGTGTTCGTCAATAAACTTCTTGTGCGACTTCACTGTGTCTTTGCTGACACCTACTACCTCTGCGTTACCAAAGTCGGCAATAGCATCGCGCTCGTCACGGAAACTGCAAGCCTCTGTAGTACAACCTGGTGTGTTGTCTTTGGGATAAAAATAGAGCACTAGCCATTTACCGCTGTAATCGACGAGGGTCTTAACATCCCCGTCCTGATCCGGAAGTGAGAAATTGGGTGCTTGCTTCATATATAAAGTATAGCATCAAGCTTACGCTGATGGTGCAGGTGTGATGTACCCGTAGAGCGCATCACGTATTTCAGCCGTGACAACGTCGGCCGGTTTGCTCGCGTCGACACGTACTAGTAGGCCAATCTGGTCATAGTATTGCATAACTGGCTCGGTCTTATTGGCGAACTCCTGCAAACGAACATCGAGCGCGGCATGGTGGTCGTCGGCACGCTGACCGCGCGACCCATGTCCATCCTGCTTGATGTGGTCGAGACGCTCTCGAGACTGGTCTTCGGATAGCTCAAGATAGACAACGACACGTGTGGGATGACCAGAGTCTTTGGTGACTTGTAGAATCGTCTGTTGCTCACCGTCCCATCGGCCTACAGAGCTCAAAATGAGCGGTCGATTGTCATACTCCTCTTTCTGTAGATACGGAGTCACAATTTCTAAGTATCGCTTCTGTGTAAGTAGTAAGCCCTTGTCAATCTCAGCCAGTACATCAGGGGCGGCTGCCTTACGCAAAATGTCGCCACCTGACAACTGCGGCCCATTAAGCCGTTCAGCTAAGGCGGCTGCCTGTGTGTCCTTACCTGCAAGCGGACGCCCAAATACATTAATAGAGCCGCTTCCTAGCCACTGAGTGATGGCTTGCCACTTTTCGGTATCGGTCAGATGTTGCTCTTCGTTGTTCATAGGTTGAATCGTGTGCGTTACATTATATCGAAATACGCTCTGACCCTCAAATAGTTGAGTGCTTACACTACTCGTTTAGACCACGTGAACGGATACACTATGCCGCTCCGTACTAGCAGATGTTGCCTTGGCGCATACGGTGCAAAATGGTGCGGTTCAGGTTGGCAGTCTTGAGTTTTGAGTGCTAAAAGCATACAATTCAGGCTATGACAGAGCGGCAAAAGCAAATCTTATCTGCAATTATCGAGCAGTATGCCGAGGTTGCGGTACCGGTTGGCAGTAGCCTGCTTGCTAAGGTTTTTGACGTAAGTAGCGCGACTATCCGGGCTGAGATGGCAGAGCTGGAGCGGTTAGGTTTTATACGCCAGCCACACACCAGTGCAGGACGCATCCCGACTGATCACGGCTATCGCTTTTATGTAAACAATCTGGCTAACACAGAAGTGACGCAACCCGAAAAGCGAGCTGAGCGAGCGCTAACTGCTCGAGTACAGCACGGCGGTTTACCAGAACGTACTATCCGCAATGCTGTTGATACGCTGGTTGAACTCACGCACAACTTGGGTCTCGCCACGATAGGCAACCAGCTGTACATGAGTGGTCTCAGTAACCTCTTTGGTCAGCCGGAGTTCATGAGTGGCCAGCCTGTGCAGCAGGTGGCGCGCCTTCTTGATAATTTAGAGCCGTGGTTGCGTGAGGCTGCACCGAATGAGCCACTCAGTGTCTTCATTGGCAGTGAGAACCCCATCGGCCGCAGTGCTGGCGTGAGCCTTATTATTAGTCGCTTCCGCAGCCCGTTTAGCGATCACAGCTATATTGGTACACTAGGGCCCACACGTCAGAGTTATCGCGATGTTATGTCGCTGGTTGCGCACACCGGTAAAACGCTTGAGGAGGTACTGTGAGTAAAAAGTCTGATAACCCAATAGCTGACGAACCACAGATTGATGAGTTAGCGGTACAGGTTGCCGAGCTAACGGAAGCGCTACAGCGTGAGCGGGCAGATGCTACTAACTTACGTCGACGGCACGAGGAGCAGGTGGCAAGTCTTAAGAGTGTAATAAAGGCGAGCGTAGTGCGTGACCTACTGCCCGTTATCGACAATTTTGAACGAGCACTGAAGCACGTACCGGCGGAACTGGAAGACAACGAGTACATCAAGGGAGTACAAGGTGTCGTCAAACAGTTCGAAAAAACCCTGGCAGACATAGGCGTTATACGTATTAAGACAGTTGGTGAACCGTTCGATCCACGCCTGCATGAAGCTGTGAGCATGGAAGAGGGTGAGGGCGCGCAAGAAGTTGTGAGCGAAGAACTGCAAGCCGGCTACCAGCTTGGTGACGAGGTTGTTCGACACGCCATGGTCCGCGTACGAATGCAGTAGCCATGCTGCAGAACCCGGAGTGTTGCAAGGATTGTGCACTTCAGAGTTTGTCTCAAGATGATCCTACCATACCCTTCGAGACTTACGGTGTCGTAGAACAGATATGGGCGCTCCAGGGTGAGGATACTTTTCCGGATCATAGTCAAAATGCGGAGAACAGGCCATCGGCAGCCTTAGTACTTGCTGCGCGCGCTTGTGCTCTGGCTATCGTATCCGGCAGGTGTGGACTGTATAACAGCTTAGAAACACTGACGAAAAGACAGAACAGACACGATTAGCACTCTTGACTATTGAGTGCCAATTATTTATGCTACAATGGTGATTAGCACTCGAAGTGACTATCTGCTAACGAAAGGGATATTATAAAAAATGGCAAAGATTATCGGAATCGACCTCGGCACCACGAACTCGGCAATGGCCGTCATGCAAAGTGGGAAGCCGGACATTATTGCAAACAGTGAAGGCAATCGTACTACACCTTCAGTAGTGGCCATCAACAAGAATGGCGAACGCTTAGTAGGACAGGTGGCGCGGCGCCAACAGGTTACAAACCCTAAGAATACTATTTATGAAGTAAAGCGTCTTATCGGCCGCAATTTCGAAGATAAGGAAGTGCAGCGCGACCTCAAGCTCATGGGCTACGAGATCGTTAAGAGCGGCAATGGCGTTAAGGTCAAAATGGGCGACAAGGAATATAGCCCTGAGGAGATCAGTGCTATGATCCTCGGCAAGCTCAAGGCCGACGCTGAAAGTTTCCTAGGAGACAAAGTTAGCGAAGCCGTTATTACGGTGCCTGCCTACTTTGATGACAGCCAGCGTCAGGCAACTAAAGATGCCGGTAAGATCGCAGGGTTAGAGGTACGGCGTATCATCAATGAGCCAACAGCCGCCGCACTAGCGTATGGTCTTGATAAAGAAGGTAAGGCCGATGAGAAAATTGCCGTATATGACCTCGGTGGTGGTACGTTCGATGTCTCAATCCTAGAATTAGGCGATGGCGTGTTCGAAGTAAAGAGCACTAACGGTGATACACACCTTGGTGGCGCAGACTTTGACCGTGTACTCGTCAATTACTTTGTAGACGAATTCAAGAAAGATTCAGGTATTGATGTAAGCAACGACAATGCCGCTATGCAGCGCCTGCGCGACGAGGCTGAAAAGGCCAAAATTGAACTCAGTAGTGCCCAAGAGGTTGATGTCAATTTACCCTTCCTGACGGCTGACGCAGAGGGACCGAAGCACTTCGAACACAAACTGACCCGTGCCAAGCTGGAGCAGCTCGTTGGTGACCTGATTGTGAAGACTGCCGACCCGTGTGAGAAGGCTCTCAAGGACGCCGGCTTGAAGGCTAGCGATATTGACGCCGTGGTACTGGTGGGCGGTATGACCCGTATGCCGGCTGTTCAAGAAAAAGTTAAGGCAATCTTCGGCAAAGACCCGATGAAGGGTGTTAACCCTGACGAGGTAGTAGCCGTAGGTGCTGCCATACAGGGTGGTGTGCTACAGGGCGACGTCAAAGATGTGTTGCTACTGGATGTTACGCCACTGAGCCTTGGTATCGAAACCATGGGCGGTGTCATGACCAAGCTTATTGAGCGCAATACTACTATCCCAACCTCCAAATCAGAAGTCTTCAGTACAGCCGCCGACAACCAGCCGCAAGTAGAAGTCCATGTGCTACAGGGTGAGCGCGAAATGGCCGAAGGTAACAAGAGTCTAGGTCGCTTCATTCTCGATGGTATCCCATCGGCTCCACGTGGCGTGCCCCAGATCGAAGTAACGTTTAACATTGATGCTAACGGCATTCTGAACGTTACCGCCAAAGACAAGGGTAGCGGCAAGGAGCAGAACATTACTATCCAGGGTAGTGGTAGTCTCGATAAAACCGAAGTAGAGAAGATGGCTAAAGAGGCCGAAGCTCACGCTGAGGAAGACAAAGCCAAGAAAGAGGCGGTAGAAGCGCGCAACCAGCTCGATAGCGCTGTGTACCAGGCCGACAAGATGAAGAGTGACAATAAAGATAAACTTTCCGAGGATGACATAAAGGCTATTGACGCAGCTGTCGAAAAGGCCAAGAAGGCTGTGGCTGACGAGACTGCCGACAAAAGCACGCTGGAAGACGCTGCTAAAGAGCTCAATAACGTGCTCATGCCCATCGGCGCCAAGATGTACGAGGCTGCCAGCAAAGACGAGACCCCTGAAGAGGATAAAAAAACTGAAGGTGAAGAGGGCGATGATCCTATCGAAGGTGAAGTTGTCGACGACAAGAAAGACGAGTAATGCCCGAGCGTGTTGGCCCTAGTAAAGCTTACTGGGGAGAGGTGGGGGCTCTGTCGAAGGCTATCCTAGAGGGTACTCCAGTCAAAAGTCGAGGGCGTTTGCTACAGATGCAACGCCGCACGGTAGACTGGGACGATACTCCCAATTTTCACACAGCATTGTTGACAGAGTCTCGGTATCGGTTTCTTGGGTCTGTCACGGTTGATAGAGCGTTCTCGGGCTTTAACCTTGGTGGTGAACTGGAGTCAGGCGAAGAACTCTGGATAGGCAAGACATTTGAGTTTGATCCCGATAAGGAGCTGTTAAGGGTTAGAACGGGGAGTCTTGTTAGAGACAGTCTGCCTA
>Ga0302315_10002168_pt1 | contig 18859 bp, 14 predicted proteins | sample III_Palsa_N3_1_FD_200532 | JGI IMG/M metagenome (GOLD analysis project Ga0302315, IMG submission 200532) | Peat permafrost microbial communities from Stordalen Mire near Abisko, Sweden - III_Palsa_N3_1 | ecosystem: Environmental > Terrestrial > Soil > Palsa > Peat permafrost | place: Sweden...
TTCGGTTCGGTCAGATCGCGATCGACAACATGCAGGTCGGTGCGGCACACGCCACACGCATGAACGTCGATCAGCAACTCGCCGGCGCCTACGACAGGGTCGGCAACCCGCGTCTCCCGCAAAACGGGTGAGGTACCGTCAAACACCATGGCTAGCATGTTCAGCCTGGCTGAATTGATACATCGACAATTCTCCGGGTTATAGAAAAATTGGGCTGCAGATCCAATCGCTGGTTTTTCCGCTGGCTGTGGGTGCGACTGGATATTACGGTCCGGGAAGGAACCGTTTCCCCCATATCGAGGGTATCCCTATCGGTTCGTCTGAGATAGGGTCGGAAATTACTCAGTCGGCCTAAAGGCATTGTCCGAATTCAGGTACGCACCCGATTGAAGCTGCCCGAGCGGATATGAGGCCCGATCGCCATTGCGGCAAGCCGGAGCAGCCTTCGAACGGAACGCCTTTTAGCGGTGCATGGGCGTAACATGGTTCGATCGAAGTCCTAACCCATCGCGTTGTCTGTCCTCGGGCCAGCATGGAACACGGCAAGAAAATGATCGCGTGCCGCAATTGCGACACGCTGTTCCACAAGCGGACTCTAACTGGCCGCGGGATGATCGCATGCTGCGCGCGGTGCGGTTCGACGCTCTATGGCAGCGCCTCACGGCGGATCAATATAACGAGCGCATTGACGCTGGCGGCCCTGATCACGTTCCTGATCGCCCAGGCGTGCCCGATCCTGGAACTCGTGGCCGATGGCATCACGTCGCAAACCACCCTGATCGGCGCAATCGTGGTTTTATGGCACGAGAATATGCAGTTGGTCGCGATCTTGGTGTTCGGCTCGACCATCTTGTTTCCGCTGACGGAACTCGTCGCACTGCTCTACGTGCTGATACCCATCCGGGCGGGATATATCCCACCTGGATTCAACCGGGTGCTGAGGACGATCCAGTGGGTGAGGCCGTGGGAAATGATCGAAGTGTTCATGCTCGCTGTTCTGGTTGCGATGGTGAAGATGCTGAGTCTCGCACGCGTGATTCCCGAAATCGCATTGTTTGCATTTGGCGCGCTGACGATCATGCTTGCGATTCTCGTGAAGTTCGATTTGCAGGCCTTGTGGGAATTCGCAGACAGTCTGCATGCAGGCGAACCGACCCGCTCATCCGGCAGTGAGCCCGCAGCCGAGCCGTTGAAAGTACGGCAGCCGGCTGCCGCAATGGCAGTGACCGCGCAATCGCCGGCGACCGACCATCAAACCCGCCCGCAATATGTCACAGCGCTACAAATAGGTTTGGTCGCTTGCGGTGCGTGCGCGCAGCTTGATCCGTACAGGCGTTTCATGAAACACCAGCACTGCTCGCGCTGCGACGCGGTGGTGCATCGGCGTCATCCCGATAGCCTGAGACGCACCTGGGCGCTTCTGATCGCCGCTAGCCTCCTGTATATTCCCGCGAATCTGCTACCCGTCATGCATACCGCCACATTGACGGACACGCAAGACAACACGATCATGAGCGGGGTCATCTATTTCTGGACATCGGGAGAATGGCCGCTCGCCCTGATCGTACTCGTCGCCAGCATCGTGGTGCCGGTGTTGAAAATTTCCGTGCTGGCGCTGCTCCTGATCACTGCGCGGCGTCGTTCAAGCTGGCGTCCGCACGAACGCACCGCGCTGTACCGGATCATCCAACGCATTGGACGCTGGTCGATGCTCGACGTGTTTGTCGTCACGTTGACGGTCGCGCTGGTGCGCTTCCAGTCGTTCGCCGAGGTCACGGCCGGCCCGGGCGTGATCGCATTTGGCTCGGTGGTGATTCTCACCCTGCTTGCCGCGAGGCAATTCGACCCGCGGCTCATCTGGGACGGTGTCGAGTCATGACCGTTTGACGGTGGCAGGTTGGGACATTGCATCCACCACGGGCGGCTCGCCCGCATCCGTCCAGGAAGCCGCCAGCGCCAGGCGCGCCAACGCGGGAAGCGACTTCGAGGCGGTCTTCTTCATGATCGACGCGCGATGGTTTTCAACCGTGCGCTGGCTAATGGCCAGGTTCGCGGCAATGATTTTGCTCGGGTGGCCTGCGAGCACCATCTCCATGATCTGCCGCTGACGCGCTGTCAGGCTCGCGATATGGTCCGCCGCACTCTCCCGCCAGGATGCCAGCTTGCTGGCGTCCTGCGATTGACCGAATGCACGTTCGATACTTTCGAGCAACTCGGTTCGTCCGATCGGCTTCTCGATGTAGTCGGAGGCACCCGCCTTCACGGCCTGCACCACCATCTGCACATCACTGTTGCCTGTAATCATGATGGTAGGCAACGCGCGCCCCGCCTTGCTTAAGGTGTTCAGCAATTCGATGCCGCCCATCGCGGGCAGATGGGCATCCAGAATGAGGCAGCCACGGCGCCCGGGTCGCCAGGCGTCGAGAAACCCCTCACACGTGGCGAAGTCCTCGACCCGCATCCCCTCGGCCTCAAGCACACTGCGAATCGCATCACGCACGTGATTGTCATCGTCGACCACGAAGATAACCTGCGGCGATTCGCTGATGTCCGTGGTCTCCCCAGGATGGAGCGCCGCCAAGTTTGATGCAGCGTGCGACGTTGCCAAAAGACGCTGGATCACGCGAGCCAGATCCTCGAACTTCACCGGCTTGATAAGCTGCTCACAATTCTGCTGCGCGACGACACGCAACGTCTCGGTCGAGATATCGCCGGTCAGGATGATCGCCGGGAGCTCACGATGAAGCTTTTCCCGCACTTTCTCGACCATCTGCAGCCCATCCATGCCGCGGGGCAGGTTGTAGTCTGCAACAACCAGGTCCGGGCGGACGGTCTCTTGCGCTAACCACTCGAGTGCCGCGATGCCATCCGGTGCCGTAACCGGGTGATGGCCTTCGTCCCTGAGCAGCATCTCCATCGCGTCGCGCACCTCGGGATCGTCTTCGACCATCAGGATCACGCCGGAGCGATGCAAATCTTCAGACAGCGCATGGTCGATATTCTGCGGCGCAGGATCCGGTTGAGATTGCTCCCCGGGCGGTGCGAGCTTGACCTCGATGGAGAATCCCGACCCTCTTCCGGGTTCCGAGCGTACACGTAACGGGTGCTCCAGTAATGCCGCCAGGCGTTGGACAATTGACAGGCCCAGACCCAATCCGCGGCTCCGTTCGCGCGCAGGGTTATCAAGCTGGTGGTACTCCAGGAACACCGACTGCAAATCCTCTTTGGGAATACCCACACCGCTATCCCAGACCTCGATGCTCAGCGTACCTTCGTGACGGCGGCAACCCAGTAAAACCTTGCCGTGTATCGTGTATTTGAATGCGTTCGAGAGCAGGTTGCGAATCATCTGCTCAAGCAGACGCGGATCGCTGCGTATCGTCAGATCGCAGGGTACAACGTGCAGCGCAAGCCCTTGCGCCTGAGCGTGATAAGCAAACTCCTGCTTGAGCCGCCCCAGCAGATCGCCGATACGGAAACTGACGATTTCCGCGTGGACGGTACCCGCCTCGATCTGGTTGATGTCGAGCAGCGTGTTCAACATACCGGACATGGCGCCCAGGGTTTCGTCGAACCGTCCCAGCAGCGCGTGTGCCTTGTCGCTTGTCACGGTCTTTTTTAGCAGTCCCTGCAGCAGGGTCAGCGTTTGTAGCGGCTGGCGCAGGTCATGGCTCGCGGCGGCAAGAAATCTGGATTTGGACGCGTTCGCCAGCTCCGCCTGCCGCGTGACCAACGCGAGCGCCTTTGCGGTCTGCTTGCTCTCGGTGATATCCGTGAAGGTGATCACCACCCCCGCGACGTCGTCGTCCTGGGTCCGGTAGGGCAGGATCCGGCGGATGAACCAGACGTCGAGCTCGGTTTCGACTTCGCGCTCGATCGGTGCAAGACTGCGCAGCACCGTCCTGGCATCGGTGAGAAGCGCATCGTCGGCAGCCAGCGCATTCAGATCGGAGAGTGGCCGGCCGATATCGCCGGGAATCAGCTTGAATAACATCCGCGTGGCGGGTGTGAAAAAGCGGATATTCAGGCGCGGGTCGAGAAAAAGCGTCGCAACGTCCGTGCTATACAGGACGTTCTGCAAGTCGTTGGAGGTGGTCCGCTGCCGCTCGAGCGTTTCCTGTAGCTGGCCGTTCAGCGCCGTCAGTTCCTCGTTGAGCGACTGCAACTCCTCTTTCGAGGTCAGCAATTCCTCGTTGGTGGACTGATACTCCTCGTTGACGGACGAGGCCTCTTCGTTGATCGCCTTTTGCTCGTCACTGGACATTTCGAGGCTGCGTATCGCACCTTGCAACTCGGCGCGCGTGGCATCGAGTTCCTGCTCCAGCTCGGCGATACGCGGCAGGTCCTGCGGCTCGCTGGCACGCCCTGGTTTCTTCGAGTTCCTGGGTTCGTCGACGAAGCAGATCAGCAACAGTGGCTCGCCGTCGCTCATCACCGGCTGAACCTCAATGCTAAACGACATCGACTTGCCGTCGACGTCCACCTTTGCGCCTGCCGCAACAACGCGCCGGTTCTCCTGGGTCGCCTGCTGGATTGCCGAACGCAGCCTCGTACGCACGCCCAGGCGCGCCATGGCGAGCAGGTCGTAATTAGGTTGTCCGGGCGCGACGCTCAGATAGCGATCGGTTGGGCCCAGCAGGTAGAGGCACTCATGGTTCCGGTTGATCAGGACCGTGGCAGGCGCGTGCTGCTCGATCACGAGGCGCCGGCACAGCTCGGCCAAGGCGGCGTGCCCGATGCCAGGGGGTCCTGCTCCTGGCGGGCCGACGCCCCGCGCCCCACCCGCAGCACGCGCCAGGAAGCCGAATTCGCCGGGGCGACCGTGGCCGATGTGCCGATAGACGCGCGCCGAACGCGAAACGACCTCGAACCGGTCGTCGACGTGACCCGGGGTCTCGGAGTTGCCAAGCAGCAGAACACCCCCTTCGCGAAGGGCGAAATGAAACAGCGAGATCACCTTGTCCTGAGCTTCGGCGAGCAAATAGATCAGCAGATTACGACAGGAGACGAGATCGAGACGCGAGAACGGCGGATCGGCGAGCACATCCTGAACCGTAAATACGACCGCTGCGCGCAACTCCGGCAATACCCGGTAGCCGTTTTCGTCCTTTGAAAAGAACCGGCTTAGACGTGCCTGGGAGACATCGGCTTCGATCGCTTGCGGGTAGAGACCCTCACGGGCCCGCGCTATCGCGTCGGGATCGACATCCGAAGCGAAGACCTGCAGCTTGAGGTTGCTCCCGGCTGTCGCAATCTGCTCGAGAAACAGGATGGTAAGCGAATAGGTTTCCTCTCCCGTGCTGCAACCGGCTGTCCAGATACGCAGCGGCTGGTCGGCGGGACGACCGGAGATCAGATCCGGAATGATTGCTTCGCTGAGAAAATCGTACACCTTCGGATCCCGAAAGAATCGGGTCACGTTGATCAGCAGATCCTTGGCGAGCAGGTCGCATTCGTGTGGCGCGCTCTCGAGAATGTCGAGATAGTGTGCCATGTCACGAACGTCGATGCCTTCCATGCCCATGCGCCGCTCGATTCGCCGCTCCAGCGTACCCGGCTTGTAGAGCGTGAAGTCGTGAGCGGTCTTGCTGCGCAGAAGCTTGACGATCTGGCTTACGGTATCTCGAGGACTCACCGCATCCTGTTGAATACTTTGTAAAACCGGATTCTCGTGCAACCGCGCGAATAGCCTGTGTTCGTCGTATTGCATCAAAGCCCCGGCGATCGCGGCCACCGGCAGCACCCGATCAACCTCCCCTGTCGCAATCGCGTTGCGCGGCATGCCGTCATAGCCGGCCTCGTCGGGATCCTGCGCGATCACGAACCCTCCCGACTGTTTCACGGCCCTCACGCCGATACTTCCATCCGCGCCCGTGCCGGAAAGGACCACGCAGACCGCGCGTGGACCATATTCCTTCGCGAGCGACTGCAGCAGAAAATCGAACGGCAAACGCGCGCCGTGCGGTGCTCCGGGTGTCGTAAGCTGCAAGGCCCCGTCACGCACCGCGAGATAACGCCCGGGCGGAATGATGTAAAGGTGTTCGTCCTCCAGCAGCATCCCATCGGTGGCCTGAAGCACGGTCATCGACGTGTGGTCCGCAATCAGTTCCACCATCAAGCTCTCGTGGTCTGGGTCGAGGTGCTGGACCAGGATATACGCCATCCCCGTCGCCGCGGGCAGCGCATCCACAAGTTTGCGGCAAGCGTCGAGGCCGCCAGCCGACGCGCCTATGCCTACGACAGTGAAGTTGACGGCAGCCTGATGGGGCGCGCGAACCGGCACAGAAAGCTGCGTGCCTGCGCTCCCATCCGCTTCGGAGATGCGAATGTCTGACATTGTATGAACGCTCTGGACAATCCAGCGGATTCGGGATCGAGGCAAGGCACGCGATTTTTCCTGATACAAGGGCTAAAACCGGTGCCTGCTCCAATTGAAGGGAGATGCAGAGCGTCACTCGCTCATCGGGATGCGATGTTGGCGGCTTCGAACATCTGCAAGCGCTTATATTCGCGTCCAATCCACAGCCCACCATGCGCTGTCGACCATGCGAACCGATTGACCCAGATCAAACCGTTGCTGGATCTCGAAAGGTTCTCAACACAGCTTGTCCTGCACTCAGACTTCCGGCCGGCCATGACAGCTGGCGCGCTGTCCAGCCTAACCGCCTTTTGTGGCGAATTGCCTCGCGAGACTCGCCCAAATGGCCTGGCTGCCTGCAGCGCGGCAGTTTATTGTTGCACGCCGAATGCGATGTGTCTGTACGGTATCAGTCAATGCCCTTAAAACCGGTACGCAACCGTACCGACTTCCAGCCACACCGCGAGCAATCTATGGATGGGCGACCCGAGCCACGTTGAGCCTGAGCGCGCCCCACCTCGAAAAGAAAGGGGAACATACATGAAAAACCAACCACGCGTATGGATACTGATGGCGCTTTTGCTGGTTGTTGGTCTGAGCGCGTGCATTCTGGTGCCGGTTGGCGGTGACGGCGATCACCACGGCGACTATCACTCGGATCACGGTCAATATTAGGCGCGTACGGTTACGTCACGTCCCAACGCAAGGTTCGGCCGCCATCTGGGGCGCCCGTCCCCATCCTTCGATTTTTGGTTTTACGACAGCCTGTTGCTGCGGTGAGGTAGACGGCCTAACCATGAGCGAAAGAGTCGCCCATGATCTCGTCGCGTTCGGCTGCGTCGGACAGCAGGAACTCTTTCCTCGCCTCATCCACTACGTGCCGTACGTACGCGCTATAGCCAGCGCGACCTACCGTTTCAATATCCCAGTTACATGCGTCAGCATCCGGTGCATGCGCTTTGGGCAACGGCAAAGAGACTTCCCAAGGATAGCCGGACGCCGGCGGCTTCAGCAGTACTCGCCTATGGACTTCCTGCTGGATCTGCCTGGCAGTGAGCATCTTTCTGAACATGGCGACCTCCCTGGGTCAATGTGTGGTCGGGTGTCTGTTGACGACCCACCGGTAGCCGGCGTGACGTCAGTCGCCCTGCACAAACGGTTCGTCTACGCCCGCTGCACCCGCTTCCGTGGTGATGACCCGATACAGTTCGGCAAACCGCTCGTCTACCGTAGCATCGAAGAGCGGATCAGGCTGCCCATACGCACCTGAGCTTTCGATCTCATCCCACTCCGCGCCGCCGAGGTTTTTCTCCGCGGCGGGGAACAGCGTCAATTCCTCGATGACCATGTTGTGCCGTAGCCGCTCAGCGTAAAGCCGGACGCGGCTATCGACGAGCTCCTGCGACATGTTTTCGCCTCGCACCGCGGACTCCAGATCCCGCAACAGATCACGACCGTCCCGGATCAGGATTTGATGCTGGGACTCGATTTCCTGACCGAGTTCAACTGACAAGGCTCTCTTTGCCAGCAGCTTCTCGACCATGCGGTCTTCGATCACATGATGCGCAAGATCGGCGAAGCGTGTCAAATAGCACAGCGCGTCGACCAGCAACGCAATATTCGGCGCTGTCGCATCCGTGCGCTGGCACGATTGAAGATTGAGCAGGCTTACCAGGCGCGCAAGCCTGACGTGGTCCGCTTGAAGTTTCTCGATGATGACGCGCATGGTATCCACTCCCTGCTCTCAAAACACTGGAGGCATCGCTTCGGTCACGACGCACTGCCTCTGCAAAAGTCATCGGACGGCGAGTTTCACCTCCGGTGGCGTCGCCCAGGTGCCGCGACGAACGTGATGAATGATGAGCGGAATGCCCCCGAACAGCACAATGCCGAGCACGACCAGACCGACATAGAGAGCCGGCGAACCGACCGGCAACTGATCGGGCGGGAAGAACGACACGATGAAGCTGAAAATCACGCCAACCAATCCTATGCCTGCGGTCAACCACATACCGACGATTCCGCCAGGCACCTTGAACGGTCGTTGCAGTTCCGGCTGCGAATAGCGGAGCTTGATCGCTGCCGCATACATAAACATGTACGCAATCAGGTAGAGCGCGATCGTCATCGCCGAGATCAGAAAGAACGCAACGGACACATCGCGTATGACGAAGTAGAAGCACGAAATGACCGTCACTATCAGACCCTGGATGAGCAGGATGTGAGTCGGCATTCCCTTGCTGTTTCTGGCCTGCAGGATCGGCGGCAATTCGCCCTCATGGGCCGTTTCAAGCAAGCCGCGCGACGGACTCCCAAGCCATGCGAGCACGCCGCTTATCGCGCCGATCCCGACCAGCAGGGAAAGCGCGGAGACCGCCCAGCCCATATGCCAGATATCCGTGATAACCGCGCCGAACGCGTCAAACACGCCGGACTGAAGCGAGATTTTTTCGTAAGGCAAAATCGCCGCGATCGGCAACGCTCCGAGCGCGAAGATAAGCACCGAAATCACCGCGCCGATCCCGATTGCGGCCGGATATCCCCGACTCGGGCTGCGCATCTCCATCACGTGGACAGCCTGAACTTCGACGCCCGCGAAGAGCAACACGATACCGGCCAAAAACGCGATGGTGCCGAAGCCATGAATCGACGGCCAGAACCGCGCATGACCGTTCTGCGACAGAGTTGATTCGCTCAGATGCTGCCAGCCGAGCGGATGGCCCGTGCCGATCCAGTAGCCCAGCAACACAAGCAACACCAGACCCGGCACGATCGTGCCGATAACGAAGGTCCAGTTGGCGATTCTCGCGAATACCTCAACGCCCTGCAGCACGATCCATGTGGCGAGCCAATAAAAAACAATACAAAAAAGCCCGACATAGATACCGTTGGTTGCAAGCGCCGGCCGGCCCACGGTATAGGCGATCGCAGCCGCGCCAAACGTGAGCGCGACCGGATACCAGACCACGTTCTGAATCCACTGCAACCAGATTGCGAGGAAACCCCAACGGTTACCAAAGGCCTGCCCCACCCATGTATAGATGCCACCGCGCCGGTCTGCAAACGCGCCACCTAACTCGGCGGAAATGAGAGACGCCGGAATCAGATAAAAAATCACCGTGAAAGCGAGGTACGCAAACATCGTCATCTCTTCTTTGGCGAGCAGCGGCAAGCCGCGCAGGCTGGTCACCACGGCGGCCGCCGTCATCAAGCCGACCGATGTGACGCTAAGGTATTTACCGCTTTTAGCAGTCGTAGCCATCATGTACTCCCTGTTTTGTCAGCTCGCGGCGTCAATCGTGGTGGAAGCTCGGTCCTGCAGTCGAATGCTTCACCGGGTTTTCCTGCAGATGGCTCAGAGCGCGTTTGATGTCCGCGAGCAACAACGCGGCCATGTCGCGCGTGACGCCCCGCCGGATCAGGACACGCTGTACGATCGTTTCTTCGCGGTTGCGCGGCAGCTTGTACGATGCGATCTGCCAGCCACGCATTCGAACGTGCTGCGTCAGGTCGAAGAGCGTGAAACCGGCTGTTTCCGGATTCTTCAGCTTGTAGCAAACCGCGGGTAACGCACCCCGGCCGTCGTAGACCAGTTCGAGCATGTCGATCTTCGCTATGCCATCCGCGAGCGCCTGTGCGGTATCGGCGCATTCCTGCTGGATATGCCGGTAGCCTTCGTGGCCAAGTCGCAGCAGCATGTAGTACTGCGCGATAATTTCACCCGCTGGCCTGGAGAAATTGAGCGCGAAGGTCGGCATGTTGCCGCCGAGATAGTCGACATTGAAAATCAGCTCTTCCGGTAAATCCTTCGTGCTGCGCCATACTATCCACCCCACACCGAGCGGGGCCAGCCCGTATTTGTGACCGGATGCGTTGATCGACTTGACACGGTCGATGGTGAAGTCCCACTCGAGATCAGGCTGGATGAAAGGCGCCACGAACCCGCCGCTGGCCGCGTCGACGTGAATGGGAATGTCCAGATCGACACTGCGTTGCAGATTGTCCAGTGCATTCGCCAGCGCTTTCACGGGCTCGTACACACCGGTGAACGTAACGCCAAGCGTGGCGACGACACCAATCGTATTCTCGTCGCAGTACTCTGCCAGTTGCTCAGGTTGCAGGCCGAGCGAGTCACCGCTCAGCGGCACCTGGCGAATCTCCACGTCGAAATAGCGGGCGAATTTTTCCCAACAGACCTGCACGGGTCCGCAGACGAAATTGGGCTTGCCGGTGGGCTTGCCCTGCGCTTCGCGCCGTTTCTTCCATTGCCATTTCAGCGCGAGGCCACCGAGCATGCAAGCCTCACTCGAGCCCGTCGTGGAACAACCAGTGGTTTCCCAGGAACGCGGTGCATGCCACAGATCGGCGAGCATATGCACACAGCGCTGCTCGATTTCGGCGGTCTGTGGGTACTCGTCCTTGTCGATCATGTTCTTGTCGATCGACAGGTCCATCAGATGGCGCACTTCGTCGTCGGCGTAGGTCGTACAGAATGTCGCGAGGTTCTGGCGGGAATTGCCGTCCATCAACAATTCGTCGCGCACCAGATCGAAAACGGCGCGCGGATCGGAAGAGTTTTTTGGAATGCGGTACTTGGGCAGTGATGCACCCGAAATCGTCGCCGCATATTCATCTGCAACAGCATCCGCTGTTTTCGAGGCGGGCTTCAGAAACGTCATGGGGTGTTACTCCTGATATGGAACGGCATGCAAACGACTCTAGGCTCGCGCGCTGCTATTCCGTTGACCTAGATCAACCAATAGGGAAGCTCGTGGCGTTATCGAACCGTCGCCAACCGCTTGCCCGATCAGATCGACCAACCGTCCGCAGCCGCATTGCGCCAACTGATCGGCTGGCGCGTCGCCAATGTGGCTTTGGTTAGTCCAGATCTGCGTGAGGCCGTCCTCGTTGTCCATGATGAGTTCCCGACGGTGCGCGGCGAGTCGCGTATCATCGACGACTTCTGCATGCGCTTCGTCCGTTCAGGATCGCGCCTTCTCACGCTGAGCCAGCGAATCATCACCGAGGCAACGCTCGCATGTCCGGTCACGCCAAGCTTCCCGCCCCTGACGCGGCGAACCGGTCCGCGCCGGAGATCGCTCCCAACCGCCGACCGGTGCTCGTTGCCGCGGTGACATTCGTGATGGCGATGGCCGTCGCTGTCGGCGCGGCGAGCCTTGTCCGCGGTCATCTGCAGCATGCCGCACACGCGCACTTCGAGTTGCGCACGCAACGCGTCATGGCGGACCTGCGCGACGAATTCCGGGCCTGCGAGCAGGTGATGCTCGGTGCGAGCGGTCTGTTCGCCGATGTCTCGCCACCCGGGGCCGTCACACCTGAGATCTGGTCCCGTTACGTGGCTCAACTCGATCTGGCCGACACCTTGGCCTCGGCCCGAGCGCTCGGGTACGCCGATGCGCCCCACCCCACCGCGCTGGGCGCGTCCGGGTCGCTTGTCGCGCCCGTCAGGCTGATGTGGCCGAAGTTCGCCGATGCGGCGCGCCCCGATCGCGACCTCGGAGCCGATGCAACTGCGCGCGCGGTGCTCCTGCGCGCCGCCGACTCCGCACAGGTCTCACTCTACGTGCACGCTGGTGAGCAACAGGCGCCTCAGGGCAATGAGCGCGCCACGCTCGATCTGTATTTGCCGGTGTATGCGGGCGGATCCGTGCCGCTGTCTCGCGAAGCGCGGCGCGCAGCGATCTCGGGATTCGTGGTTGCCGTGCTCGATACCGGGCAACTTTTCGGCGACATCGTCATGCGTGACCCACGCCTTGCACTACGCGTCACGGTGGGCAATGCGGGTGCACCAATGCCATTGTTCGCCACGGACACGCCATCGGACGATGCCACCGACGCCCCGCCGCTGTTCCACAAGACAGACACGCTGACTGTCGGCGGTGAAACGCTAACGCTGTCCTACAGCACCAGCGACGCCGCTCTGAGCGCCATTCCCGATTACAGCAGCAACGCGGTCCTCGCCGCCGGAACACTCGCGGCGATCTTTCTCGCGGGCATCGCCTTCCTGCTCGCCCGCCGTGCGGCAGGCACATCGGCGGAAACCAGCCGGGCGAGCTCCCAATCGACGCTCAACGAAGCCCGCATGATGGGCATTATCAGGTCGTCGATGGAGGCGATCATCACCGTCGATGAAGCGCAGCGCATCGTGATCTTCAATCCGATGGCAGAGCGCATATTCGGCTGCTCCGCGATGGACGCCATCGGCGCGCCGCTAGTACGCTTCATCCCGGAACGCTTTCGCAGTGCCCACGAAAAACATGTCGAGCAGTTCGGCGTGACAGGCGTCTCGGAGCGCCAGATGGGCCGGCAGCGTGTCCTGTTCGGGCTGCGGGCAAACGGCGAAGAATTTCCAATTGAAGCGTCGATCTCGCAGATTCTCGACGCGAACGGCAAGCTGTACACGGTGGTACTGCGCGACGTCACCGAGCGCGTCAAGGCCGATAACGCGCTAAAGGCGTCGCGCGAGGACCTGCGCGAACTGTCGGCGAATCTGCAAAACGTGCGCGAGGAAGAGAAAGCCCGTATCGCCCGCGAATTGCACGACGACCTGGGCCAGCAGTTGACCGCCCTAAAGATGGATCTATCGTCTGTCGAACTGGCGCTCGACGCCCTGCCCGCGGGCGGTCCCGAAGTACGCACCCAGTTGCGCGGCATGCGCCGTCTGATCGACGCGACCGTTGCGTCGGTACGGCGCATCGCGGCGGACCTGCGGCCTGTGATGCTCGACGACCTCGGTCTCGTGCCCGCGATCGAATGGCTCGCGAACGACTTCACGAACCGCTATGGTATTGACATCGAACGTCAGATCGAGCCCGGCGACATCGTGTTTACCCGTAATGGCGCCACCACCCTGTTCCGGATCGTCCAGGAGGCGCTCACCAATGTCGCGAGGCACGCGGACGCGACACTCGTCACGCTGGTTTTACGCATCGAAGGCAAACAATGCATCCTGCGGATAGAGGACAATGGTCGGGGTACCGTCGAACCGGATGGCCGAAATGGCAAGTCGTTTGGATTGCTCGGCATTCGCGAGCGCGCGCATATGCTCGGCGGTTCGATCGCAATTGAAACGGCGGCCGCGCGCGGCTTTGCAATCACCGCCGTTTTCCCGCTGCATTCGATCCGACAGGATGAGACACTCCCATGACCCGCGTGCTACTGGCCGATGACCATGCGCTGGTGCGCGACGGCCTGCGCCACATCCTCAAGAGCGCAAGCGGTTTCGAGGTCGCGGGCGAAGCCAGCGATAGCACAAGCACCATTGCACTCGTCCGCTCGAGTGCGGCGGACGTGCTGGTCCTCGACCTGTCGATGCCCGGGCGCAATGGCATTGAACTCATCAGACAGATCAAGGACGAAAAGCCCACGCTGCGCGTGCTGGTACTGACCATGCATGCAGAACAGCAATATGCCGTGCGTGCCTTCAAGGCAGGCGCGTCGGGCTATCTGACCAAGGAAAGCGCCAGTGCGGAGCTGGTGGCGGCGGTCACAAAAGTGGCCGCTGGCGGCGTCTACGTGAGCCTCGCGATGGCGGAGCGCTTCGCACAGAGCCTGAACGAACCCGTCGATACCCTGCCGCACCAGCGGCTCTCCGACCGCGAATTCGACGTATTCCGGCGCATTGCCGTTGGCCAGACCATCTCGGAGATCGCGCAGGAACTCTGCGTCAGCGCTAAAACGGTCAGCACCTACAAAACCCGCATCCTTGAAAAAATGCAGATGCCGCACGACACGGCGCTCGTGCGTTACGCGATCCGCCACAAACTCTTCGACGAAAACGACGAACTCTGATTCCACCGCTGCGGCGCCCGTAAAGGGTCGCAGACTTGAAGTGGGACATGTGGCACGTCATCCGACCGAGGAAGTCGTGTAGGCAAACCCCTACACGACTTCCATCTCGCCTACCCGAACCTCATTCGCCGCCGATATTTTTTCGAGATGGTGCAGCCGATACTGGCTGTCATGAACCCGAAAACGCTGGTGCCATGCTGAAAGTCTTCCTCGTTGAAGATTCGTCGCCGGTCCGCCTGCGACTCGCCGCCCTGATAAAGCCGATTGCCGAAGCCAACGTGGTCGGCGAAGCCGAGGACACCGACAGCGCGTTGACAGGCATTGCAAACAGCGGCGCCGACCTGGTGATCGTCGATCTGCGCCTGGCTGGAAGCGACGGCCTGGAGCTGGTCAGCCATCTTTCGCACGGTACCCGCAAGGTGATCACGATCGTGCTGACCAACTACTCGACCCAGGCTTTTCGCGCAGCCAGTTTCGCCGCGGGCGCCGATTACTTTTTCGACAAGACGAGCGAGTTCGACCTCGCGCGAGACACGATTGCGCACATTGCCCGCGCGCGCTCAGACAACATCATCGAATGAACCGGAGGTCAGCATGTTCAATGCAGCCCAATACGGGGACGATAGCGTGGACGACACGACTCTCGCGCTACCACCGCGGCCGTCCGCCGCGTCTTTTGCCTTGTCTGTTCCGAAGCGCTCCGGAAACGCCTGTTCGAACTGTCCGGTCCGCGCAACGTGCATGCCTGAGACCCTGACACCGTCCGAACTGGCCCGGCTCGACTCGAGCATCTGCTCGACGCGGACGATCAGGCGCGGTGAATCGCTGTATCGCGCAAACGATACTTTCCAGAGCGTCTATGCACTACGGTCGGGCTCGTTCAAGACTGTCGTCATGCATCGCGATGGCCGCGAGCAGGTCACGGGTTTTAACCTCGCCGGCGAGATGCTCGGTCTCGATGGCTTTCATACCGACCGCCACAGCTGTGACGCCATCGCGCTGGAAGACAGCAGCGTGTGCATCATCCCGTTCAGCGTGCTCGAGGGCCTCTGTCACGAGATGAAGGCGATGCAGCAGCATGTGCACCGGATGATGAGCGGCGAAATCGTTCGCGAGTCCGGTCTGATGATGCTGCTCGGCACAATGACGGCGGAACAGCGGGTCGCCGCGTTCCTGCTCAACCTGTCGCAACGCCTGAAAACACGCGGCTACTCCGCGGCCGAATTCAATCTGCGGATGACGCGCGAAGAAATGGGCAGTTATCTCGGGATGAAGCTCGAAACGGTGAGCCGCATGTTTTCGAAGCTGCACAAAGACGAACTGGTCGAAACGCACGGCAAGCAGATCCGGATCGTCGATTTCGAAGGACTGGCACTCATTTGATGCGCAACGCGAGGGGTCGTTGACCTGCATCAAGAGCTCAATCGAATAGAGATTCATAGTCGTTTCATCGCGACGCCGTGCATCCATCAAGCGAGGAGACCATGTCTACTATCGAATCGACCCAACCGGACAACGCCGTTGGTGATACGCTGCCGCTCATTTTGCCTTCGCGTCACGCCTCCATAGACGGCATCGACGCGTACCGTGCGCTGGTCGCTGAAGCGAACGAGAATCACGAAGCATTCTGGGCCCGTCTCGCCCGGGAACATCTGAGCTGGCGCCGGCCGTTCACGCAGATTCTCGACGACACCAATCCGCCGTTCTACAAGTGGTTCGAAGACGGTGAACTGAACGCGTCGTACAACTGTCTTGACCGCAATCTCGCCAACGGAAACGCGAACAAAACCGCCATTGTCTTTGAAGCGGACGACGGTACCGTCACTACCATCAACTATCAGGCGCTTTATCATCGCGTTTGCCGCCTCGCCAACGCGCTGCGGGCAAAGGGTGTGAAGAAAGGCGACCGGGTCATCATCTATCTGCCGATGTCGATCGAAGGTGTCGTCGCGATGCAGGCGTGCGCCCGTATCGGCTCGCCGCATTCGGTCGTGTTCGGCGGTTTCTCCGCGAAGTCGCTCCATGAGAGGATGGTCAATCTCGGCGCAATGGCGATTATCACGGCGGACGAACAGGTGCGCGCAGGCAAGACCCTGCCGCTCAAGACCATCGTGGACGAAGCGCTCGGCATGGATGGTACCGATGCGATCAAGACGGTCATCATTTACCGACGTACCGGCGGACGGATCCCGTGGATCGCCGGGCGCGACGCGTGGCTGCACGAACTGGAACAGCGCCAGCCGGATACCTGCGAACCGGAATGGGTCGGCGCGGAGCATCCTCTGTTCGTGCTGTACACCTCCGGTTCGACGGGTTCGCCGAAAGGCATTCAGCACAGCACCGGCGGCTATCTGTTGTGGGCGGCCGTGACAATGAAATGGACCTTCGACATCAAACCGGACGACGTCTTCTGGTGTACCGCCGACATTGGCTGGATCACTGGCCACACCTATATCTGCTATGGCCCGACCGCTGTCGGGGCCACTCAGGTGATGTTCGAGGGCGTGCCGACCTATCCGAATGCAGGCCGCTTCTGGGAGATGATCCAGCGCCACAAGGTGACGATCTTCTATACGGCGCCGACAGCCATCCGCTCCCTCATCAAGACCGCGCAAGCGAACGAAGCCGTCCACCCCCGCAGCTTCGATCTGAGTACGCTGCGCATTCTTGGCACCGTCGGCGAATCGATCAACCCGAGCGCGTGGACGTGGTTTGCGCAACATGTTGGCCGCAACCGGTGTCCGGTGCTGGACACCTTCTGGCAGACCGAAAGCGGCGGCCACATGATTACTCCGTTGCCTGGTGCGACGCCGCTCGTGCCGGGATCGTGCACGTTGCCGCTTCCAGGTATAGACGCCGCCATCGTCGACGAAGCCGGCCATGAAGTGCCGAACGGTCAGGCCGGCATTCTCGTCATCAGGAAGCCATGGCCCTCGATGATGCGAACCGTCTGGGGTGACCCAGAGCGCTTTCGCACCGGCTACTACCCCGACGAACTCGGAGGTCAGCTCTACCTTGCCGGCGACGGCGCAATACGCGATCCCGAGAGCGGCTATTTCACGATCACGGGGCGCGTCGACGATGTGCTGAACGTGTCGGGACACCGGATGGGCACGATGGAAATCGAGTCCGCGCTCGCGGCCTGCCCGCTGGTCGCTGAAGCGGCGGTGGTGGGTCGCCCGGACGAAACATTCGGCGAAGCCATCGTCGCGTTTGTCGTGTTGAAAGGCACGCGTCCGGAAGGTGCAGAAGCAAAACGGGTCGCGGCCGAATTGCGCGCATGGGTCGGCAAGGAAATCGGCCCGATTGCGAAGCCGAAAGAGATCCGCTTTGGCGACGCCATGCCGAAAACGCGCTCCGGCAAGATCGTGCGCCGGTTGTTACGTTCGGTAGCGAAAGGCGAAGCACTCGCGCAAGACATCTCCACGGTCGAAAATCCCGCTGTCGTCGCGCAGTTTGCCGATCCGTCCTGAAGACAGGCATGCGCGATCTTCCTCCTCCTGTCGCCGCGCGTCTGATGTATCCGGACGCGCGGCGCTCCGGTCCATTTCTGCCCTGCTGCAGGAGACCTTCATCACGAATACGAAGACACTCAATCCCGGACTGGTGTCGGGCAAACGCGGTCGGGCGGGCAACCATCAATTGCCCGATGGAATGGCTCGACGCTCGCTGGCCATCATCCGCGAGCGCTACGCCGATTTTGGGCCGACGCTGTACGGCGGCGAACCGGAAGCTCGTTCACCGGTATATCGACGTGTGGGAGTATCCGGACGGGCGCATCGAGGTCAGGCCGGATGGTACTGCCCTTCCCTGCGTCCCTTATGACCGGCTCGCCGTGATCGGTCACGGTGAGGTGATCGATCACAACCTGACGGCGATCGGCAGCACCCAACCCTAGAAGCCGCCCGCATGCGAGGCACGACCGACCGATCTGCCGTCAACTGCGGACATTTCGACGCTGATCGATAGATCACTACCGGACACCAGTCATCGTTTCGCTCAGCGCCCACAACCGTTCAGCCGCGTCCTGATCGATGGCCCAAGGCAACACACCGTCAAGCGTTGCATGATTCGCAGTTACCGCAGCGGCAATATCCGAGTTTTCGCAGTAGACGCCCCCCATTGCGTCGAGCGCCGGATTCGTCGCACACCATACCGTCGTCGCGGCGCCCTGCTGGACGGTTTTATAAAACGCGCGCTGCTCTTCCGGTATTTCGCCGTCCCTGTTCCGATAGCCAAGCGCCTGGAGCTCTTCCATGGTGATGAAACGCTGCAGGCCCGTCTCAATTCGGCCTGGATGCACCGCAAACGCTCGAACCCCGTGAGACTCACCACGGCGGTCAAGCGCGACCGTGAACAGCACGCCAGCGGTTTTGGACTGCGCGTACGCAATCCACTTGTCATAGTCGTGGTGTTCGAAGTTCGGGTCATCGAAGTCGAACGCGGCGCGCCGATGCGCACCGGACGACAACGTCACGACACGTGCACGGCCGGTGCGCGTGAGCGCGGGCCAAAGCCTTGCCGTAAGCTGAAAATGCCCCAGATGATTCGCGGCGAACTGAGACTCGTAGCCGCGGGCATCGCGTGTCAGCGGTACGGCCATGATGCCGGCGTTGTTGATGAGCAGATCAAGCGAACGTCCGCTTGCGACGAACTGCTGGGCGAAAGCATCGATTGAAGCAGGATCGA
>Ga0302315_10002170_pt1 | contig 18854 bp, 11 predicted proteins | sample III_Palsa_N3_1_FD_200532 | JGI IMG/M metagenome (GOLD analysis project Ga0302315, IMG submission 200532) | Peat permafrost microbial communities from Stordalen Mire near Abisko, Sweden - III_Palsa_N3_1 | ecosystem: Environmental > Terrestrial > Soil > Palsa > Peat permafrost | place: Sweden...
CCAGTTGACCGGCTTCAAGCCGCGATACACGTAACCTTTGTCCAGCAATTTGGCGAGCACGCGGATTTCATCGGCTTCATTGCCGAAGGCCATGGTTTTGTACGGGTTGTCCCATTCGCCCAACACGCCCAGGCGGATGAAGTCCTTCTTTTGGCGTTCGATCTGTTCGCCCGCATAGGCGCGCGACTTGGCCAGCACCTCGGCAATCGGCAAGCTCTTGCCGTACAGCTTTTCCATCTGGATTTCGATCGGCATACCGTGACAATCCCAGCCGGGCACATATTGCGCATCGAAGCCATCCAGTTGACGGGTCTTGACGACGATATCTTTCAGGATCTTGTTGACTGCATGACCGAGATGGATGTCGCCGTTGGCATACGGTGGGCCGTCATGCAGGATGTATTTCGGCCGATCCTTCGACGCTGCGCGGATTTTTTGGTACAGTTTTTTTTCTTGCCATTGCTTGACCCATTGCGGTTCGCGCTTGGCGAGATCGCCGCGCATCGGGAACGGCGTTTCCGTCATGTTGACGTGATGTTTGCTGGGCGCCTTGGTTGTTGCGCTATCGGCAGGTTTGCTAGGTTTATCTGACATGGCTTTTCTTTAAAGGTATTCGGTGATCGATCAAACGGATGGTTGGAAACGAAGGTGCGTTTGATCGTCAAATTCGATCGGTGGCCGACACGGCAAGCGTGTCCTGTTCCAGAAAATAATGGCGGGCCTGTTCTGTGTCGCGCGCTATGGCGGCAGTCAGGGTAGGCAGGTCGATATATTTTTCTTCGTCGCGCAATTTCTTCAAAAACTCCACCTTGATCAGTTTGCCGTAGCAGTCTTGGTTGTAATCGAAAATATAGGTTTCCAGCAGCACGCGGCCATTGTCTTCGACGGTGGGACGTATCCCCAGGCTGGCGACTGCGTGCAAGGGTTTATCGGTCAAACCATGCACGCGCACCACGAAGATGCCGGTCAACGCCGGGTGGCGGTGCGCAACGCGCAGGTTCAGAGTCGGGAAGCCGATGGTGCGTCCCAGCTTTTTGCCGTGTATCACGTGGCCGGAAACGGTGTATGGGTGCCCGAGCAATTGTTCGGCGTGAACAAAATCACCTTGTGCCAACGCAGCGCGAACCGCCGATGAGGAGATGCGGGTGCCGGCATTCATCACGGTCGGCAAAGCCTCTACCTGGAAGCCGTAACGCTTGCCGGCTTCAATCAGCATCTCGATATCGCCGGCGCGCTTGGCGCCGTAACGGAAATCTTCGCCCACCATCAGCCATTTCGCGTGCAAACCCTGCACCAATACTTTTTCGATGAAGTCTTGCGGCGACTGCGACGAGAAGTGCGCGTTGAAATGTTCGACGACGACGCGATCGACGCCGCCGTTCGACAGCGATTGCAACTTGTCGCGCAAATTGGCGATGCGGGTCGGCGCCTTCGATGGATCGCCGGCCAGTTGCGCAAAAAATTCGCGCGGGTGCGGTTCAAATGTCATGACCGCTGCGTCCAACCCCAGCGCGGTCGCGGCATCGCGCACACGCGCGAGCAAGGCCTTATGGCCGCGATGCACGCCGTCGAAATTGCCTATCGTCAACGCACAGGGCGCGCGCGATTCGGCATTGGGAAGTCCGCGAAATACCTTCATACGGTTTTGTCTGGGAAACTGTCGCAAAACCTTAGATTATAGATGCAATCGGGACTATTCCCTTCTAATGTTGCAGTTTTGTCGGGTATGCAATTGTTTCTTGGCGATAATATCGTGCTAGCAAGTGATAAACCTGAGGATAGTCGGCGATCAATTGTGCCGGTGCCACGAAAAATACCTCGGACGCGACTGCAAAGAATTCTGCCGGATTGGTCGACGCATACGGGTCGAGCGGCAAGGGGCGGCGCACCGGTTCATGCAAATGATGCAAGAAATCCTGTTGGGCGTCGTGCATCGCCGGCAAGGCATGCTGAAAGCCATGCACGCGGTGGCTGAAGTCGTTGAAGGCGGCCGAGAAAACCTGCTGCCAAATCCGCACTTGCATGCCGTCGTGATAATTCACCAGGAACGGCGGGCAACCATTCGGGTTGCCGCGTTCCATGTCGATCTTGTGGGCAAACTCGTGAATCACGACGTTGCGCCTGGCCCAGAAATCGGCGCCGCTGATAATGTCTTCCCATGACAAGGCAATCGTGCCGCCGGCGCTCATCGCCTGGCCAGCCAGTGCTTCGCGCCATTCGTGCATGACGCCGGCGGCATCGCGTTGCTGACGCGGCACCATGAACGCAGAAGGGTAGACTACGATACCCGGCATGTCCTTATATAGATCGAGCGTCAGGTTCAGCACTAATAACGCTGCCTGGGCGACAATCGTGACGGCAATTTCGTCGGTGATTTCCAGCCCGCCGGCGCCGGTGATGGTTTTGGTATGCAGTAGTTCTTCAGACAATAATTTTAGTCGCTGCAAGTCGTAGTCTGGCAGATTGCGAATGAACGGGAAACGCGCAATGCAGGTCTGCCACAGTTCGTCCGGAATAAGCGGCTTGTTCAGGTGTAAAAGCTTGCGCAGCCATTGCAGTTCGGGCATGGTAATCATCGCTTCATTTATCGCTTCATAGATGAAGCGGCCCCGAATTTATCAATATCGCTATCAGGGCCGCTGATACCCCCTAAGTGCGCGCCATTTCCTGAAATTTAAAGCCTGGATTGCCATTTATTTATTTGCGATGCCGACCTTGCAACTCCTACATTTCACCCCATACGGCGTTGATTGCCGATAAGGCCGCCATGCCGGCAGTTTCCGTGCGCAGGACGCGGGTACCGATCGAAAGCGTCAATACACCCTGCGCCTGTGCCAGTATTTCTTCTTTTTCGCTGAATCCACCTTCCGGCCCGATCAACAGTGTGACCGCTTGCGGTGGATGATGGCGCGCCCAGTCTGACAGCGATTGCTCGGCACGCGGTGACAGCAAGATGCGACGATGCAAATCGTGCTGTCCGATCCAATCCTCGAAATCGACAGGCTCCGCCAGATTCGGTAAGCGATTGCGGCCGCTTTGTTCTGCCGCCGCAATAATGATTCCCTGCCAATGCGCAGATTTCTTGCTGGCGCGCTCTGCTGTCAAACGCACAACACAGCGCTGCGCCGCTAATGGCTGGATCGCGGTGGCGCCAAGTTCTACCGCCTTTTGGATGATTTCATCCATTTTCGACGATTCAGGCAGGGCTTGCGCCAGCGTCACTGCATAGGGCAATTCTGCTTCGCGCGGGGAAAATGTCTTGATTTCGGCGGTGACGCGCTTTTTCTCAATCTGGCTCAAGGTCGCGGTGAATTCACCGCCCTCCCCATTGAATAGCGTGATATGCGCATCGATTCCTAAACGCAACACTTGAACATGATGAGCAACGTGATCCGGGAGAGAGATAACAGCGCCGATCGATAGTGCTTGGGCGCAATAAAAACGAGGCATGAATAATCCGAGGTTGGTCTTGCTAAATTAGTAAAACAAATAATTTTCCTGCCATGTCCGTGAAAATTGAATCTACATGAGCGTACCTGAGTGTTAAATGTTGGCTGAATTTTAACTTGGTGCTGCAATTTTCATCGCAGCTTAAAATCGTGGCGCACCACTCTGGTAAAATAAGCGGCTTTGCAGCAGTCCGTCAACATTCGCCGAAAGGTGACGCCATCTCGGCGATGCCACTGACCCATACCATCATGACTTCGAAGCTCTCAACCAACAAAATGGCCAATGCAATCCGTGCATTGGCAATGGACGCAGTACAAAAAGCCAATTCCGGCCACCCAGGCATGCCGATGGGAATGGCGGAAATTGCGCTGGCACTGTGGGTCCGTCACTACCGGCACAATCCAACCAATCCGAAGTGGGTCAACCGCGACCGCTTCCTATTGTCGAACGGACATGGCTCGATGTTGCATTATGCCTTGCTGCATCTGACAGGGTATGACTTGTCGATGGACGACATCAAGAACTTTCGGCAATTGCATTCAAAAACGCCAGGTCATCCCGAAGTCGATATCACGCCTGGCGTAGAAACCACCACCGGCCCCTTGGGTCAGGGCGTCAGCAATGCAGTCGGCATGGCGCTGGCGGAAACCTTGCTGGCGGCTGAATTCAATCGCCCGGGTTTCGACGTTGTCGACCATTACACCTATGCGTTTGTCGGCGACGGCTGCCTGATGGAAGGCATTTCGCATGAGGCATGCTCGTTGGCGGGCACGCTGGAATTGGCGAAACTGATCGTGTTGTACGACGATAACGGCATCTCAATTGACGGCCACGTCGAAGGGTGGTTCAAGGACGATACGCCGAAGCGTTTTGAAGCCTACGGCTGGAATGTGATCCGCGCAGTTGACGGCCACAATGTCGACGCGGTCGATGAAGCAATTCGCGCGGCCAAGGAATCGAAGCGTCCGACGCTGATCTGCTGCAAGACCATCATCGGCAAGGGTTCGCCGAATCTGCAAGGCGGCGACAAGGTACACGGCGCAGCGCTCGGCGAAAAAGAAGTCGCTGCCACGCGTGCAGCCATCGGTTGGACCGAAGCTCCGTTCGCGATCCCGGACGACGTCTATGCGGCGTGGGATGCGAAGGCGCAGGGCAAGCTGTTCGAAAGCGACTGGAACACCACGTTTGCTGCTTACAGTGAAAGCCACCCTGAACTAGCTAGCGAATTGTTGCGCCGGATGAAGGGTGAGTTGCCTGGCAACTTCAGCGCGACTGCCGATGCTTATCTGCTGTCTTGCCTCGAAAAGAAAGAAACCATTGCCACCCGCAAGGCTAGCCAGAATGCGATTCAAGCCTTGGCCCAGGTATTGCCGGAATTCCTCGGCGGCTCTGCAGATCTGACCGGCTCGAACTTCACCAACTGGAAAGAATGCGTGGCTCTGCGCGCCGGTCAGCCGGGCAATCATATCAATTACGGTGTCCGTGAATTCGGCATGAGCGCCATCATGAACGGCATTGCATTGCATGGCGGTTATATTCCGTTCGGTGCGACCTTCCTGACTTTCTCCGATTACAGCCGCAATGCATTGCGCATGGCAGCGCTGATGAAGTTGCGCTCGATCTTCGTGTTCACCCACGATTCGATCGGCCTCGGCGAAGATGGCCCAACCCATCAATCGATTGAGCATGTCTCCAGCCTGCGCCTGATTCCGAATCTGGATAACTGGCGTCCATGCGACACGGTTGAATCGGCAATTGCTTGGGAAGAGGCGGTACGCCGTCATCATGGCCCGAGCACGCTGATTTTCTCGCGCCAGAATCTGCCGTATCAGGAGCGTACCGATGCCCAGGTCGCCGACATCCGGCGCGGCGCATATGTATTGAAAGATGCGCCCGGCGCGCAAGCGATCTTGATCGCCACCGGTTCCGAGATCGAACTGGCAGTCAAGGCCGCCGATAGCCTGGCTGCTGAAGGCATCGCCGTGCGCGTGGTGTCGATGCCATCGACCGACGTATTCGATCGCCAGGATGCGGCATACAAGGCCAGTGTCTTGCCGAAGGGCTTGCCGCGCGTGGCCGTTGAGGCTGGCGTTACTGCTTTCTGGTACAAGTATGTTGGCCTGGAAGGCGCAGTGGTCGGCATCGATACCTTTGGCGAATCGGCTCCGGCCGGCGTGCTGTTCAAGCACTTTGGGCTGACTGCCGAGAAGGTTGCGGCGACTGTCAAGAGCGTGTTGGCTGGCGGAGCAAATTGAGTCGCATGCCACCTACTGACTTGGCTGCCGTGACGGATGTTAATGTGCGGATGCAGGCGCAGGTCCGGGCCGCAACGCTGGAGGATGCTGCTGCCATCGCGAAGGTGCGTATCGACAGCTGGCGCGCAACTTATCGGGGCATGGTTCCGGATGCCTATCTGGATGCGATGGACCTGGAAGACAGCACCTCTTTATGGGTGCGCATTTTGTCGGCGCCGCCGGGGGCCAACCGTGCTGTTTTTGTCGCAGAATCGGCGGCTGGCATCATTGGATTTTCGGCCGGCATGATGTTGGATGAGGCAAAATTCGGTTGCAATTCGGAGTTGACCGGCATCTATCTGCGAACAGACGCGCAACGCCTCGGTTTGGGGCGGCAACTGGTGAAAGCAGTGGCGCAGGAATGTCTGGCGCGCGGTGCAACCGGCATGCTGCTGTGGGTGCTTTCGAAGAACCAGATCGGACGCCGGTTTTATGAAAAGCTCGGTGGTGAACTGCTGATCGAACAACCGTTCACCTGGGATGGCTTGGATTTGCATGAAGCCGGTTACGGCTGGCGCCAACTATCAGCCTTGGTGGAATCGATTCCCGAATAGAATTTTTAAGTGTGTATTAAGTCTGCTCAATGATTGATCTTAGGAGAAAACCATGACTGTCCGCGTTGCAATTAACGGCTACGGCCGCATTGGCCGTAATATCCTTCGTGCCCACTACGAAGGCGGCAAGAAAAATGATATCCAGATCGTTGCGATCAACGATCTCGGCGATGCCAAATCGAACGCGCACTTGACGCGTTACGACACTGCCCATGGCAAGTTCCCCGGCACAGTCGAGGTCGATGGCGACTTCATGGTAGTCAACGGCGACAAGATCAAGGTATTTGCGCAGCGCAATCCAGCCGACATCCCTTGGGGCGAGTTGGGCGTTGACGTGGTGCTGGAATGCACCGGCTTTTTCACCACCAAGGAAAAAGCCTCTGCCCACATCAAGGGCGGTGCCAAGAAAGTCATTATTTCCGCGCCGGGCGGCAAGGATGTAGATGCGACCATCGTCTACGGCGTCAATCACGGCGTATTGAAAGCCACCGATACCGTCATTTCCAACGCATCGTGCACCACCAACTGCCTGGCGCCACTGGCCAAGCCGTTGAATGACAAGATCGGCATCGTCAACGGCTTGATGACGACCGTGCATTCCTACACCAACGACCAGGTGTTGACCGACGTCATGCATGAAGACTTGCGTCGTGCCCGCTCCGCCACCATGAGCATGATCCCGACCAAGACTGGTGCCGCTACCGCAGTTGGCCTGGTATTGCCGGAATTGAATGGCAAGCTGGACGGCTACGCGATTCGCGTTCCGACCATCAATGTATCGATCGTCGATTTGTCCTTCGTTGCAGCGCGCGCTACCACGGTCGAAGAAGTCAACGCGATCATGCTGGAAGCATCCGAAGGTTCCTTGAAGGGTATCCTGGCCTATAACGTCGATCCGCTGGTTTCCGTCGATTTCAACCACAATCCGGCTTCGAGCACCTTTGATGCGACGCTGACCAAAGTGTCGGGCAATCTGGTGAAAGTATCGTCGTGGTATGACAACGAATGGGGTTTCTCGAACCGCATGCTCGATACCACCATGGCATTGATGTCAGCGAAATAATGTTGGCTAAATAAGCTCGCGAATCATCAAGCTTGCCGATATTCATTGAAACGCCCCGCAAGTTGGGGCGTTTTTTCATGAATAATGTTGGCTAAAAGACAAAAATTCAATTACCATCATCAACGCTCCACTTTCGGCGCCTTTTTTGAAGAGTCGTTCATGCCAGGGATTTCCAGTTCGTCCGCCAGAACCATTGCGATCATCGGTGCGGGATATAGCGGCACGCTCAGTGCCATCAATCTTTTGCGCCGTAAGCAAAGCGATGGTTTGCGTATCATCTTGCTGGATCGGAATACCCGGCCGGGGCGTGGGCTTGCCTTTCGAACCTGGGATGACAATTTGGTGTTGAATGTCCCGGCAGGGAATATGAGCGCCTTTGCCGACGACTCGGGACATTTTGTCCGTTATTGCCAAAATATCGATCCGGCATTCAATGCGGGCTCATTCGTATCGCGTAGGATCTATGGCGATTACCTGGAGCAAACGCTGCAAGAGGAGATTGATGCGCATCCGCATTCGACTTTGGAGCGGATGCATGCAACTGTGCTCGCAGTGCGAGAAGTGCATGGCGGCGGTAGTTATCAGCTTGACTTGGCCGAGCAGGTTCCTCTCAATGCGCATCAAGTGGTGCTGGCATTCGGTCATTTCACCCCGCTGAATCCAGGGCCTTTCCCTGATTTTTTCAAGACAGGGTCATATATCGCCAATCCCTGGGATTTTGCTGCGTTGGACCGTATCGGCGGCGACGCGCCGGTCGCTCTGTTGGGCGCGGCCCACACCGCGCTCGATGTATTGTTCAGGTTAACCAGCCAAAGCGACGCCCGCAAAATTTACCTGATTTCCCGTCGTGGCCTTGCGCTGCAGCCCCATCGTTCGCATCCGCAATCGCCTCCGGTAACCGGTTTTCCGCCCTTTTTTGAAAATTTGGCGCCGACCGTGCGTCAATACTTCCGCGCGTTGCGGCGCAAAGCGCTGGAGAATGTCGCCCAAGGCGGCGACTGGCGCGACGTCATCAATAGCCTGCGGCCGCATACCGCCGAGATTTGGCAACGCTTCTCCTTGCAGGAGCGGCAGCGCTTTCTGTCCCAGGTGGTCGCCTATTGGGATATTCATCGGCATCGATTGGCGCCGGTCGCGCACTTGCGTCTGAACCAGATGATCAAATCCGGGCAAGTGGAAGCGATCGCCGGTTATGTGCAGGGATATGCGGGCGACGGCGAAAATGTATCGGTGGAAATTCGAGAAAGACGCAGCGGAAACATCCGGAAACTGACGGTTTGCAGAGTAGTCAATTGCACCGGACCGAATTACGATATCAACGTGATCGATACGCCATTGATTGTCCAATTGCGCTCTGAAGGATACTTGAAGCAGGATCCACTCAAGCTGGGGTTTGAAGTCAACGAGCGTTATCAAGTGATCGATAGCGAGGGGCGCGCGGCGCAACGTCTGTATTATGTCGGCCCGATGCTGAAGGCGCGTTACTGGGAGGCGATTGCGGTCCCTGAATTACGCCAGCATACGCGTCACCTGGCGGAAATATTGGTTGACTGAATAGCGCAGAAAGCTCGGCCGTGCCGAACTTTTGCACTATCCAAAAACGCTTTGCCAGAGTTGAATAACAGTGCCGACCTCGGTTTGCACCAGGCTCTTTTCAACCCGAGCGCGTTCTTCACCTTGCAACCTGATCTGATGCTGCAACTTGCGAAACTTGCGATATGCATTGGCGGCGTCCGCGGCAAGTCCTGTGTCGATCAATCCGGATTCTCCGCATAATTTAAGCAATGCGATATTGCCGATATCCGCTGTCAAACCCGGATGGAGCGCAGCATGCTGCAATATCAAAAACTGCACGATGAATTCGATGTCGATCATGCCGCCTGCGTCATGCTTCAAATCGAATAATGGCGGTCGACCCGGATGCGCATCGCGCATTTTTTGCCGCATCTTCACGACTTCAACTTTCAACGCGGCGGCATCGCGCTGTTGCCGCAACACGTTTTCGCGTATCGCTTCGAAACGCGCGCCGATTGCCGCATCGCCGGTGCAATAGCGCGCACGGGTCAGCGCTTGATGTTCCCACAGCCAGGCCGATTCAGATTGGTATTTTTCAAATGATGCGAGCGAAGAAACAAGCAGGCCGCTGGCGCCATCGGGGCGCAATGCGATGTCGACATCGAACAGGATGCCGGCAGAAGTGTGGCTGGTCATCCAGGTAATGAAACGTTGGGCAAGTTTGGCATAGAGTGCCGGTGCGTCCGGGTGGTCGTCCTGATACAGGAAAATCACATCCAGGTCGGACGCATAACCCAATTCCTTGCCACCGAGTTTGCCGTATGCAATGACCGCGAATCGCGGTGTTTCGCAGTGGCGATTGGCAATCGTTTCCCAGGCTGCTTGCACGGTCGCCGCAATCAGGATGTCGGCCAGGCTGGTCAAATGATCGGCCAGGTGCTCCACACTGAGATCGCCTTCCAGGTCCTGCGCCAACAACCGTAGCTGCTGTGCGTGATGCATTTCGCGCAGCACATCCATCTGTCGTTCGGTGTCGCCCTTTGCCGCGTCGAGCTGCTGCTGGCATTCCTGCGCAAAAGCAGGCCAATCCGGCGCCGCCTTCAGGCTCCGGTTGTCCAGCAATTCGTCGAGCAGGATCGGGTGCTTGGTCAAGTATTTGGCGGCCCAATCGCTGGCACTCATCATGCGAATCACGCGCTCCAGGGTGTACGGATACTCGGTAAGCAACGCAAGATAGGCGGCGCGGCGCGCAATGGCCTCAAAGAAATCCAACAAGCGTCCCATCGTTGCCGATTGCATTTCCGCTTTTTGCGCGATGATGGGCAAGGCCGCATTGACCAACGCCAATAGGCGGTTGCGGCTGATTTCCGGTAACGCTTGCATGCGCGGCGATTGCAAGGTCGATAGCAAGCGCCGGCCGGCATCCTGGGCGTCCTGGAAATCGAGGGTAACCAATCGCGCGATGACCATTTCGCTGCTACTCGTGTCGGATAGGATGACGGCTTCGCTCGTCCGGCCGCTATCTGCCGCATCGCTGGGCAGGTTGCCGCTTTTATCGCGAAAAATGGCGTCAAATTGGACTGCCACGAAATTTCGCTGGCTTTCCAACTCTGCCAGCAGGGTGCCGATGTCGCCATATCCCATCATTTGCGCGACGCTCAAGCGGTCGGCGTCGTTGGGCGGTAGCGTGTGGGTTTGCGCGTCTTCGATATATTGCAAACGGTGTTCGACATTGCGTAAAAACGCGTAGGCATGCAATAGCTGTTCGACGACTTCCGTTCCCAGCAATTGCTTTTGCGCGAGAGTTTGCAGAATGATGCGGGTCGAGCGATCCCGCAACGCCGCGTCGCGGCCGCCGCGTATCAACTGAAATACCTGAGCCAGGAATTCGATTTCGCGAATGCCGCCGCGCCCTAATTTGACATTGTTGCTGCGGTCCGGGTGTCGCGCTTCCTGACGCTTTACCTCCGCGCGGATTTGTCCGTGCATGTTGCGGATCGCATCGATCGAACCGAAATCCAGGTAACGCCGATACACGAATGGGCGTATCAAGCTATCGAGCACCGTCAGATCCTCCGCGCGGCCAGTAATGGCGCGCGCTTTAACCCAGGCGTAACGCTCCCATTCCCTGCCTTGGACGATGAAATATTCTTCTATCATGCCGAAGCTGGCAGCCAATGGGCCGGAGACGCCATTGGGCCGCAACGCCATGTCGACGCGGAAAGTGAAGCTATCTGCCGTAATCTCGGAAAGCGCCGCAATCAGTTTTTTGCCCAGCCGGGTAAAGAACTCATGGTTGGAAAGCTGTCGTTGATCCGGCGAACTGATTTCTGTCGTGCCATCTTCGGCGTAGGCGAAAATGAGGTCGATATCCGACGATACGTTCAATTCGCGCCCGCCCAATTTGCCCATGCCCAGCACGATCATGTCTTGCGGAGCCCCAGATTCCTCGCCGATCGGCGTGCCGTGAATCGCGATCATTTCCTGGTTGATTGCCGCCAGGTGGGTCTGGATTGCAAAGTCGGCAAAGGCGCTCATGGTCTCCACCACCTCGGACAAATCGGCCAGGCCGGCGAGGTCGCGGGTAATCAGGGTGGCGACGACCAAATTGCGGAGGCGGCGCATCGAAACCGGTAAGGGCAAACCGTTTTCTGTGTCTTTTTGTAATATTTGCAGAAAAATAGCCGGATCAAGCGATAATTTAGCTAGCTCGGCAATCATTTCGGCCCGGGCAGGGGCGGCATCGGTCCATCGTTTGAAAAAACGTGAAGCAATAGCAGGGGACAAGGTAGAATTGGTCACAAACGCAGTATTTTAGAATGTTAAAGGCTTGCCTTATGGATATAAAGGCGATTTTTCGCACCATTCTACGCCGACTCCTCAAATAATCCTGTCCGATTGATGTCCACAGATCACCCTCATTCCCCAGCAACCGCTCGTCTCATCTTGTATTGGCGCAAGATTCAAACGTGTTATGCCTACGCAAATATCCTGAGTCATCACGTGCTCGGCTTCTTGCTGAAAACCGCCGTGGTCGCCTACTTTGTTTTCGGCGCGCTGTTTTTGACATTGCGCTATGCGATATTGCCGAATATTTCGCATTACAAGGCGGACGTTGAGCAAGTGGTCGCGCATGCGATCGGGCAGCCGGTGTCGATTGGTACGTTGCAAGCATCATGGGACGGCCTGCGACCGCGCCTGGTGTTGGGTAATGTCAAGATACAAGACAAATCCGGCCGCGACGCATTAACGTTGCCCGGTATATCGGCCACCATCTCGTGGTGGTCGATTACGGGCACGCCGCGCCTGCGCTACCTGGAAATTGACAAGCCTGACCTGGATATCCGGCGTGACCTCGATGGCAGCCTGTACGTTGCCGGCATATTGGTGCCGACCGAAGGGAAAAGCAACGGCAAGGGCGCCGATTGGGTTCTATTGCAGCGGGAAATTGTGATTCGCGATGGCCGCGTGCGATGGAACGACAACCAGCGCGGCGCCCCGGAATTGTTGTTGAATGATGTCAACCTGGTCGTGCGTAATCATTGGCAACACCACGAAATTTCACTTAAAGCAATTCCGCCGGCGACGATTGCCGGGCCGATCGATGTGCGTGCCACATTCGATCATCCGTTCGCCCATCAAAGTTCGGACGCGACCCGCTGGAAAGGCGAGTTGTATGTCGATTTGGCGAACACCGACCTGGCTTCCTTGAAGACTTATATCTCCTATCCGTTGGATGTGCAGCAAGGCCACGGTTCGGTGCGAGCCTGGCTGGATTTCGATCATGCCAGGGTTGCCGATTTTACGGCGGACCTGAATGTTGCGGATACCCTCATCCGCTTGCAAAACGATTTGCCGGTGCTAAACCTGGATCAGCTGACCGGACGGATTTCAATACGCGAAGATATCGACCCGCTTGCCGAGGGTGGAACTCCTACCTTGGGTTTGAACGGACATACCGTCACGCTGACGAATTTGTCGTTGCGCACCAACGATGGATTGCTGCTGCCGCCAACCACCGTCAGCGAATCCTTTGTGCCGGCAAGAAACGGGCAGCCTTCCAAGACCGGGATCAGCGCATCGATTCTCGATCTACAGACGATGGCAACCGTGGCTGAACGTCTGCCGCTGAGTGCGGATCAGCGCCAGATGTTGGCAGCCTTTGCGCCGAGCGGCGAACTGCGTAATTTCTCGGCGCAATGGCAGGGTAACTATCCGGCTTTGTCGGCATTTGATGTGAAGGGTGAATTTGCCGGCCTGTCGATGAAGGCGCAAGCGGCGCGGCCAGCCAAGCCCAGGATAGGAAAGCAGCCGGCGCAAGCTGCCGTGCCGCCGATTCCAGGTTTCGACAATTTGACCGGCGAGGTCGAGATGAATGATCGCGGCGGCAGCATCAAGCTGGATTCGGACAAGTTCCAGGTAGATTTGCCCGGTTTCCTGAACGACCCCGAGGTTCCATTTGAAAAGTTGACGGCACAGGCAACCTGGGTAGTGCAAGATAAAGACCAATACCTGGTGCAGGTACAAAATATGGATTTCGTGCAGGATGGATTGGTTGCGTCCTTATCCGGCACGTATCTGACCGCACCGATGCAACAGCGCGGCAAGTCGCAGGGAATCGTCGACTTGACCGGGCATATTGCCGAATTCGATGTCAAGAAGCTCGATCATTACCTGCCGTCGCAGACGAATCCGCAGTTTCGCAGCTGGATTACCGGTGCGTTGGTGAGTGGCAGTGCCCGTGATGTCACGATCAAGGTCAAGGGCGATTTGAAGGACTTTCCATTTCGTACCGAAACAATTGCCGAGAAACCCAAAGGCGCATTCACGGTCGCCGGGAAAATTGTTGACGGCGTGCTCAATTACGCGCCGAACGTCTATTTGAAAGACGGCAAATCGCCATTTTGGCCTTTGCTCCAAGACATACAGGGCACCATCACGTTCGACCGCACCCGGATGGAAATTGTGGCCGAACGCGCCAACACGCATGGCGCCGCATTTTCAAACGTGAAGGCCGTGCTGCCGGATTTTGCGCCGCCAAAAAATATTCTTGAAATCGATGGCGCTGCGACCGGGCCCTTGGAGGACTTCGTCGGCTACACCAGGGACAGTGCGGTGGAAGACATGATCGGCGGCTTTACCAACGACACCAAGGCCAATGGCAACGCCAAGCTAGCCCTGAAATTGCAATTGCCGCTCTCGGATTTGCCGCATTCGAAGGTATTGGGAAGATTGCAGTTCGCGAACAACGACATCAATTTATTTCCCGGCCTGCCGCAGCTCTCAGCAACAACAGGGATGCTGGAGTTTAGTGAAAAAGGTTTCAGCCTGAACGGCATACACGCCAATTTCCTGGGTGGGCCGGCGACGGTTTCCGGGGGCGGACCTCCCGAGGCGACCGTCATCAAGGCCGAGGGCACTCTGACCGGTGACGGCTTGCACAAATACGCGGCCGCGTCGGCGCAGCGCCTGGCGCAACGGGTTACCGGCAGCACGCATTTCGACGTGACCGTCAACGTCAAGAAAAATCGAGCCGACATTCAGGTGGCTTCGAATTTACAAGGCTTGGCGGTTGACTTGCCAGTGCCGCTGCACAAGGAAGCCAACGAGATTTTGCCGACCAAGTTCGAAATGACCGGCACCTCGCCGCTTGATGCGGCGATCGCGCGCGAAGAAATCAAACTATCTTTGGGGACAGGTATTGCCGCTCGCTATGAACGCGAAAAATCCGCGGAACGGAATTCTGCCTGGCATGTAATGCGGGGCGGCATCGGGGTGAATGCTGCCGCTTCTGCGCCACCCAATGGCGTGCTGTTGAACGTCAATCTGAAGACCTTGAATGTCGATACCTGGCTTGACCTGTTTGCATTGATTTCTGCGCCAGACAAGACCAAGGAAAATGGCACCGCCGCAGATTCACTGGATCTTTCCGAATTCATCTCACCGCAAGTCATGGCGGCACGCTCAACGGAAATGATCATTTTCAAACGCAAGCTCGACAACGTCGTGCTTGGCGCAACGCTGGAAAAAGATGTGTGGCAAGCCAACATCGATTCTGCACAGGCTTCCGGCTATATCACGTATTCAGCCAAGGCAGACCAGGGCAAGGGCAAGGTGACGGCTAACCTGTCATCATTGATCATCCCGCAAGAAATAGCGTCACAGGTGACTGAATTACTGGACGGGAAAAATGCGACGAGCGATCTCCCGGCACTTGATATCACAGCAGATAACTTTGACTTGTTCGGCCAACACTTGGGACATCTGGAATTGGCGGCGAACAATTTGCATAAAACTAATTCGAATGAATGGCAAATCAAGAAATTATTGGTGAGCAACCCGGATGCGACGCTGAAGGTGACGAAAGGGAATTGGATCAGTAAGGACGGCGATAATCGGTCAAGTTTGACTTATTCGATGGAAGTGAAAGACGCCGGCGATTTGTTGACGCGCCTGGGCTTCCCCGGACTGTTAAGTGGCGGCAAAGGCAAGATGGATGGCGATATCAACTGGAATGGCGCGCCGTATTCGCTCGACTATTCGAGTTTGTCCGGCAATCTTAGCCTGGACATGGCGAAAGGGCAGTTCCTGAAAGAGGGGGCGGGCGCCGCCAAATTGCTCGGCGTGCTGAGTTTGCAATCGTTGCCGCGCCGCCTGACACTGGATTTCCGCGACATATTTTCAGATGGCTTTGCCTTTGATGGCATAACTATGGACGCTACGATCAGCAAGGGCGTATTCAGTACCCAAAATCTGAAAATGCATGGCCTGGATGCAACCGTGATCCTCGACGGTAGCGCCGACATCAACAAGGAAACCCAAAATTTGCACGTGGCGGTGATTCCGCAGCTGGACGTGTCAGGGGCATCGGTCGCCTATGGCTTGCTGGTCAATCCGGTCATCGGCCTGGGGTCCTTCCTCGCGCAATTGTTTTTGAAAGCGCCGTTGACGAAAGCCTTGACGCATGAATATGAAATTACCGGTCCTTGGAAAGATCCTGTCGTCACCAAGCTTGAACGGAAAAACGAGGAAGGACCCTTGCCGGCGCCGACGCCCACCACGCATACCGTCAGCGCGCAATGATGTTAGGAAAAGCCATGTCTGAATCCATTGCAAAAATCGCGGCAGTGCAAATGATCTCGACGCCGATATTGGAAGAGAACTTTGCCACCGTTCGCCGCCTGGTGGCACAAGCGGCTTCCGAAGGTGCGCAATTGGTGTTGCTGCCGGAGTACTGGCCTGTCATGGGCATGCATGAAACCGACAAGATAGCTTGCGCCGAAGCGCTCGATGCGGGGCCGATTCAAGCCGTGATGGCAGAATTGGCGCGGACGCACGGGATTTGGCTAATCGGTGGAACTTTACCGCTGATTGCGCCGGAGGCCGGTAAGGTGCTGAACACGATGCTGGTGTATGACCCGGCCGGGAATCGCGTCACGCGTTACGACAAGATTCATTTGTTCAGTTTCACCAAGGGCGAGGAATCCTACGACGAGGCACGCACTATCGTGCCGGGCGTTCAAGTGCAGACCTTTGATGCGCCATTCGGCAGGGTTGGCCTTTCGGTTTGCTACGACTTGCGTTTTCCCGAACTGTATCGGGCGATGGGTGACTGCAAGCTGATCGTGGTGCCGGCAGCATTTACCTATACCACCGGCAAGTCGCATTGGGAAACCTTGTTGCGCGCCCGTGCGATTGAAAATCAATGTTATGTGTTGGCGGCCGCGCAAGGCGGTAAGCACCCGAATGGCAGGCGTACCTGGGGCCACAGCATGTTGATCGATCCCTGGGGCGAGGTCAAGGCTGTGCTGGATGAAGGCGAGGGCCTTGTAATGGGTGAGATTGAACCCCAAGTGCTACAAAGAGTTCGAGAAAGTTTGCCCGCCCTCCAACACCGTAAGCTATAAGAAACTGTTAATTTGTCATCAATAGATTAGGGCGAGCAATATGCCCCACAATCCGTTATCCTTGTGAAACCACATCATTACGCAAACTTGTTTTGCGGCAAAGCCTCGATATGAAACCATTTGAACCGAATTTACAATCCCTAGCCGTCGCGCGCGAAGTCTTGCTGACTCCTTTTGGGCTGGACGAATCCAAATTGATCGGTGCCCTCGGCTCGATGTTTACCCATCGCGTCGATTATGCCGACCTGTATTTCCAGTTCACCAAGAGCGAAGGTTGGAGCCTGGAAGAAGGGATCGTCAAGACTGGCAGTTTCTCCATCGATCAGGGCGTCGGCGTGCGCGCGATTTCCGGCGACAAAACCGCATTTTCGTATTCGGATGAAATTTCCGAGCGCGCTTTGCTGGAAGCTGCCGCTGCCACGCGCACGATTGCGCGTCAGGGAGCGGGCAAGATCAAGGTTGCTTCCTCGATCCAGGTTTCCGGCGGACGCTCGTTGTATTTGCCGCATGACCCGCTGGATTCGCTCGATGCCACTGAAAAAGTGAAATTGCTGGAACGGATGGAACGCATCGCGCGGGCCAAGGATCCGCGCGTGGTGCAGGTAATGGCTGGCTTGGCCGGTGAATACGATGTTGTTTTGGTGGTGCGCAGCGACGGCGTGATCGCTGCCGATATTCGTCCATTGGTGCGCGTGTCCGTGACCGTGATTGCCGAACAAAATGGCCGTCGCGAAATCGGTTCGAGCGGCGGCGGTGGGCGTTATGACTATCATTATTTCACCGACGCCAGACTGGAAAAATACGCTGACGAAGCGGTCGCTGCTGCGCTGGTGAATCTCGATGCGCGTGCCGCGCCGGCTGGGCCGATGACCGTGGTACTTGGCCCTGGCTGGCCCGGTATCCTGTTGCATGAAGCGATCGGTCATGGCTTGGAGGGCGATTTCAATCGCAAGGGTTCCAGCACGTTCTCGGGGCGTATCGGCGAACGCGTTGCAGCCAAGGGCGTGACTGTGGTGGATGACGGCACGCTATCGGACCGTCGCGGCTCGTTGAATATCGACGATGAAGGCACGCCGACTCAATGCACGACCTTGATCGAAGACGGCATCTTGAAGGGTTACATTCAAGACACGATGAATGCGCGCTTGATGAACATGCCGGTTACCGGCAATGCCCGGCGCGAGTCGTTTGCGCACTTGCCGATGCCACGCATGACGAATACCTATATGTTGGGCGGCGATAAGGACCCGGCGGAAATTCTGGCGTCGGTCAAGAATGGTTTGTATGCGGTCAATTTCGGCGGCGGCCAGGTCGACATCACCAGCGGTAAATTCGTGTTTTCGGCCAGTGAAGCCTACATGATCGAAGATGGCAAGGTGACCTACCCGGTGAAGGGCGCGACACTGATCGGCAATGGACCGGATGTATTGCACCGCGTTTCGATGATCGGCAACGATATGCGCCTTGATCCAGGCATTGGTGTTTGTGGCAAGGAAGGCCAAAGCGTGCCGGTCGGCGTTGGACAGCCGACCTTGCGGATCGATGGTGTGACGGTGGGTGGAACAGCGTCTTGATGTCGGAATAATGTCAGTAATCAGCGAGCGCTTGCATGCGGTCGCTGGCTTGCTCGCTAAATTTCCCAATCGTAATATCTGGTAATAGATCACAACATATAACGATTATGTCGTACGGTTCAGGCGATTCCTGCAGTGATTTCTTGCCAAGGACCGATATTTGCTGCAGAATAAATCTAAATTAATCGCAATCTTGAGAAATATAGTGTCCATTCGTCATTACTTCTTTTTTAGCTTTAGCTATTCCAGCCCAACGGCGGTGGAAAAGCGGATGGTGCACGTAGCAGCGATACGATAAAGAGCACAAACCGAAATTCTAAAAAACCGCCAGCGATGGCGGTTTTTTTATTTTAACGACCTTAATAGCTACTTTAATTTTTTTACTGGAGAAATCATGCCGCGCACCGATGATCTACGGATCAGAGAAATGAAAGAATTGACTCCGCCTTCGCATTTGATCCGCGAGTTTTCCTGCTCTGAAAAGGCGGCGACTACCG
>Ga0302315_10002173_pt1 | contig 18835 bp, 16 predicted proteins | sample III_Palsa_N3_1_FD_200532 | JGI IMG/M metagenome (GOLD analysis project Ga0302315, IMG submission 200532) | Peat permafrost microbial communities from Stordalen Mire near Abisko, Sweden - III_Palsa_N3_1 | ecosystem: Environmental > Terrestrial > Soil > Palsa > Peat permafrost | place: Sweden...
ACAAGTTATTTAATCCTTATCTTTAAAAAAAGAACCTGTATAGTTCATCTTAGGACTAACAGAATTCAATGTATAGGTATTGCAGGATTTACTCACAAATCTGTATAGCTATTTCCGGACGGGTCAACCAACCGTCCGCTACCATACGCTAAACGTTCGAAAACGAACACTTTCGTAGATGGGTTGATTTTTAATTAATTGATAATCAGCATTATGATTTAAGGGTATCAATTTTGGCATAGTCCTGCCAAATGATACAACAAATGAATACCGACAACTATTTGCAATTGATATGGGAAGGCTGCCTGCGTAATGAACCAAAAAACCAGGAACGTTTATATAAATTACTCGCCCCAAAAATGCTGGCCGTTTGCCTGCGTTATGCTAAAGACCGCGACGAAGCACAGGATATTATGCAGGAGGGCTTCATCAAAATATTTCGCAATCTTAATAGCTTCCGCAATGAAGGAAGTTTGGAAGGATGGATACGCCACATTATGGTGAACACCGCTATCAACCGCTACCGCAAAGCCAAAAATACCGTACTGGTTGACGATTTGGCCGAAAATAACACACTGTCAGTTCGCGGCTATAACAGCGACAAGCTGGAAGCTGCCGACCTGATGAACATGATACAGCAATTGCCCGGCAATTACCGCAATGTGTTTAATATGTATGCTATTGAAGGTTATTCGCACCAGGAGATCGGCACCGAGTTAGGGATATCCGAGCTATTATCTCGGGCTACGCTGCACCGCGCAAGGGGTATTTTGAAAAATAAATTATCTGCGATTGAAAGCAGGGAGCATTGTTATATGGCCGGGTAAAACAATCCATAAAGATTGTTAAAAAACTGCGGAGCCGTTACAATGCCTGCTTAATAGCATATAGCCTGAATATCTCCCTGGCAATATGTTTGCAATTCCAGGCAAGCTCATCCAGCGTACAGCAAATGGTTTTTATGCGTACCGGCAGCTCATTTACGGTTTCCATCAGGTCAAGGTGGAGCATGTTTGTGTTGATAAGCGCGTTGTCGCCTTTAAGACCGGCAAATATTTCTGCGGCAAATTCACGGTCGTCGCCTAAAAAGTACTGGCCATAGGCCTCAAAACCGGTAGGCGTTTTAAGGCTAAGTAATAAATAAAACTGGCTTTTCATTTGCTTAGGTATAAAAAAAGCCCCTTGTTCAGGGGCCTTGTAAATGATAAAACAGTTATTTAATTTCTATCTGCCTGCGAATGTTTTTCGCTTCTTCTTTTTTGCCAATGTTGATCTTCAATATGCCATCGGTGTATTCAGCTTCAATTTTGCTGTCGTCGGCAGTTTCAGGCAAAGTGAATGAACGAACAAACGAATTGTAGCTATATTCTCGTTTGTTGTAGTTCTTTTCTTTACCGTCGTGTTCATTTTTTTGTTCGGCCGAAATGCTCAATACATTGCGGTCCAGGTTTAATTTAAAATCGTCCTTTTTTAAGCCTGGAGCGGCCAGTTCAATGTGGAAATTTTCAGGTGTCTCGCTGATGTTGGCTGCGGGTACGCGGCTTACCATACGATCAGAAAAGAAGCTGTCGTTAAAAAATGTTTCGAATACGTCATTAAAGCCTGGCATTAATGCGTTGCTCTTTTTTTCAGGATTAAATTTAACCAATGTCATTTTGTTGTCCTCCTTAATTTGATTTAATGATTGAACTTTTATTAATTAAATATACTCCTGTACAGCAAGTAAAATGCCAATACCGAATGTGTGGTTTTGGGCTGAAAAATTTACAGTTAGCGTGAAAAAAATTCAGTTTGAAAATGTCAAAATTGCCGTTGAATGTCTATTTATGCCTGCTTCCCATCACAAACTCCATCTCCCCGCCATTCATAATATCGGCATGACTGATAAACCATCCATCCAGCGGTTTGCCGTTTAACAGTATCTTTTGCACATAAACATTTTTAGGCGATTGATTTTTTACGCTGATGGTAAACGTTTTGCCGCTCTCTAAATTGATCACCGCATGGTCGACCGCCGGGCTGCCGATGGCGTATTGGTCTGATCCCGGCGCTACGGGATAAAAGCCTAGCGCGCTGAAGATATACCAGGCGCTCATCTGGCCGGTGTCGTCGTTGCCGCCGAGGCCATCGGGCGTAGGTTTGTACATTTTTGGCAGTATGAGGCGTATCTTTTCCTGCGTTTTCCATGGCTTGTCCGTCCAATCGTACAAGTAGGCGTCGTGATGGCTTGGCTCGTTGCCGTGTACGTAGTTGCCGATGATGCCGTCCTTGGTAATATCTTCGGTTTCGGCGAAGTATTTATCCGGCAGGTCGTAGCTGAACAAGCTATCGATATAAATAATAAAGCGTTTGTTGCCGCCCATGGCTTGTATCAGGCCCTTCGGGTCGTGTGGAACATATAAAGTGTAGTTCCATGCGTTGCCTTCGATAAAACCCATATCGATGGTCGTAAACGGATCGAATTTGGTTTTGCGCCAGGTGCCGTCGGCTTCTTTGGGGTGCATAAAGCCTGCCGCCGGGTCAAATACGTTCTTCCAGTTTTCGGAATATTTAATAAAACGGTCGTACACATCCTGTCGACCTAATTTTTTTGCCATTTGGGCGATGCACCAGTCATCATAAGCATATTCAAGGGTGCTCGAAACCGAATTTGCATCCTTTTCATCGGGAATATAGCCCATATCCATAAACAAGCCTATGCTCTGGTAATCGCGGTGGGTGGCGGTGGTTATACAAGCATCCAGCGCCTTATTGGCATCGAACGGCACGTTACCCTTCACTACGGCATCGGCAATAACCGATACGCTGTGATAGCCGCTCATACACCAGTTTTCGTTGGCGCTGTTGCTCCATATCGGCAGCATGTGCTCGGGGCTTTGGTCGAAATGGGCCAGCATACTTTTTATCATATCGGCATTTCGGTCAGGCTCAATAATATTAAAGAGCGGGTGCAGCGCGCGGTGGGTATCCCACAGGCTGAAGGTGGTATAGTTGGTAAAGCCGTCGGCTTTGTGTATGTTTTGGTCGAGGCCTTTGTACCGGCCGTCCTCATCCATATAAATGGTAGGGTTTATCATGGCGTGGTACATGCTGGTGTAAAAGTTCACCATATCGTCATGGTCAGCTTTTATCACAATCTTGTGGAGCTCTTTTTCCCATAGCGCCTGCCCGTCGGTTTTTACCTGGTCAAAGTCCCAGCCCGGCGCTTCTACCTGCATGTTGTTCAGGGCTCCATCCATGCTCACGGGCGAAATGGCCATTTTTATTTTGATCTTTTCGCCTTCGCCGGTTTTAAAGTTAAACCAGGCTTTGATCTGTTTGCCGGCAATTTCGGGGAAGTTGTCGCGCTGGTTAAACTTGCCCCAAAAACCGCGGTAAACTTCTTTTGGTGAGTAGTTAGCAAATCCGTGGTAAATAAAGTGCTTATTAAAGGCCATGGCAAAGTACAACGTCCTTGTGCGTGCCCAGCCGTTGGTTTGGCGGTAGCCGACAAGGGTACTATCATTGATCACCTTTACATAGGTCCAAACGTTTTTGTCGGGATAGTTATAAATGCCTGCCGTCAGATCGAGGATGATATGCGCGTCGTCCGATTTCGGGAAGGTATATTGATGAAAGCCCACCCGCGCAGTAGTGGTCATTTCGGCCAGGATGTTGTAGGCGTCCAGCTTAACCTTATAGTAATTGGCTTCGCTCACTTCATTATCGTGCGAAAAGCCCGAGCGATAGCCGCTGCCGGGTTTATCTGCCGTGCCAGGGTTAAGTTTCAGCGGGCCGGTTGTCGGCATCACCAAAAAATCACCCAGGTCGCTGTGGCCGGTGCCGCTGAAATGGGTATGACTAAAGCCCACAATGGTATGGTCGTCGTACTGGTAACCGGCGCAATATTTATAAACATCGGGGTTATAGTGGCCGTTCAGATCGTAACTCGCCGTATCCGTTTCGGGACTGAGCTGCACCATACCAAATGGCACGGTAGCACCCGGGAACACGTGCCCCATGCGCTGCGTACCTACTATGGGGTGAACATATTGAATTAAATTATCAGATTGTGCCTGCGCGTTTACAGCGCCGTATAAAGCAGCCATAGTAAATATGGCGGTGAGGAGTTTTTTCATGCGGGATAGTCAGTTACCGCACAAATATGATCAGAATTTTTCACAATTGTTTATTTTCAACGGTGTTCAAGAGGGCTAAAGCCGTTTGCAGAATTTTAGAATTTACAAGATGATAATCTAAACCTTCTTAATTCGGCATAATTTCTGCAGTTTTAAATAACACATACTAATTCTGTTAATTCTAGAATCCTGCAAATTCTGATTCAGACAGTTTTACGACTTTGTAGGAAGGCCTAAAAAATACAACAGCAACAGGGGGATTGCTATAATAGCCACTTTGAAAAAGGTTTGCCAGTTATGGGCTATCTCGATATCGGTAACGCGGCCGGTGCCTTTCAGCTTTTTATATCGCGCATTAAAGCGGTTGTAAAACAAAAATGATATGAACTCCGAAAAAACACCCGTCCAGATGAATAATAAATTAAGCATGTATCAGCAGCGCAATGGTTTATAATATTTAAGCGGGGTATACGCAATTATAGCAAATAAGTTATAAATTATAAACTATGAATTTAATACTAACAGGATTAATTAAATAACTTATTGAGCGAGATACGGAATTGAGATATAACTGGATTTTCAAATTGTCTGAATCAGAATTTTCTGAATTTTAGGATTACCAGAATAACGTTAAATTCTGATCATTCTTAAATTCAGAAAACGGCGTTAACCTTCTTGAACACCTTTAAAAACAAACAACAGTGAAAAATTCTGATTCAGACGACCCCGCGTTGGATTGTAGTGAAAAGCCCGGAGCGCAGCGAGGACTTATAAGGGAAAGCCCGGCCTGCAGGGAAACGCCCAAATGAAAACTTATGTGACACATGGTAGTATCGCCTGTAAATCTGCCAACCACCCACTGCTAACTCCATTTTGCTACTTCAACTTAAAATACAGTATATTTACCAAAGCCAATTCAAAAGCCGTGTTGCCAATATGGCATGCCGTTTAGCCAATTGTAACATCGGTATGTGATTTGCATCTAAACTGTAAAAATATACAAGCAATGAAAAATTTATTAATCGTAATAGGCATTTTAGTGATCATCTTCGGGATGGGCTCATGCAGCTACAACAGCATGGTAAAGCTCGACCAAAACTGTAAAAGTAAATGGGGCGCCGTGGAAAGCCAATACCAGCGCCGCGCCGACCTGATACCTAACCTGGTAGCCACCGTTAAAGGTGTTGCCAATTTTGAGCAAAGCACCCTGGTACAGGTTACCGATGCCCGCGCCCGCGCAACCAGCATAACGGTTGACCCAAGCAAGCTTACTCCCGATGCCATTCAAAAGTACCAGGCTGCACAAGGTCAGCTGAGCACTGCGCTGGGCAGGCTGTTGGTAGCTTCGGAAAATTACCCCGAACTGAAGGCTAACGAAAACTTCAGCGCGCTGCAGGCACAGCTGGAAGGCACCGAAAACCGTATCAATTTTGCCCGTGATGATTTTAACACGGCAGTGCAGGACTACAACAGCAAAATACTTTCATTCCCGTCGAACCTGATTGCAGGTATAGGCGGTTTTACGCCAAAGGGCTATTTCCAGGCCGAAGCCGGCTCTGACAAAGCACCGACGGTTAAATTTTAATATTTGTGATTTCACCGATTGTTTTTTGATTTCACCGATGAGGTGTACGAAGCAATCGGTGCAATCATTTATCAAATCAGTGTAATCGCCAAATCAAATCGGTGTAATCCGAAAATAATCAGTGTAATCCAAAAAATAATGGCACTATTTAACGAAGAGGAACAGCAGCGCATACGTGCGGCCATCGAAGGTGCTGAGAAGCATACCAGCGGGCAAATACGGGTTTGTATTGAAAAAACCTGTAGCGAGAACGTGCTCGACCGTGCTGCCAAATACTTCTATAAGCTGGATATGCACCAGACCAAACACCGTAACGGCGTTTTGGTGTACCTCGCTACTGTCGACCGTAAGTTTGCCATCATTGGCGATGCGGGTATAAATAAGGTGGTGCCACCCGACTTTTGGGACAGCACCAAAGAAGATATGCTGGAGCATTTTAAAATGGGCAACCTGGTTGAAGGCATTGTAACGGGTCTGGCCATTGCCGGCGAACAGCTGCAAAAATACTTTCCGCACCATGCCGGTGACAAGAATGAACTGCCAGACGACATCGCCTTTATGGACGGCGAATAAAAAACATCATCATGTTTAAGAAACTTATTTTATCCTGCATATTGCTGCTTGGCGCCGTTTGGGCCATGGCGCAAACTTATCCGCCGCGATCGAACACGATTGTAACGGATTACACCAACACGCTTTCGCCGGAAAACAAACAGCAGCTGGAAAGCAAGCTGGAGGCATACGACGATTCATCCAGCGTACAGATAGCCGTGGTGCTGATCCACTCGTTAAACGGGTACGATATAAACGAATATGGCACCAACCTGATCCGTAACTGGGGCATCGGAACAAAAGGTAAGGACAACGGTGTGCTGATACTGGCCGCTATGGACGACCATAAGATAGTCATCAGCACCGGCAGCGGTGCCGAAGGGGCCGTGCCCGACGCCATAGCCAAAGAAATTGTTGACGAAGACATTACCCCGCATTTTAAACAGGGCGACTATTATGGCGGCATTGAAGCTGCGGCCGACGATATTATTAAAAACACCAAAGGCGAATTTAAAGGCACCGGCAATCACCGCAAAAGTAGTGGTGGCGGCGGTGGCGGGTTTATCGTATTTGGCATTGTCATATTTATCCTGTTCCTCATTTTCCGCAACCGGGGTGGTGGTGGCGGGCAAATCATAGGCGGCCGGGGCGGCGCAAGCCCGTTCTGGTGGTTCCTGGCGGGTGATATGCTGGGCAATGCCGGTCGTGGCGGCGGCGGCTGGGGTGGTTTCAGCGGCGGCGGCGACTCCGGTGGCGGCGGTGGCTGGGGCGGTTTCGGCGGCGGCAGCGCAGGCGGTGGCGGCGCAAGCGGCGGGTGGTAAGTTATGGTTGACGTGTGAATTATTGAATTATTGATTGGGGTTGAGCGTATTGATGCTTACTTTTATGCGGTTGTGCTAAATCAGTAATTCAATAATTCTCTAAATCAACCAATGATCGATCTCACCTGGAAAACGCTTAGTTCCGAATATATCCACAAAGGTCCGTGGTCTACCTTACGGCTGGATAAATGCGAAATGCCCGACGGGCGCATTGTAGAAAAATACTTCGTGCTCGAATACCCTAACTGGGTGAATGCCGTAGCCATTACCGAAGACAATAAAATATTGATGGTGCGCCAGTACCGCCATGCGGCGCAGATTGTGTCACTGGAAATACCTGGCGGCGTAATAGATGGCGACGAAAGCCCCGAGCATGCCATGAAACGTGAATTGCTCGAAGAAACCGGCTACCGGTTTGATGATATTGAGCAGCTATGCGTGGTTTATGCTAACCCATCAACCGCCAATAACCATACTTATTGTTTTTTAGCCCGTGGCGGCAAAAAAGTGCAGGGCCAAAGCCTGGATGAGCACGAGGAAATCGTAGTTGAGGAACACACCATTGCCGAAATAAAAGAATTGTTAGCTAACAATGAGATAAAGCAGGCATTGCACTGCACAACGTTGTTTTATGCATTGTTGAAGTTGGGAGAGATGAGATAAGCGGGGAATATAAATATATTCGCCGACCTTCGTTTTAAATTCAGCACATTTCAATTAAAAGCATGAAGTACTTTTATATACCAGTCGCAGCCATACTGTTGACTTTTTTTGCGGAAATTACCCACGCGCAATCAACAGCAAAATATCCTATCATTCCCTACCCGGTTAAGTTGGTTGAAGCAAAAGGAAGTTTTACCATATCCGCCAAGACAACTATCGTCCCGACTAAAAAATTCAGGAATGAGGCCTTGCAACTGAATGAATTAATAAAAGGCGGGCTTGGGCAAAAGCTTCATTTAGTTAACAATCGATATAACAATATCCGCTTTATTTACAGTGATACTATAACGGCTACGGAAGGTTATCGCCTGAATATATCATCGAACGGCATTGTTATAACCGCCAAAGAACCGGCCGGTGCGTTTATGGCGGTACAAACCATCAGGCAATTGTTACCGGCAGGTATTGAAAACGGAACTGCCAGTGGCAAGTTGGTGCTCCCTGCTTTGGATATAACCGACCAGCCTGCTTATGCGTGGCGCGGCATGCATTTGGACGTATCGCGGCATTTTTTCTCCATCGCCTACCTTAAAAAGTTCATCAATGTAATGTCGCTTTATAAGATGAATAAGCTGCATTTGCATTTAACCGATGACCAGGGCTGGCGTATCGAAATAAAAAAATATCCCAAACTTACCGAAGAAGGCGCCTGGCGTACTTTTGATAAAAACGATTCCGCCTGTATAAAAAAGTCCGTTGATAATCCCGATTTTAACCTCGATGCCGAGCATATCATCCACCGGGATGGCAAAACGCTTTATGGCGGTTTTTATACGCAGGCAGAGATGAAGTCCCTGGTTGCTTATGCCGCCGCAAGGCATATAGATATTATCCCGGAGATCGATATGCCCGGCCACATGATGGCTGCTATTAACGCTTACCCGTTTTTAACCTGTAACGGCGAAAGTACCTGGGGGCCGTTATTTACAAAACCCATTTGCCCTTGTAACGAAACTACATTTGAATTTGCCGAGAATGTTTTCAGCGAGATCATGGACATCTTTCCATCCAAATATATCCATATAGGCGGTGATGAGGTTGACCGCAGCGACTGGGCAAAATCTGATGCCTGTAAAGCGTTGATGCAACGCGAAGGCATCAAGGACCTGCCCGCGCTCCAAAGCTATTTTATCGACCGGATGGAGAAGTTTTTCAACTCGCGCGGCCGTAAAATGATAGGTTGGGACGAGATACTCGAAGGCGGTGTTAGCCAAACGGCCATTGTAATGTACTGGCGCACCTGGGTGCCGAATGCACCAATTGAAGCTGCACAACACGGCAACAAAGTGATTATGACACCAGGCGATCCTTTATATTTCGACCGCATACCCGACAAAAACTCAATTGCTGAAGTATATGATTTCAACGTTATCCCCAAAGGGTTAACTGATGATCAAGCCCAAAATATAATCGGTGCACAGGCAAACATCTGGACGGAGAACATACCTTCGGAGAACCGCGCCGATTTTATGTGTATGCCCCGGATGACTGCATTAGCCGAAGTGTTATGGACAAACCGGCCTGACGACTATAACTCCTACATGCAGCGCCTGGCTAAACAATATCCCAGGCTTGACGCGCTCAATGTTCATTATCGTTTGCCCGATCTGTCGGGCTTTGTGCAATCCAATGTGTTCATAAATGCCGATACGCTCACCATTACCAAACCTTTGCCCCAATTAACCATCAGGTATACGACGGACGGTACATTGCCCAATGCGAATTCCACCATATTGGGTGCGCCACTTGTTATTACAAAATCGCAGCTCATTCGTGTTGCGGCGTTTAAACCCGATGGCACTAATGGCGATGTATATGACCTTCGCTATGAAAAAGAAAGCTTTGCCGAAGCGGAGCATATTGCCCAAACGGGCGATGGTTTGGTTTGCAGGGATTATAAGCAGTTCTACAAACTGGCGGCATTAATACCCGATACCAAACCCGACACCACTTTTATTGCCCCGACTATTTCGGTACCCAAATTTGCCGAAGCGCCTGCTTTCGGCCTCAAATACCGGGGTTATCTTGAAGTACCGCAGGATGGCATATATAGTTTTTATTTTACGTGTGATGATGGCGGGACTCTAAAAATAGCCGGCAAGGAAGTTGTAAATAACGATGGCCTCCATTCGGCAATTGAAAAAGACGGGCAGATAGCCTTGCGAAAAGGCCTGCACAATATTGCGCTCGATTTTATAGAAGGCGGCGGCGGCTACACTTTAAAATTGCAATACAGTTTGAATGGGGCTGAGCCGAAAGATATTCCTTCGGAATGGCTGAAGCATTGATTTCAAAGTTCTACTCATCCCTTAACGAGTTGACCGGGTTAGCCAATGCAGCTTTATAGGTAATATAGCCAATAGTAGCAACTGCAATAGATAGCAACGTAACAACCGGGGCGGCAAATTCCCACCACGTTAACGCTTCCCTGAAGGCATAGCTATCCAGCCACTGGTTTATAAATAACCAGGCCAGTGGCAAGCCGAGCAGGCTTGAGAATAACACCAGCTTTACCGCATCCATAGTTAATATGGAGATGATGTTGCCAACTGATGCCCCAAGCACCTTGCGTACGCCAATTTCTTTAATACGTCGCGCGGTTGAATAAGCAGTCAAACCAAACAGACCCATGCAGGCAATTAATATGGCCAGGCCTGAAAACAGCATGAACAGCTTGCCAAATTGGATATCCTGTTGATATTGGTTGTTATAAAAGTCATCCAGGAAAAACCAGTCGAACGATGATTCTGGAAACTGATTGTTCCAACTCGTTTTTATATTGCTGATGATCTGTTCCGGATCATTACTGCTGAATTTAACGGAAATATAATTAACAGGCACCCAGCGGAAGGCAGGATCCATAAACAATATAACCGGCGTATAGCTTTGCCGCAACGATTGCTGGTGATAATCTTTCACTACGCCGATGACACTATTCGGCCGTTTGTCGCTGGTCTCCAGCCACACCAGCCGGCCTATGGCGGCCGTATCTGAAGCAAAGCCAAATTGCTTTACGGCGGCTTCGTTCAATACCAACCCGGTTGAATCCGCCGGGCGGTTTATATCGAATGCCCGGCCGGCAGCCATTTGCAGGCTATAGTTTTTAATAAAGTCGTGGTCGACTTTTAGCATTTCATAAAGATGCTCCTCGGTTTTGGGATCACCATATTTGCGGTCGGCCAAAAACTCGCCAACTTCTTTTCCGGGCACCGCACCTGATACTGTTACACCATTTACACCCGGTATGTTAAGAAACACCTGTTTATAGTTTTGCAATTTTTGTGCATAGCCGGGCGTGGCAATAGGGGCTTTTAATACAATAGTTTGGTTAATATTTACGCCCAGTTGCTGCCTGCTCATAAACATCAGTTGCCGGTAAACCGCAAAGGTACCGGCTATCAAAAGCAATGAAGCAGCAAACTGGAAGGCCACCATCCCCTTGCGCAATATCGCCCCGCCTTTTGAGAACGCATATTTTCCTTTTAATACGCTCACCGGTTTCAACCTTGATAAAAGCATGGCGGGATATAAGCCCGAAAGCAAAATACTGCCGACAAATACCGCCAGGATACGCAGATATAGCATGTTGTTGAACAGCAGGCCAAAGCTATCGCTATTGAGCATAGCAGGCAGCACCCTTACCGCAAGTACCACCAGCACAATCCCCAGCATCAATGCACACGCATTGATAATAAACGATTCAAACAAAAATTGCAGTAATAATTGTATCGAGCTGGCCCCGTTTACTTTACGAATGCCCACCTCGCGGGCACGGTCAATGGCTTTTGCGGTGGAAAGATTGATGTAATTAACGCAGGCTATCAATAAGATAACAAAGGCTATTATATTCAGAAATCCAACGGCGGTACGGTTGCCTTTTACCTCTATCTCATATTGCTTGGCAGGGTTAAGGTGTATATCGGTAAGCGGTACAAGGGTTATGGCCCATTTCAGGTCTTTAAGCGAAGGGCCATTTTTATAGCGCTCGGCAAGTGCAGGGAATTTTGCCTCAACCGAATGCGGACTGGCGCCGGGCGTTAGCTTTAAAAAGGTGTAGCTCTCGTGCATATACCAAAAATCCCTGGTAAATAAAGGCTCTGTGGCCCATGACAGCAGGAAGTTGAATTGCATGGTTGAATTTTTAGGCACATCCTTAAACACGCCGGTAACTATGCAGTGCAATGGACCGCCTTGTGTGCTAACTTCTAAAATTTTACCAATGGGATCGGCGCTGCCGAAATATTTTTGTGCTGCCGATTGCGAGATCACCATGGTATTTACTTCCTTCAATACCGATTTCGGGTTGCCTTTTACAAGCGGGTAATTAAAAAAGGAGAAGAAATTGGTATCGGCGAAACAAACATGCGCTTCGCGGAACTTGATGTTATTATAACGGACCACCCGTTCGGATTCATGCCAATCGATACGTACAATGGAAGCTATTTCGGGGAAATTTTGCTTCATGGCTGTAGCATAGCCGTTGGTACTGGTAGGCCAGCTGTTCACCAGGTTATCGCCTTTATAAAAGCTGCTTTCAACACGGTAAATGTTACTGGCATCCTTATTAAAATGGTCGTAGCTTTTCTCAAAATTAACATATGCGCTTATCAATATGTAAGCGGCAATACCTAAAGTCAACCCGCCTATATTTATCAGCGTGTAGGTTTTGTTTTTGATTAATGTTCGGCGGGTAGTTAGGATGATGTTTTTGAACATGCCTAAAAATAGGCATTTTACTTTTTTTTCAGGCCAAAAGAAAGCGACTTGTAAAAAAGATTAGCCGATTGCTGCAATCTTGCTGGCAAATTCGGCCAAATAAACCATATCCTGAGGATTTATGGGTTGATTGTTTCTGATGACCAAAGTATCGCCAATCGTTTCTATAACAAAATCCGTGTCCCTGATGTTCATAACGGCGGTTCTGAAGTCGGGCGTCATTGCTGCGGTAGCTTTAGCCTCATCATTGGTTATTACGTAAAACTTGTCGCTAAACTGTTTGTCGTCCTTAAACTTAAGCTCCGTGTGGTGAACAATTTCCAGCATCTTGTCGGTAAACGTTTCCCTGCGGATAAGTATTCTGCCAAAATCTCTTTTTAAGGTAACGAACGCCCAGGCCTGGCATTTATAATTACTGACCCGCGAACGGCCTACCGAATAATTATAATGGATTTTAACAAAATTTAGATAGCAGGCCATTGCCGGGTAGTCTATTAAAAAGGTTCCGCTTACAGTTGCTTCCGGCTCGTTGTTAAACAACTCAAATTTGTTAAGATGCGTATGACTATCGGGTAAACTAATATTGAATTTGGCTTTTAGCGCATTGTACGAATCCTCAAGCGCCTGCACATCGTCTGCGGCCAGGTTTATGGTATCAAAAGGCAGGTTCTTCATCTATTCGCAGTTATTTTCTTTGTCAACTTCACAAAATCAGCCACGCTCAACCGTTCAGCCCTTAACTCCAGCAGCGGTTCTTCACCCATTTTCTCTTTATTTATTAAAGACGACAGCGCATTACGCAAAGTTTTCCGCCGTTGGTTAAAACCTGCTTTTACCACTTGCCAGAACAGTTTTTCGTCGCAATCCAATTCCAAAACGCTATTCCGTGTAAGTCTGATCACTGCCGAAAGCACTTTTGGCGGCGGGTTAAATACGCCGGCTTTTACCGTAAACAGGTATTTAACCTGGTAATAAGCCTGTAGAAAAACGCTTAGGATGCCATACTCCTTGCTGCCAGGTTTGGCGCTGCAACGCTCGGCGACTTCCTTTTGAAACATGCCTACCACTTCAACCACCTGCTGGCGGTTATCCAGTACTTTGAATAGTATTTGCGAGGAGATATTATAGGGGAAATTTCCGATGATACCCAGCGGCCCACTAAATATCGACCCAAAATCCATCTCCAGAAAATCGGTATTAATCAGCCGGCTGCCTAATTGCGGATATTTTTTTTGGAGGAATTCGTACGATTCAGTATCGATGTCGACGAGGTAAGTTTCGTACTCCGTTTTCTGTAGCAGGAAGTCGGACAAAATGCCCATTCCGGGGCCAACTTCCAGTATTTGGGTGTATTTGCCGCCAGGGCGCAGGCTCTCCACTATCTTGTTGGCAATATTTTTATCAGTTAAAAAATGTTGCCCCAGGTGCTTTTTCGCCCGTACCAATGTCATTATACCTCAATTATTTGAGCAAATTAACTCATATTTGCCGTTTATCATTAACAAAATCTTAATATTTGTGGTTAGTGATTGGAGCGTGGTGATTAGTGAGTGGTTAAAAAACAATTATAAGCTAACGGTTATCGGTGCAATCATCAACCAATCGGTGAAATATCGGCATATCGGTGAAATCACAAACATAATCGGTGAAATCAAAAATAATGGAAAAAATAAGAATAGGTATCAGTATTGGCGATGTGAACGGCATCGGCCTGGAGATTATCATTAAAACCTTAATGGATCACCGCATTTATGATTATTGCACACCTGTTGTTTATGGCCATACCAAAGTGGCGTCATTCTATCGCCGGGCTATTGAGGCCAACGAGTTTAATTTTAATGTGGTTAACCATGCCTCGCAGGCGCAGCACAAGCGCGCCAATATGATCAACTGCTGGGAAGAGGATGTGCGCATTGAACCCGGTGTGATCAATAAGGAGGTTGGCAAATATGCCTTCCTGTCGCTGCAGCGCGCTACCAACGACCTGGTTGCCGGCGACATAGACGCGCTGGTTACCGCGCCGATTAATAAAGATACCATCCAGAACGAGGAATTCCATTTCCCCGGTCATACCGAATATTTACAGGAACGTGCCGGTGCGCCGGATTCGCTGATGTTTTTGGTGAGCGATACGCTGCGTGTTGGCGTGGTTACCGGGCATATCCCGGTGGCTAATGTGGCAAGCAGTATTACTGTTGAAAAGATATTATCAAAACTGCGCATGATGGACGCCAGCCTGCGCAACGATTTCTGGATACGCAAGCCAAAAATTGCCGTACTGGGCCTTAACCCGCATGCCGGCGACAACGGCCTTATCGGCAACGAAGAATTGCAAACTATTATCCCAGCCATTGAAGAAGCCCGCGCCAATGATATACTGGCTTTCGGGCCATACTCTGCCGACGGCTTTTTTGCCAGCGGCGCTTACCTGAAATTCGATGCGGTGCTGGCCATGTACCACGACCAGGGCCTGATCCCTTTTAAGCAGATCGCTTTTGAATCGGGGGTGAACTATACCGCAGGCCTGAACATTATCCGCACCTCGCCCGATCACGGCACGGCTTACGATATCGCCGGTAAAAACAAAGCCTCCGAAGTATCTTTCCGCGAAGCGCTGTTTACCGCCATCCATGTAGTAAAACACCGCCGCGAAACCGCCGAGCTGAACGAAAACCCGTTGCTGTTTACCAAGTTAAGCAGGGATAGGGACTGACCGCAGATTAATATTGATTTGGGGATTGCGCTGATAAACCGCTCTGCACTGGTCAAGCAATGTTCGCGAGTTGACTCACCCCCAACCCCTCTCTGCTGCACAAAGAGGGGAGTGCCCACGCGAAACCCCTTTTTTGCAGCTACCCTCTATCAGCGAAGCGTTGAGAGAGGGTCGACCAGCGAAGCGTCGTCGGTCCGAAGGACTCCTATGGAGGGTGAGTAAACGGAGCGCGACAGGTAACGAAGTGATTATGCCAACGTTGCGTATCCCTACAATATTTTAGTAAACAAATCCTACTTAATATCGGTTAAATCCCAAACCCTCAAAAAGTCACCATGAAAGGCTTACGCACTATTTTATTCCTCGTCATTTCCAATACCTTTATGACCTTTGCCTGGTATGGGCACTTAAAATTTAAAGATTTCTCGTGGGGTAAAAATCTCGGCATATTTACCATCATCCTCATCAGCTGGGGCCTGGCTTTTTTTGAATACCTGTTCCAGGTGCCGGCCAATGAGGGCGGCTTTGTGGGCAACGGCGGTCCGTTTAACCTGGTGCAGCTTAAGACTATACAGGAGGCTATTACACTAATTATTTTTACGCTTTTTACGCTCATCTTTTTCAAAACCGAGCACCTGCGGTGGAACCATTTTGTAGGTTTCGGGCTGATAGTGCTGGCGGTGTTTGTGATATTTAAGAAGTGGTGATAGTCTGTCTGAATCAGAATTTTTCACTGTTGTTTGTTTTCAATGGTGTTCAAGATGGCTAAAGCCGTTTGCTGAATTAGAGAATTAACAGAATAGAGCCAAAATTCTGCTCATCCTTAAATTCAGAAAATTCTGATTCAGACGGTCCGCGTTAGGTCCGAAGGACTCCTACGGAGGATTGGCGCGTATACCGGCCCTTGCGCGTAAGGCCTGCAGGCGTATGAGCAAAAAGCCCGCCCGCCTCTATCGGCGGGAACGCCCAAATTATCTCCCCCCTTACTGCACATCATACGTCACCACCACAGTCGGCAGCAGCGTGGCCGAATTCATGGGTACCTGGTTGAGGCTGAGGATTTGGTGGCGCTGGGCGTAGTAGCTGTAAAAATCGTTCATGAGCTGGGCGCTGGGGTTGGCGGGCAGGTTAAAATAGATGGTGAACGGCAGCACAAAATCGTGCGACTTTTCGTTTGACGGGATCACCCACTGGCCGGTTGATTTTTTTAAAGCGTCGATAACAGGCTGTGTGAGCGTGTAATCATCGGCGTAATAGATCACCAGTTTGGATATTTTGCCCTGCTGATTAGCTGTGAATTTAAATATTACCGTGCCGGTGGCCTTTTTTTGGATGATATCGTTAGTAATAGCTACGCTGTCGCGGAAAAACTTAGCCATTACGTCGCTGCCGCCCTTAAAGGGAAATGCAAGTTGTTCCTGTGCTTTGCCACACAGAGAGGTAAAGAGCAGTGCCAGTATTAAGAGTGCGCTTTTTATAAAAGCGTTATTCTTTGGGTTCGCGTTTGGTGCCGTCATATAATTCATATTCAAATAAGCGGCAATCCAGCTTGCCGTTGTAAAACTCAATTTTGCGCGATGCGCGCAGTCCGATTTTTTTGGCCAGGTCGGGATTGCCGGTGAAAACATAGCCGCGGTAGCCTTTGCATTGCTGCTTCAAAAAGTCGCCTATGCGTTTGTAGGTGATCTCCAGCTTGGTGTGTACGCCCAGGCGCTCGCCATACTCGGGATTAAACATTACAATGCCCGCTTCGGCCGGCACTTCCGTATCCGCAAAGTCACAAACAGCGAAGTCGATCAAATGTTCTACCCCGGCGGTTTTGGCGTTTTTTTGGGCGATGTCGATAGCATCGTCGGAGATATCGGTAGCGATGATTTTAAACCCCGTTTCCTTTTTGGATTTATCCTTTAATTTCCTTCGCTCCACAAAAAATACCTGCTCATCGTAACCCATAATGTGCATAAAGCCGTAGTTCATTCTGAACAAGCCGGGGCATTTATCAGTCGCCAGCAGCGCCGCCTCAATGGCCAGCGTACCCGAACCGCACATGGGGTTAACAAAGGTGCTTTTCCTGTCCCACTCCGTTGCCATAATGGTGGATGCGGCCAGCGCCTCGAGCATGGGCGCTTTGCCGGGCAGCTTCCGGTAGCTGTGCTTCGCCAGCGTTTCGCCGGAGGTGTCGATAAATATTTCGGCGCGGTCGTCCTGCCAGTAGAGGTGGATAACGGTTTTGTTGCTTTCGGGACCTGAATTGGGGCGTATGCCTTTTACCGACTTTATCCTATCCACAATGGCGTCCTTCACCTTTACATTGGCGAACAGCGGCGTGAGGATATGTTCGTTATTAACATTTGACGTTACCGAAAAATAACCCGCGAAATCGATCAGCTGCTCCCATTCGATGTTTACCAAACCTTCGTACAAAGCTTGCGGGTCGGCAGCGGTAAAGGTTTTGATTGAATACAATACCTGGCTGGCGCAGCGCAGGTTAAGGTTAAGGGGAATGGTATCGTTAACGGTACCCAACAGCTCAACACCTGTTGAAAAAACGCGTACGGGTTTAAAGCCCAGCGCCTCAACCTCCTGCTGCAGGTAGGGCGACAAACGTTTGTTACAGGTGATGATGATCTTACTTTCGGTTTGGAAAACTTGCATGTGAATGATTAAGCGATGGTTTCCCTGCGTAAAGCGATAAAAGGGTTACGAGCGCTGTGATTTTGTGTGTTTTAACTGTAAAATGCAAAAATAAGATTATAAACGTTTAGTGGGGTAACTATTTGTTTTTGATGTGTGGGTATTACATTCTGCTTAATTCTTTAACGGCGCAGCCCTCTTGAGCTCCTTAAAAAGTAGACAACTCGCGAAAAATTCAAAAAATGAGCGTTCAGACAAATATAACGGATTGATTAGTCCGATACCTTTTTATTCGATACCTGCTGCTTCGAATCGCTGCCGCTAAGGCCCTACTTTTACCTTAGCTGCAAAAGTAGGCAAAACAGCAAGCCGACCGCGTGCCGCCATAGCTTTAGCGGTGGAGCAAAAAATCCTTCCGCCCACAGGCAAAACACCCAGGCCCGCGTTTTTCGGCAGGCCTTTGCGCGCTTTTATATTTTTTAGTCAAAATATTATGTCTTCTAATTAATTCCTTTTTTTGCTTTCCGTCAGCAGATAAGCTTCGGGCAAAATGAAGCAAAACGTTGCGGGGCTGTGTGGTGGCAGGGCCTAGCGTTACGCTGCTGAAGCGCAGGCCTGTGGTCCGAAGGACTTCCACGGAGGTGCGAACAGCGGGGCAGCAGTAACCCAGCCCAGGTTTTGCTTCATTTGTGCGCAAAGGCAGGCGATGGGCTAAGCGTAAAGGCAAGTGCGCAAAGAAGCCTATCTGATGACTTGACTTTTGGTTCTTTTGGTCAAGCAAAAGAACAAAGCCACAGCGGCAAGCGGTTGAAGCGGCAAGTAGAACGCTATATAATAAATCATTTTACCTACACCATTATATTCTGCTTAATTCTTCCCATTCAAAAAATTCGAGTTCAGACTGGTTTGTCCGATACTTATCGCTTTAACCGCTCATTGCCGCTTAGGGCTACTTCTTTTGTCTTGAAACAAA
>Ga0302315_10002174_pt1 | contig 18834 bp, 13 predicted proteins | sample III_Palsa_N3_1_FD_200532 | JGI IMG/M metagenome (GOLD analysis project Ga0302315, IMG submission 200532) | Peat permafrost microbial communities from Stordalen Mire near Abisko, Sweden - III_Palsa_N3_1 | ecosystem: Environmental > Terrestrial > Soil > Palsa > Peat permafrost | place: Sweden...
TGTGAGGTGGCGCGCCTCCTGTAGGGTGCGTACGCGCACAAGCGCGGTGCGTGGCTGGTTTGAGTCATACACCCCGTTCGGCTCCTTCACCGCGCTTGCGTTCCCGCTAGTACAGCTAGAACCGCGATGGCCATCCCCCCACCACGCGGGCTCCTCGTTCCCTCGAAAGCCTTTTATTTTAGGACCGATTCCCGCATCGCTAGAATCAAAGAAATTCCATTCGCGAATCGATCTTCGCAGGCACGGTCGTAGATTTATTGTCATTTGATGATCTTGACAGGTAATAATGGCGTCACTAGATTAGTGACGTCCACACCACTTGTTCTCGTTGTTTGCTTCGCATCTTCAAGGCCACGCAGAGAAGCCCTCGGAAGTCATCTGTTGCTTCAGCAGATTCACCTGGTTTAGATCGAACATCATGCTCTCGCGTTTTTCATCTGCCTATATGTTCCAGCAGAGTGGAGCAAAAACCGATTGGGCTATTTCCGCAGCTTACAGGGTCGTCCCGGCTCCGATAATTAGGCTCTTGCTGTTAAGAAATCGCCAGTCTTGATCGGCGAGATTGCAATCGATACAACCCCGCAATCGTGGTCGATTGCGCCAAGCCGCGCCTAAATCGACGTGCAGTTCCAATTGTTCGCAATCTTAAGCTTCCATCATCACGGAGAGAATATGATGGCTAACCAGTTCGGCCCAGCAGGCACCGTCGTATTAATGCTCTTGATGTCCCTGCCATGTGTCTCGCAGACCCCTGTGGGCGAGATTGCTTACGTCCCCAACCAACCGCCCACCCCAAAGAACGTCGTGTTGTATACGGGACAGCTAGACGGCTTGCTAGGCTCGATGAGTATTTGCCACAATCAACCCGTTGCTAACTGCGACAAAACCATAAAGGATGCCGCTGGTAGCATCCAGGAGTACAAGAAAGCCTCGCGGGGAGTCCTCGTTGGAATGGGAGACAACTTCGGTCCATTCGGATTTGATCCCAACACAAACGGCGCAGCACGCTACGTTCCTCAAACAATGCTTCGCGACCGTCTGCAGCCTGATTATTCCAATAACCCCATGATCAAATTCGTTGGGGACGCGTATGACGCTGTAGTGCCTGGCCGTGAGGATTTCTCCTGGGGCGTTGAATATCTCCGACGGATGACTGACTCAAGCTCGCTTCCAGCGACGGTCCCAAAGAGCATCCCGGTCCCGTTCATCGCGAATAATCTGGTGACCCAGGCTCTCCCTGACCCGGTGTGTCGAAGCTATCCTTCCCCAACGGCTGTACTGCCTCTTCTACCGAATCAGGTTTCTGCTCCGATCACAGCCTCGGCATCGTCGGGTGCTGGGGCCTCGGGTGCCGGAGGCGCTAGTTCTGGAGCTGGTGGTGGCGGTGGCAAAGGTAAAGGGAAAGGCGGGGGCAAAGGCGGAACTGCTGGGGGTGGTGCGGCTGGTGGTGCGGCGGCAGGCGCGGCAGGCGGCGCAGGAGCCTGCCCAAGCCAAGGAGCACCCGGTGGCGCCGCCAGTGCAGCCGGTGCGGCTGGCGCGACCACATCGGCAAGTGTCGGAAACACGATTCTCACCCGCAAGCAGGCGGAACTCATTAACAGGCTGCCACGTCCTTCTCTCGTCTACCCCGAAAGCTCAGCGATTTATCCCTGGACATTTTCGATTGCTCTGTCGGTCCCTAAGGCTGCTCCCGATCAGGAATTTGCGATCGACGCCGCACTTGTATGTCCGGCCGACAATGATCCATCTGACGTCGACAAGATCAGGCAGCCTGCACAATGCGTGACCTGGTACTTTAGCCGACCGTTGCCAGCAACCTTCGGAGAAATCGAATCCAACTTTGTCAAGAGTGTGCAACAAGCTATGGACCTCGCGCGGGCTACGGTCGCCAATCTCAGTGCGAATTCCAAACAGGGCGCGACTCCGCCCCCTACTCCGAGCAGCGTACTCCCAGTCACCCAGACGGTACGATTCACTCTAGTCAAGAATGAGGACACTGCATTAAGGACAGAATTGGTCCCTGTCGACGGGAATGGCTTCATTTTGAACTCCTCTTCGGAGATTACCCGCGGTTTAGAGGGCTTGCACAATCAGGAAGAGCGGAAATCTGAGCCCAAAGCTGAACAAGCTACAGGTATCCTTTTCCCAGGAAATTCGGTCAAGATCTGTCTCGCCTTGAAGCCCCCCGTGACGGATACCGCTTCATCTTCCAGACAGACAGCCGCCACGCCATCGCCAAGTGACGTTCAGTCCAGATCGTACCGGTGCACCGCATCCCCTGTCTCTGTTCAGAGAACAGTCTTTCAGCGCGCATGGATTACCGCTAGCGCTGGTGGTCCTCAGGACTATGTCATTTTCGGCGCTCTCGCGTCCGATACGCTCAATGGGGTCTCCGACGCCAACAAAAGCATGGCCCCGGCGATACTTCCGTCTCCGGCACGGAACAATCCCACCATGCAGGCCAACGTTAACGATCCTGCGTCTGCGATTAGTCAGGCACTCACGGCGTTCAACCAACTTCATCCACATCAAAAGTCGGTCGGAATCGTACTCGCTCAAATGACTGCAAGTGAGGCAAAATCCCTATCGGATAGTCTTGGTTCCACCGCTTTCGAAAAAACCCCAACCCAGATCGATATGATCATGGCTCAGGCGGATCCCGTTGAAACGAGCCCAAGGGCGACCTTTACAGTAAGCGCCCCCACAAAAGAAGATCCTCAGCGTTTCATACCGGTAATAAGCCCGTCGCCTATTTTCCAGCGTGAGGATTGCCTCAAACACGAGTTGGCTAAGGGAGATTGTCTTGCAACTGCCGACGTCGCATTCGACAAGGGCATAACGATATTGAACAATACACCCGCGCGGATTAGTTCAGGCCGAACCGTAGCGTTTCAGAAAAGTCCGGCTCCCAGCTCGTCTAATACCTTCTGCGATAACGAAGGGACCAAGACAACCTGGGAGTGCCAGGTGCTCGTTCTGATGAGGGATGCTTTCCATGATCAGCAATCTACTATGAATCCTGAGATCGCCATTCTCGAAGCAAGGGATTTCGACTACGTTCGAGGTCGTATTCAACCTGATATAGATATTCGCCCAAATCCCGCGAACCTTACCCCAAACCCGGAGCAAGTGAGTGAGGCGCTATGGAATGCTGGTAACCTGACACGAGTCACACTTCTTGGCTCAAGTCTCACCGCGATTCTGAACCAGAACCGTTCCAACCAGTCGCATACCTATCAGACAATCGCGTCGGTTCAGCAATCGCAACAACTCCGAATCCTTGGGATCTTCCAGGTAGGCCAAACTTACTACGTGAATGGAATACCTCTCGATTCCACTAAGCTATACTCCGTTGCGACCTCCGACAATCTTGCGATCGCAACGTCCGACTATAGCTCCCTCGCTTCGATCGATCAGAATCCTCCTGAGGTCTTTTGGAAACACCATCAGACCTTGAACATCGCGGACATTGTTTATCAGCATGCTCACAATCAGACTCCTTTGCTACTCACCCAAGTTGCACTTGAGGCTCCCTATAGCGGTCAGATCGGGTTCAACGACCGCAAGCAGGCAGCGCCACAACTGACGCCCTTTGCTCTCTCTCTAACGCATTCAACACGTTCGATTCCGCCAAAAAGCGTCGATAAATCGCTTTCGCAGCCAGGGGAGCAAACGCAGCTTGAACCGTTCTTGCACGTCGCGATTCAGCAACTGTCAGTCGGCTTCTCTAACTCTCGACCAAGCCAGAACGATCAATTAATCGGCAGCAATCTGGGTGGAGTTTCCAACCCCAATGTGGTCTCGCCCCACAGCGATACGCTTTCGGCAGTTGCTGACGCGCGAGTAGAGCACTATTTCCGTCGCGATGCTTGTCACTTCTGCATTGCGGACGTTGGCATTGACGGTCAAGCTAACTTCACACGGAGTATCCAGGGATCCACGACCCCAACGACGCCGACGATGACGACTTCAGGTACCGTCGTCCCAACTACATCAGTTTCTTTTCCGGCAAACAACTACCTGGCCAGTCCTTTCCTTGAAGTTCAGGAGGGGAGTTTCTGGAAACCCATAGTCCTGCGCCCAGCATTCGTGACGGCGAATGTCGCCTCAGTCAAGCAATTTCTACCCAGTGGCGACACGAAGCTAGGGCTCACTCCTAGCCTTGATTTTGAGCTCGATCAGAAGCGGGCTGTGTCCGTCGGTGAGGGGGTAGGGACTCGATTCGAGGCGAGCGACTTTAATTATGTAGAGACCGGTTTTGTCTACCAGCGTTCCTACAATGTTCTGTCAGAAGTATCGGTTGGTCAGATGTCCTGCCAGATCAACAGTGCAACCTCATTGAGCACCTGCGCAGGAACTCTTCCAGCGATAGCCGGAGTCAATCTGGCCCCATCCTATTCGACGTATAGCCAGAAGGGAGGATACCTGCTTTCTTCTTATACCCAGGAGTTTCCAAAGAACCCTTTCAAAAAAGGATATCGCGTACTTCCATACCAAAAGGCCCTCTTCCTTTACCAAGGCACTGCATTCGGCAACTTCTTTGCATATGGAGGCGCGTCGACTTCAAGCGCTCTTACGCGCTACGCCTTCTCGATGAACAACACGTTCCAAGTGCAACTGCCGGCTAACTTTTCCTTTGGGCCTAGCTACAACTGGTTCTTCTTTCAAGCGAACCAACATGGGATCGGGTCAAGTCTGCATCGCTCCAGTGTAAGCGCGCAGCTAAACTACTCGTTCGATTGGCACAGCGGGGAGTCTTTCAATAAATCTTTCTTCGGCAAAGTGCAGTGATGAGTTCGGTCAGATTCGCGCGGTAGGCAGGCGACGCCCGCATCTCGGGCACCCGGGGGGCTAAAGTCCGCGAGGTCGATATCATCGCCGACAGCGCGCTCGGATGGGAACCAAGCAATTCACTGTGGAGTTGAGGAAGACCGGTGCATCGAATTTGAGAAAGCAGACGTACTCAAATGGCCGCCACTATGGGTGCTGCTGATGATCGTTGAATTTGCCCCACGACTGATAGCGTGATCACAAAATACTGTCTTCACTCCAACTCTCATCTTTCGGATTGCATTAGCGCAAATTGTGCTTGAACGCTTTGCAAAAGACTCGTCTCGGTGACAGATCCCGCGGTTGGCAATTCTGAAAGATCGATGCTCATCCACCACTCCATTGATCGATAGTCCGGAGTCGAACTCTCTGCAGACTTTAGTCGAAAGAAGTGGAGCGACAGGGGTCCCAGCACGTCTGGCTTCAGCCGTGTACGCAGACCCTGGTAGGCGTCATCAAACGAGACTGGGAAGGGAGCAAAATGATGTTCCACGAACCACTTGCCATAAGCGATTGTGCAAGCATTCAAAGTCGCAAAGTCCGCTTGTCCGTGATGAGCATTAAATATGTTGCTGAGTAGATGCTCGATGAAAACAGCGCAAAATTCCGCTAATTTAACGACGTCGCGGTCTCCTTCGGGGGCCCAAGGTAAGTCGCCGTTTGCTCCAATCATCAGGTGCGCCAAATCGTGCGACGGATCCGTTGGGGTTGATCCGGAATGCTCAAATCGTTGTGTTCCGAGTTCCATCAATTGGTGTTCTGAAGTCCACCTCATGGAAAGTGATCGTTTGTGCTCGTTCGGGAACACTCGCTCAGTCCCGCGGACGGCTGGCGCGCTAGTCAGTATCTCTTCAAACGTCTTCTCTGGCGTCTCGACGCTCCCCGCGGGTGCAGTCGTAGCGGCTCTGAGCATTTCGGAATCGCGACGAGTTAGGGCGACCGTTTCCAGAGTGCTAAGACCTGAACACTTAGCAACGAAGCCAACCGGATCGCTCACATAAGCGATACGTGCAATAGGATTGTTGCCCAACTCCTCCATAACTTCCATCATGGCCGCCGATGCGCTTCTCAACTTAAACTTTGGGTCGGGCCGGATTCCTACAAGCTCCGAGATCGCCTCTCTCTCGAATTGTCCATAAGGCTCATCGTCGAAAGCCTGCTTGGCGACGATTGCGCTGATCGACATGCCGATCGGTGGCAAGTACATAATCCCTGGACCAATGGATGCTTGTACTTCAGGGATTCTGTAATCGCCGAGCGGCCGTTTTCGGACGGTGGGAGAAAGGCCTGGGAAGATGGGTGCTACGTAGTAGACGGACTCATGCTCAGCCCCAAAGATTGAGATCAGCTTCTCAATGAGTTTTCCTGTTTTTGCGTGCTTATATCCGGAAAAGGAAAATCGATTGTCCCCCACGGAATTAATCTGGAGCAAGATAAGGTGGTTGTTCGTGGCAAGCACGGCTTCATCTCGCAGGACATGGCCTGCTTTCAGAATCTGAAGGCCAATAAACCCGGGGTCGATGCGAAGGTCGGACAGTAAGCAGTCGACAGTTGAGATTCCAGGAATCAGATATGTTGGATAATTTTCGGATTGGGCGATCGCCAATGCCCGCCTACCAGACTTCACAAAGAAACCTGGATGCCCGTGGAACAGACCTACGACCGTCTTGCCGGCGCGCACCTCATTCAACATGAGTTCGCACATCTGAACGTAGGTCTTTGTCCTGACCTTATCTTCACCGTAGAGAGCGTAAAGATCCGTGGCCTTCGGATTCAGGCTGAGTATCTTCGTAGCCATGACGCCACTCGTGGCGTGATAGAAAACGTGATCGGCAAACTGTATGTAGCCGATCGTCTCCATAGTCAAGTGCGCGATTGCAGAGATACCGCTTCCCGCGATGATCAACTGTCCGGCCATGCTTCATCTCCGACCGTATCTCAACGGTGCTGGTTGGCCAACCTGAAGTAGCTTCCTAAATTTCGGAAGGTGGTCAATCGCAATCAGCTAGCTACTCGTCATCGTCATCGTCATCATCGTCATCATTCGCTGGCGGTGGTGGCTGTGGTTGTGGTGGTAGTGGTGTAGGCTGGATAACAACGGGCGGCGGCGGGGGTGGCGGAATGTATACGGGCGGCAGCGGGATGGGCAGCGGAATCGGTGCTACGGGAGGCCCTTGCGCAGGTGGATGAGGTGGAGCAGCGATCGGCGGGCCGGGTGCCGGAGCAGGCGCGGCGGGAGCGGGTGCGATCGGTGCCGGCGCGACCGGAGGCTGAACAGGCGCCGGTGGACCGGCCGGTGGGGCTGGTGTCGGTCCAAATATGGGATTGAAGTTCTTGTTGCAAGTAACATCAATGACGCTGCCAATAACACCAGTAGCGGTCTTCTCAGCAATCAATGCTTTCGCAAGGAAAGAGGCTTGGTAATTATCACTTCCGAAGGTTTGGGTAACCCACTGATCAGCGATCATACCCGCGACTCCGCGTAGGCAAGCAGCTCCTGCCTCCTGGCCAGTTGCGATAAGAGAGCTGCAAACGACATACGCCGCTCCCCCCGTTTCCAGCGTAGAAACCGCACAAAAAGTCGCGCCAACCAAAGTAAGGCAGCCAACAACTGTTGTCGTGTTATCCAGCACCTGTTTGGTATAGCCAACTGTACTAAGGATCCGTTGATAGTCGACTATGCTGCCTATTTGCGCCGACACTGTTAGCGTTAAATCGGACGAATTGTACGAGTTGGCTCTCGGGCTCAAATAAACCTGCGATTGAGTTGAGCCGGCGCTCGAAGTAGTTTGGATATTTACGTAGGTCTGTTTGCCTAGATAGTCGGCAGTGATAAGCGGTTGCGGCAGGCCGTAGTCGGTTTGATTAGTGGGCAACGAACTCGGAACACTGGAGACGCTCGGTAGAGCCTCGGGACTGCCTGCGACAGTCGCTTGTACGACGCCGTTGGCGCCGATCAGAAACGTAGCCTGCGTCTGGCCATTGGAGTCTGATAGAGATCCGTTTGTCAGACCAGTACTGTCCATCGTGAAGTTCGTTGTGGTCCCAGATGCAAGTGAAAACGACCCAGTGCTGAGGGCGCCACCAACCGTATTAGGGTTATTGAGATACCGATTGAAGGTTACGACGACCTCTTTCTGCCCATTTTCCTGTATTTCTATCTGGGGGTCGCTTTGACCATCTACGGTTTTCCACGTGCCGCTCGGAAATGATCCACTGCCTGTTGGAAACGAATTCGTTCCATCGTCTCCACAAACTGCTGACACCGCCTGGTCGCCCCAGCCTGGAGCGGCAATAATCTGGTCCTGCGATGTGTTTGATCCACCATTCCAGAAGGGAGCCAGGTAGCTCGAGCTCCAAGGCCCCTGGGTCTTGTAGCCGCTATCGGTGTATTGCTGCTTGCTCCCGGATTGATCATTGTTGATGAACTGGACGTAGAAGTAGGGATCGCCGTTCTGGCCCGCCCATTTGGTTATCGATACCGGATTCCCCGAATCGTCCGCAGGAGGTTGAATCACTGGGGTAGTGAACGCTAGAGTGTAGCGGATTGTGCGCAGTTGTCCCAGAATGCTCGTCGCGAGAGACAAATCATCTTGAAGGCTCATGCGAACTTTATACGCTACTGTATAGAGCCCTCCGCGGAAAAATTCGCGAAAATGTCTCGAATCTTGCTGAGAAAATGTTAGCTGGTGTCCGCCAATCAGCTCGGGCGCGATCCTCGATTGAGGTCAACAGGCCAAAGCGCTCATCGAGGAGCCATCGGTTAGTGTTCAGGGTAATTTGTCCGGCAACCGGAGATCGACCTGTTGCAGCACCGGCGGGCCGATAAACTGTGGTGGAACAGGCCGATGTAAATTTGCAGTATTTGAACACGTTCAGGGTTCGGTACGACTCATTGTCCTAAAACTTCCCAGCCTTTGCTGGTCAACTGCAATCCAGCCACTTCGGTGGTCTTTAATACTCCGTTGACCGTTGGTCCGATATCGGGAAACGCCTGCTGCACGTCGGAGCGTTCCGCCCAGCTCGCTAGGCCCACGATCCTGTAGGTATAGGTGACTTCTGTTCCGACCGTCGCTGGGTCCGTCCATTTGACGATGGAATCTACGCTCTTCTGCCCGTAGCAGAAGCCGCTGGCCTGCCCGAGTGGGCCGGGAATCTGTTGGAAATACTTCTTGCCGTCTGTTGTCAGTTCGTATCGCTTCGCAGGTTGCGGCGGAGTTGAACCTCGCAGGGGATCAAGCATCCCGTGGACCACCGCTGTCGTCTCGGTAGCTTGCACCAAGCCGGCCTGCTCGAGAGCGGCAAGCTTTGGCTCAATCCCAAAGTGTTCGATTTGTTCCGATTGAGGGAGATCGATCGGAAACTGCCTGCCAATCACCGTGCATGCAGCCCCATGATTGGTCAGATACACGTTGATTGCTTTTGTAAAATTAGCATCGTCCGCTTTCTTCGCACTGTTGCATGCGGTGAGAGCGAGTAGGCCTATGATGAAGATGAGTTGAAAGCAGCGCATAATATTTCTCCGAATTGTGAGTTGAGGGCATCGCAGGAATTAAATTGCCGAATCAGGGTGAGGCTGTGCGTAGACCCACGGTCTCAGTCCATGCCAACTCCGCGAAGTCGTGAACGAGTCTATGATCATGGTCTCGTCGGGTGAATATTCCGCTCTTCACCGTAAGCTGGCGGTCCGAAAGGGGCCGAACCACAACGTTGTAACGGCATACCGAGGCAGAGAATTTTGTCATAAGCGAGATTCCTGTGCCTTGTGTCACCAACCAGAGAGCCTCCTCCGGCGAATATGCGTCGGTGACAAAATTGAGCGCCACGCCGTGGCTCTCAAAATGTCTTATGATCTCTCCGTGTTTACCCGGCACTTCTTTGCGTGCTAAAGACACAAGAGGTTCGTTTTCCAAGTCTTCGGGCTGTATCGTTGATTTTGCCGCCAGGCGATGAGCGACCGGAAGACACGCCATAAGTGGCTCTTCAAAGAGGAGACGAGCAGCAATATCGGTCTCCAGGATGGGCAGAATGCCGAACCCTGCATGGAGGTTTCCTCGAAGAACTCCCGAGATAGCTTGGCGAGTCGATAGGCTTTCTCGGACCACATTAGTCGAGCGAACAGCCAAACGCCGGATAACCTCCAAGAGTCTCGTATTTAAATAGGTCGAATACGCAACTCGCAAATCCCCGGATTGTGCCTGGCTGAAAGCCCGGACACGATCTACACCGAGCCATGCATGCCGAACGGACTCACGCACCTGCGGCAGATAAAGATTTCCAGCTTCCGTTGGCACCATTCCCCTAGTGCGGGAAGAATAAAAAATAGATGCGGCAAGTTCGTTCTCAACACTCTGCACCCTCTTCCTCACCGCAGATCTTCCGACGCCAAGGTATTTCCCTGCAGCTTCGAAGGAGCCCTTGTCTGCCACCGCGAGGACGGCAATCTGCTCGTCCATTGTGATCCCAAGCTGACGCATAGCTGACCCGTAAACGCAGCACAAGCTATTCGCCGGTCGGTCGTGGAGAATTGCCGCCCTGCCACTTCACCTTCGAAACTTTCGCTTAAATCACATGCCCCTCCGACAGTTGCCAACAACGTCGAACCACGCGATGTGACTGGCATCGGTTCGGTAAAGCTACAAACCTCGCCGGCGAGCGGATCCCAAGAGCGCGTGCTACCGGCAAGTAGATATTTCCGGCATCCGCGGGCACTATTTCCTTTCCCACGGCAAGAACTACAGACGCTCCGAGTTCGCTTTCTACACTCCGAACTCGTTTGCGGGGCAGCAGATTTTCCGATGCCGATATTTTCCGGCTGCCTCAAATGATCCTTTCTCCGCAACTGCGAGGGCAGCAATCTGTCCATCCGTTGTCGCTTCCGTACGTCGTTTGCCAATCAGATCGTCAATGTACATCGCGTCTCGATTGGTAACGTGAGTCCTGTAGCCGCTCTTTCGCAATCGCACTCTCATTGCAATTAGCAGCGACTACACTCACTATGCATTCGCGGCATACCGATATTTGCCGTTTACTCATCGATGGCCTCGCGAGTCCCAACGCTATGCGCTGTCGTGGCCACGTTCTACGACCAATACATCCTTTAAGGCGACAAGCGAGTTCCGCACAGCGGGGCCACCAGCATAGAAGGTGAGTTGCAAAATGGTTTCGATAATTTGCTGGCGGGTCACCCCAACTCTCAATGCTGCCTCAGCGTGAGCCCGAAGCTGAGGTTGAGCGTCACCACTTGTCACGCAGGACGCAATCAGTATCAATTGGCGGGTTGGCAAATCGAGACCTGGCCTCGACATGATCCCGCCGAAAGCCCATTCAATTGTCATATCGACGAAGTCCCGGTTTATTTCGCCCACTTCAGCCAGCAGTGCCTCGCCAGCGTGACCACCGTGCAGAGTCTCAAGCAACCGCTGTCCTCGGGCCTGAGCTGTTTCACTCGCGGAAGAGCCGACGTGGAGGATGTGTTCTTCGTTCATCATGGTCTCGATATTAGGCGTGAAAGATGTGTCCGTCCAAGACATAATAGGTATAAGTTATTGCTTAAGAGGACTCAATGCTGGACCTGCATGCACTACGTCAGTTTGTCGCCGTCGCGGAGCGGGAACACATTGGGAAGGCAGCCGATGCGCTCCATATGTCTCAGTCGCCGCTGAGCCGTCAGATGATGCAGTTGGAGGGACGCCTTGGCTTTTCTCTATTCGAACGGGAAAAGAAGAGGATTCGCCTGACTCATCAGGGTCGCGGTTTTCTGCAGGAAGCAAGAGCTCTCCTTGCGCACGCCGGGGGCATAGAGGCACGCGCTCAACGCATCGCAAGCGGCGAAGCAGGTACGCTAACCATCGGCTACGTCGACGGAGCAGTGCATATCGGCGTCCTGCCTCGCGCCGTGCTTCGGTTCGCGGCACAACGGCCCGACGTCCGAATCGAGCTTCGCGCTCTTCGTACCCTTCAACAGCTGGAGGCATTGCAGCGTAATGAGATTGAATGCGGCTTCGTCTATTCACCTCCCGATAAGGGCCACCCCACGCTTCGCGCGCACCTTATCTCGAAGGAGCCAATGATGCTCGCCTTGCCGGCGGAACACCCGCTCGCAAAGAAGGCCTCATTACAGGCTTCGGAGCTCAATGGATTGCCGTGGATTACACGTCCACCCGAGTCGAACCGAAGAGCCCACCTGCAGTTTCTTGAGGCATGTGCGGCAGCCGGATTTGTGCCTGACGTCCGATTTGAAGCCTCCGATCCCGCGACCTCGCTCGGTCTAGTCGCCGCAGGCCTCGGACTCGCACTGGTTCAGAAAAGTATGTCCAGCACGTTAGTGCCTTCAGGAGTTATTCTCCGCGAGGCCCCATGGTATCGGCTTGCCATAAAGATCTATGTCGTATGGCGCTTCCACAATGAGAACACGTTGTTGACTGCTCTTATTTCTTCACTGCGAGAGAGGAAGCTCAGCGCCAGAGCTCAATGAGAGCATGGCATGATCTAGCGCTCAGCCTCTCCCCCGTCACTATTCCGAGAATCCTCGAGAGTGAAGGATCGCTCGGTTGATGGAGATGATGACCGTTTAATGCAGACGAAAATATAGCCGTGCTTTCGATAATGGTTGGCGTTACCCCAGGCTCTCCTTTGGGCTCCGATGAGTGGACCGATGATTACACCCGCTTGAGAGGTTAGGACTTCACTCGGCTTCGCTTGCCAGCATGAGGGTGAATTTCAGGAGGCGACACATACGCTGAAGCCCGGAAGAGCACCTACCGGGTCTGACTATGGAAATTCAACTACCGAAAATGCGGTTGGCAGTTCTATGCTGTGCTTTTGGGCGTCGACTGCCATCCAAGGTCTTCCTTCGCCAAATTGTTCCGCAGAAGAAAAGGCACCCACTGTCTTGAACTCTTGAAAAACGTATGGCAGCCCCTCGGCATTCAACGGCATTTTGGAATCAGCGACATGAAAATGAAGGTGAGGGCCGGTAGATTGCCCAGTGTAGCCAAGCCCTGCGATCACCTGGCCTCGCCGAACTCGCTCCCCGGCTCGCACGCGGATACTGCCTGATTTGAGGTGCTCGTAAAAAGCATACTTTCCATTCCCAAGATTCAGCACAATATAATTCCCGCTTGCATTTTGCATCTCGACCACTTTCTGCGGCTCGACCGTCTGAGGATCGGAAATGTCATCCATTGCCACGGCAACGGTCGCATTGGCAACCGCCAGCACGTCCGCCCCGTAGCCGTACCAATTCGCAGGGTTTGTCTCATCACCTTTCGCATGGGTTCCATCCGGAGCGACTTTCATCCAATCAATCGCAAATCGGCCCGGAACATGTTCCACGCCATCTGTGGTGTAGATGACGCGGCGATGCCCCAGTCTCCACGCATCACTGTAGATTGGCGTCCAATCTCCACCGCGCAATGGCGACCCGAGCACAAGCGGCGCTTCGTCGAGAACCTGAAATTCGCCGCCATCGACTGTCGCGTTCAACAGACTTCCAGAGCCGTCGGAATAGGTAAGGCGATGCTTTAAGGCAACGCTTCGTGCCATCTGTTCCGGCCATTCCGCAGTCATGTATACGATTGCTTCCACTCCGGGAGGAATCCTCCTTTCGAAACCGATCGCCGCCTGCCCATCGATACGTCCAATTGCGCCCGTTAGAGCGACATTGTCGAGGGCAGCCCGGAGCTTTCCCGATTGAACTTCGAAGATCTCGATCCTGTCGATTGTGAGGTCAAGCTTCGAACAGTTCACGATGTGTAGCTCGTATACCAATTCCCATCTGCCGTTATGATGAGCATGCGCGATTTGTGGACCAGTTCGCAACGCAAATGAGTTTTGCAGCTTGGGGCGCTCTCCACTTGCCTGAAGAACACCCAAAAAGGCGAGCGCAATCAACACAGTCATGTGTTTCATCATTCCAAGAACTCCAAGCAGCTAGATGCTCCTCGAAACAAGCTTTTGCCTGATTGGGATCAGGGAGAAGGGACGGTTCAGGAGCGGAAGTCATTGAGATCAAGCGGATCTACGACGCTACGTCGATGCTGTCACCCGAGGGCCTACTTCGATGACCGATCAGCTCGCTTCAGTGTAGGTGACAGGGCTGGCGGCGAAATCAAGCACAATTTCCCATTTGGCTCCGGGGTTTCTTTTCCATACGGTCACGTCGTTCACACTCTTCGTGCAGGATTGCCCATCCGGCCCGAGCAATCTGAGCTTCACAACGCTCAGCACATATCCCATGTCCGCGACCGAATCAACTTTCATGACGCGGATCGTGCGTTCCTGGATCGCCTCGCGAGCACTGGCTTGCTTCCAGAATTCCTCGATCGCGTCGCGGCCACCCGATACGTCCGCATCTTGGGCAAGAATTCTCGCGTCATCGGCATAGTACTCTGCCATTGCTGCAGCTTCTCGTTCGTTGAACAAAGTTTCGAAGCGACGTGCAAAAATTCTAATTTCATCCTCATTAAAAACGCTTATGCCTGATTCCACAGAAGCACTCCTATTTTGAATCGGTTTTCTTTCGTTTGTGTCGCCCTCCCGCCTATCCAACTCCGACCGGCGGAGGTCAAAAAAACAACAGTTGTCTCCCTGAACTCGTTGAACGTTGTCTAGTGTCAGGTCGAATTATGCAAACAGTTTGTTGAGGCCCGTGCCGGTAACCGCGGGCCAAAGGCCGCATCTCGATGCCGCAGGCTGTCTCTGGTTGCCTGCTGCTCGTTCGACATCACTTCTCACGTTCCAGCTTGCGCCGCACTTGGGTAGTGTCCTAATTTGAAACTCCTTTCGGTTTGAGGAGTTGAATCAGCGTCAATTTGTCCCAGTACCCACGCTGAAAAATGATCCTGCCGCCAACTACATGAAAAAATCCGCACCCCTGTAGCCCGGAAGGATCACGCCACTCCAAAATGGCCCATTCGCCGTCTTGAAACAAATTCTCAGGGATGCATCGCATCTCCGCAGCCGCAAATCCGGCGGAGAACATCGCACGGATCGCATCGCGCCCATGTACCGGATCCTCAGCAACCTGATGATTGGTAGCATTTTCGTCGTACATCGCAGTTAGGGCGTCTACGTCTGCACGATTGAACGCTTCTACCCATGCCTCTACCAGCTCCCGTGGCTGCATCGTTCAAGCCTCCATCGCGGCGTTCAATGTGCTCTGTATAGAACCGCTCGCCTCATGAGTTCGTATTTTCGATGGCGAGTCAACTATATTGACACCCAAGTTAGAGCCAGCCCAGTGCTCCAAACCCGGCGACGAGCCGCAGGGTTCCGCTATCGTTGAAGAGCAGTCCGTTGAAAAGCACCGAGCTGCCCGTAGTGATTGTCGAAGAATCTCCCCACTGCGTCTGATCGGTCAGTGTATACACGGTCACCGTGCTTGTTCCACTCAATGTCGTCAGTGATGAGCCGGGGGTAAGAGTTACGGTATATACCGTGTAACTGCCCGAGGTTGCTACCGAGGCGACCGTTCCAGTAACTGCCTGAGGCGCGAGCGTGACCATCGTGGCTGTGGCTGACGTTCCAGAGATCGAGGATGTGGCCACCATGACATTCTGCCCCGGCGTCAGGTTTGACGCAGTAAAGCTGGGCGTGAAAGGCAATCCAGGGAAGAGTGAAGACTCCTCAGGCGCAACGAAGGTTGTTGAGTTGCCCACAACTACGGTGTACGGTGTGCCAGAAGTAAGCGAACTCCCCAGGGCCTGTTGCAATACGAGATTGAAGCTGCTTGTTGGACTGCCTGAGACCGAGGTGACGGGTCCGGTGAGAATAGACAAACCTACCGGCGATGTACCTGTTCCGATTCCCGTCTGTTCGACCGTGACCGAATCAGCCAGCAGCGAACCATCCGACTGTGTGGACAAGTTCACCTGAACCGCATCGCTAACGGCGAGGCCGGAAAATCCACTTACGCCGGTATAAGTCGTGCTTGAATTCACGTCGATAGTGATACTTGTATTGAAGCCGGTGGTCAGAGTGAAGGTGCTTGTGCCCAGCGCACTGATGACGCCAAAGGTTTGTTCCGGACCCGTCCAGCCACCGCCCGATTGATTAGTGAAATCAATCGTAAAGTCCGGCGTAACAGTTACCGTTGAGCCGCTGAAGGAGACCGACTGCGCAGCCATCAGATCCACTACGAACTGAGTGGTTGTGCCGGAAACCGTGATGGGCGAAAGGAATGTGAAGGTCGTCGACGTATTTGCGAGAGTTGCGGTGGTCGTGACTGTGGTACCGGAGGAGTTGACATAACTAACCGCGGCGTTGGAGTAAGTCAACGTAGCCGAGACATAGGTATCGTCGGGGATGGAGGCGATCTTGACGGGCGAGGCGATTCCGTTTAAAGAACAGGCGTCGAACGTAACGGGAGACGACAAAATGCTGACCGTCGAACCCGATTCATTGGTCAGTTGGATGCCGGTCAGGGTCAGGGACAGAGACAAAATCTGGTTGCTCGAACTGCTGCTGGTGGCTGCTTGCGCATAGGGCCGTAGATTGGCAGTTGCAGATCCACTGGTGCTGGTAGTTCCAGTCAAGAACAGCGGAACGCTTTGGGACTGCCCGGTAGCGGAACTTGAGGGAGATGTGATTGAGCTTCCGCATCCCGCCAGAATAATAGGCAGCATGAATGAGAACGCCGTCAACACTGCGGTCCAGGATCGATGTCTATGTGCGAGTAGATTCATGTGGTCTCCTTGAAGCGGATTCTTAGGGAAAGTCAACTCCCCGAGGTCGTGCGATTGAATTTCTCATCGTTGGCCGCCGTAGCGTTGGGAACTACCGGTAAGTGCCAAGAAGTGGTGTCAGCGGATCATCGTTGCGTCGCCTCCGGCGAGTCGTGCCAACCGAAGGTTTTTCCAGGTGGCCTGTTTATCGCGAAAATCGACAGCTTCACCATCCGATGTGAAAAACAGGCCCGGAGAGACCTCCTGAATAAGTCGTGTGTCGTTGAGGCAGAGATAGCCGTTCTGCAAGTCAATCGTCACATTAAGGGAACGAACACCCCATTGATAGATGACGTACTTGCCGAGATAGCTCCGCCATTCTGGTTTGTTCGGACCCGACGGATCGTCGGGACGACTGTTCCAATCGAGACCCCTCTCGGTCTCGGAGCATTCGACATGAAGAGGAGCTTTGACCGTCGCGGGATAGAAACGGTAGCGCAAGATTTCGTGATCCGCATTCACAAGGAAAGCGTCGGTAGGCGAGGTGAACTGCAGGGTCGACTTCTCCGCACCCTCTTGCTTCAAGAGACTCATCCCGCTCAAGGAAACATTCGCACTCGAGTTGCGGGCAACATAGTTCCCGGTGAGGGGGCGAAGCTGGCGTTCCGTCAATTGAATGGGCGCCAGCTCTTCACTCCGCAGTCGGGGCACGCGCTCGCCGTACTTAGCCGTCAATATGCCTTTGAGTAGATTTTCGCCTAGTCGATAGCCAGCAGGACGATTGAAGAAGGCCGCCCACGCCAATTGAGCCTCAGGACAATAAGCAAAGACACTTCCGAATCCGAACCCACCACCTTTGTGACTGAGCAGACGAAGGGGATCTTGACCGTATCGCACCTCTGAGCGGATGACACCAAGCCCGTAGTCTCCACCGAGAGCGAATCCGTGCATCTCATCCCACCAGCGTCGTTCCAGCAGCGTCTTCCCTTGGAGAGTCCCCTTCCCAAGATGAAAGGTGGCATATGTGGCCATGTCTTGAGCGCTGATATATAGCCCGCCCGATGGAATGAGAGGTGTGCGCAGTGGCACGGAATCGTAACCATCCTGATGACCGATCGCACGATTTGTTCGCGCTTCATAAACCTCGCTCGAAAAGGTCGCATTGCGCATTCCCAACGGCTCGAAGAGAGCATCCCGAACCCAGTCGGCGAAGGATTTGCCGGATCTGGTTTGGAGGATGTAGCCTGCCAGGTCAGGACCCAAATTCGAATAGCGGTAGCGTTCGCCAACGGGATATCGGAGCCATGTGTTGGCGATACTGCTGATGTGGGCATCGAAGCTGGGAAAGGCAGGATCGTAGTTATTGCCGACCGGGGCTTCGTGCGTGAATCCGGCCCGATGGCTCAGCAAAAGACGCAGAGTCATCTTGTCTTGCGGAGCACTCTCAAAGCGACTCTGCACAGACCATTTCGGCAGATAGGTGGAGATAGGCTCATCCAGGTCCAGCAGCCCCTGCTGAACAGCGAGCAGGATCGCAACCGCTGTGATGTTCTTCGAAGTCGATTGGATGCTGAACATCGTATTGGGATCGATGCGACCTCCTCCTTGCTTCGTCACGCCAAAGCCCTCTACCCACACCGGAAGCCCCTCATGAATCAAACAGACGGCAATGCCTTCTACTCCGTTTTCAACCATGTCATCTTGGATCGCTCGACGCTCCTGTTGCACGAGCTTGTGGAGCACAGGCGATTCCTTTAGACCGTCAGACCTCGATTTCGAAGCGAAGCTGGCCGGTCCAAAGAGGGAGGAAGCCGCAATCGCGGACGCAGAACTCTGCAAAAAGGAACGGCGGTTCGGCTTCATCAATGTGTGACTCCTGTTGGTTCATAGGGAAAATCTCTTGTTGTGTTGCGCGCCGAACCGGAGGCCCGAGGTGTGACGATAGCCTCTAGCTGATCTGGCTGGTTAGAGATGGGGGTTAGATGTGGAAAGCGAAGTCCGCCGTAGTATTCCACCTTCACCATCTTTGTTTCCTTTCCCACGGTGATAGCCAACGTGATCGGCGCCCTTTTGTGCTCTGCGGTGAGGATTTCTTCGCGTGCAGCTTCCAAGCTCCATGGGCGCCCGTTGATGGAATCAAGATGCGAGCTTGGAGAGATGCCTCCCTGAAACGCCGGAGAGCCGAAAAGAACATCCTGGATCACTCCGTCACGATCGACCCAAATCCCCAGAGAAAAGCTTAGGTTGAACAAGGACGAAGTGCGTTGCACATCTTCTAAGAATGGATTGGGGTTATCGTCGAAGGTCAGCTTCCATCCGCTCATGCCCAATCCGTTCA
>Ga0302315_10002179_pt1 | contig 18805 bp, 18 predicted proteins | sample III_Palsa_N3_1_FD_200532 | JGI IMG/M metagenome (GOLD analysis project Ga0302315, IMG submission 200532) | Peat permafrost microbial communities from Stordalen Mire near Abisko, Sweden - III_Palsa_N3_1 | ecosystem: Environmental > Terrestrial > Soil > Palsa > Peat permafrost | place: Sweden...
TCAAAGAGCAGGCCTTCCACTTCCGGATCGTCGAGATACTTCTCCATCGCGTCGTGAAGCCTCTGGGCATCGGCCTCGTGAAGAATTTCGTCTGCCTGAAGATAGATCGCCCAGTCACCGGTCACGCGATCGAGCGCAAGATTGGTTTGCTCGGATAAAATGAGTCCGCTTTTTTTCTTTTCTGGATCATCTAATGGCCAGCGACTTTCAAAGATCTTAATTTTCTCTGGAGCTTCCTTCGCGGCAAAATCCTGAATGCGCTTCAAGGTATCGTCAGTGCCAATACCGACATTAATCACGAGTTCGTCCACTAACGGCAAAAGAGAGCGCAGCGATTCGATAAAGGGATAATCGAACTCGGTGCCGTTACGGATCAGGGTGAAGCCAGAAACCTTCATTGCAACTTTCATGGCGACTTTCATGACTTGGCCTTGCCCGCATTTTTCAAATCAGTGTCTTTTGAGTCTGCGACGCGGCCATACTGCCAGATCTTGATGTGGCGGACAGCCCGAGAAATTCCTTCGAGGATGGAGATCGCGAAACCGTGAATTCCATCTTTGTAGGCGCTGTAGTAGAAATAGTTTTTTAGGAACATCGCAGGAAATGCACCGATCATGCGAAACACGTTGGTGCGCTGACCATTGCGGACGCGATCACGAGCTTCAATCGAAGTGTACTTGTTCATCTTCTCAAGAAACTTTTCGGGCGCAAAGTCGGGCGCATGCAAAAGTGGTTCGTGAATGTCGTGTGCGGGCTCTGGAAAAATCGGATATTCATGGATGTCATTTACGTACTTCACGCCTTGACGGTTGAAGAAACGATCTTGATAGCTGGGATTCCAGATTCCGTAGTGGATGGGCTTCCCTAAGAAGTATTCGATTCGCCGAACTTTGTAAGCCCGACGTGGCGGCTTGCCGCCACTTATAAAGAAGCCCTGTATTTTCGCTGCAAGCTCAGGCGTGCACTCTTCATCAGAATCAACGACTAAAACCCATTCGTTCTTTGCAGTGTTCATTGCAAAATTGCGCTGAGATTGAAAACCTTCCCAGGCGCGATTGATGAGACGAACTTTGGAAGCCCAAGGCGCTGCAGGATCTTTTACAATCTGGGCTGTCTGATCCGTACTTTCTGCATCGATCACGAGGATTTCGTCGGCCCAAGTTAGTGACGTCAGGCAACGGCCGATGTGCTTCTCTTCGTTGTGAGAAATGATCAGGACCGAGACTGGAGTTGCGGTGGAATTTAAATCAGATCGAAGCATTTTTGGAGTACCTGGTTTGTACCGATGAGTTTCATACACTGATGTTGTTCTTGAACGCAAACTTCCAGACCGCACCAGGGCTGCTTGCCAGGTTGAGCGTCCTTGCGGCAGGTGAGTGTTTCGACAAAGAAGTACGGATTCTTTTTCTGCGGATAGGGATGCCATTCGAACGGATGCTCAGGTCCGAACAATGTGACGGTTGAAGTCCCTTGTGCAATGGCCATGTGTTTGGGGCCAGAGTCGTTTCCGAGAAAGAGGGTGACTGCACCGAGAAGAGCGGAGAGTTCGCGTACCGTGAATTGGCTCTGTGAAGAGATGCGGTTGCGAACACTGGCTCGTTCTGCCAAATCGGGTACCGCTGTCGAGAGAACGTCGTCGACTGCTTTTAAAAAATCCGAAGAGAGTGTTTTTTCGTTGGGGCCAGTCACTGCGATGGCCGCGCCTTTTTTCTGGCGACACCATTCGACAGCCACGCTAGCGAAACGATCCAGTGGCCATGCTTTCGTGGGGCGACTTGCGCCTAAGCCAAGAGCAAGAACGGGTTGGCCTTGGCCGAGTTGAGCGACGTAACCTTGCGCCCAAGTTTTCTCGCTCGCGGTGGATTGAAGAAGCGGCAGACGTCCTTCTGGAACTTGGAGTCCAAGCGCGCGCACCGTATCCATGTCTCGTTCGATGATGGGCTTCAGCGTGCCTTTGCCCGGAACAATGACGGTGGAGTAGCGATTGCGGTCGTTGTGACCATGAAAATGGATGGAGCGAGTTTTTGCGCCCGTTGCAAACGCGATCATCGCGCTCGACGGGCTTGCATGAAAGTTGACCACGCAATCGTAACGTTCTTTACGAAGTTTCAAAGCAAGGCGGGCGGCGGCCTTGGCGCGGGAGCCGCGATCGGGGAAGCGATCGTAATTCCAAATGCGATTGACGGCGGGATGGTCTTGAAGAAGTGGAGCCCACTGAGTCAGAACTGCGACATCAATCTGTGCGTGGGGAAATGCTCGTCGAAGCTCCATGAGAGGAGCGGTCATGAGGACCGTATCGCCCAGCGAGCGAAGCTTGATCGCTAGGATTCTTTTGGGATTCACAGAAGAGGTCATGTATCGGGAACTATAGCATGAAAAAATAAAAACCCCCGGCCAGGAGTCCCGGCCAGGGGTTTTTGAAGACTTAACGTCTCGCTAACTAAAACTGATTACTCAGCCTTGGTAGGAGCAGTGGTGTCTGCTTTAGGAGCAGCCTTGGTCTTGCCAGCTTTCTTCTTGCTCTTCTTAGCAGTAGGAGCAGCAGCATCCATCTTGCCAGCAGGAGCAGACGCAGCAGAGTCCATCTTTCCAGCATCGGTTGTTCCGGTGGTAGGAGCGGTGCCTTCAGCAGCGAAAGCAGCGAAAGCGAACAAAGCAGCAGCAACGATAATGATCTTTTTCATAAATTCTCCTTAGAAGAACGTTTAGTGCGTCTCTTCAATGAGCGCGCCTCATAGTTTTAAAAGGGATTTCACACTTCATGCAAGTAAAAAAATCAGGTTTCTTTACATACGGACGAAAAATCGCCGAAGTGTCGCGGAATGCGGCATGTTGCAAAAACGCGCTTAGAACCGAGAATCTAGCGTGTAAATGTGTCGAATATCGATGTGCTGAAATCGCAAATGCTTCAATTTCATCGAAGAAAGCTGCAAAATTAGCTTCGTTTGGCGACCTTTGTCTTGGTGACGAACTTTCTTAATTTCGTTCACGATGAAGGATTCCATATCGACCGGGTGGAAGCAAAAACCTCGGGAAAATTCGAATCCAGCTTTGAACGGAATAATGCGCGCTTCGAAGATATCCCCGCGAGCGAACCCCTGATTGATCTCAGAATCCGTGACCGTGTAGGCTTTATTCGAAAAGAGATCGCTAGCCACCAGCCCTTTTTTGTTCCAAGTAAATCGTTTCAGTCGAAAAACTGAGTGAATGGTCGAGCAAAAATCTCGGTAAATATTGAGCTCCTCATTCGAAAAGCGCTCTTTGTTTTTGCGAAAGTAAAATTTGATGGGCGGAAGATCGACACCCGGTAAATCTCGGTCAAAGAGATACCAATCCATGAAAATGCACATGCGCTGCTCGAACTCGCCGTCGTCTTCATAAACGATACCAGCCTTGTCGAAATACTCTTGTTTCGCGTTATAGACCTCGCGGTAGTATTCGCCGGTGGTGAACTCTTCAATGACGGGTTCGAGATATTTTTGGTACATCAGCCTTCCATGAGCTTTACGAAGCGTTCAAACAGTATCACCGAATCATGCGGCCCAGGGCAAGCCTCGGGATGATATTGTACTGAAAATGCTTTGGCACCTTTGACGCGAAGGCCCTCAACGGTCTTGTCGTTCAGGCTGATGTGGGTAATTTCGAGCGCGGATGGGAGTCCGTCCGCCTCAACGGCATAGCCGTGATTGTGGGAGCTGATTTCTACCCGGCCAGTGTCGTGATCAATGACGGGCTGATTGCCCCCACGATGCCCAAACTTGAGTTTGTAGGTCTTGGCGCCCATGGCGAGCGCTAAAATCTGATGTCCCATGCAAACGCCGAAGAGCGGGACTTGGCCGACGAGTCTTCGAACCGTCTCAGCCGCGTAGGGAGCGGCACTTGGGTCACCCGGACCATTGGACAAAAAGATCCCGTCGGGTTTTTTGGCGAGAATCGCTTCGGCCGACATATTGGCGGGAACGACTTCCACGGCGCAGCCAAAGTGCTCAAGCCCGCGCAGAAGATTCCACTTCACACCAAAATCCATGGCGATGACTTTGAACTTCGGTTCAGTCGCTTTGAGTTCCTCGAACGCAGTTTTGGAATGTTTGCTCGCAAACTCTTTCCAGATGTAGGGTTCGCGGGTCGTGACTTCGCCGATCAGGTCGCGACCTTCAAAGGAAGGAAGCTCAGCGAGAAGTTCTTTGGCGAGATGACGCTCTTCCATAGGAAGGATCACGCCACGGATCACGCCGGTGGTTCGAAGCTGTCTTGTGAGCGCACGCGTATCGATCCCATGAAGACCTGGGATCTCATGCTTCAGCATATAAGATTCAAGCGAATCTTCGGAGCGCCAGTTGGAGGCGAGCTCACTCTTTTCGAAAATCACGAACCCACCACACCAAGGATGCGGGCTTTCGGGATCTTCGGAGTTTATACCGGTGTTGCCGATGTGGGGATTGGTCATGCAGACGATCTGTCCGTAGTAAGACGGATCGGTCAGGATCTCTTGATATCCCGTGAGCGACGTATTGAAGACGACTTCGCCGTAGCCTCGGTCTTTGATTCGATTGCCGGCCTTCTGGGCAGCACGAATGGACTCCGCCGAAACGGGCGCGCCAAACAAGGTGCCAGGAAATTCCAAGCCATTTTCGAGAACCAAAACTCCGGTTGCTGCGCTCATCTAAACCTCCGCCCTTACTTTAAATCCGATTACTTCGTATCTTATTACTTCGTATCAGAGTCGTAGGCGATTTTTCCGCCCACTATTGTCTTATCGATTCGTCCTTGGAGTTTCCAGCCCAAGAACGGCGTGTTGTGACTTTTCGAGAACAAATGAGACGAATCCAGCGTCCAAATCTCTTTCGGGCTGAGGACCGTGACATCCGCAGCTTTCCCGACCTGGAGGGTACCATAGGGAAGATTGAGAAGCTTCGATGGGCCGACGGTTAGCGCGTGCACCCAGCGTTTCAACGAAATCACTCCGTCATGAACGAGCTTCAGAGTGAGTGGGACGGCCGTTTGAAGTCCGATAATGCCATTGGCCGCTTGATCAAACTCAAGAGCCTTGTCGATCAGCCCATGAGGCGCATGATCGGTGGCGATGACATCGACGAGGCCTTCTGCGACTGCTTTCTGAAGCGCTTCGACATCCTTCTCGTTGCGTAGAGGTGGCGCCATCTTGAAGTTCGTGTCGTAGGTTCCGACGCACTCTTCGGTGAGCGTCAAATGGTGAGGTGAGGCTTCGGCAGTCACCGGAAGTCCCGCATCTTTTGCGCGACGAACGTGCTCGAGCGCAATCTCAGTCGAGATGTGAGCAATGTGCACCGGGGCTTTCGTTAAGCGACAGAGTGCAATCTCGCGCGCGACCATGATCTCTTCTGCCGCAGCAGGGTTGCCGCGCAGTCCGAGCGAGTTTGAAAGTGGTCCTTCATTCATCACGCCTTGGCCAACGAGATTCCAATCTTCGGCGTGACTAATGATCGGCACACCGAACGCTTTGGAATAATCCATCGCCTTGCGCATGAGATAAGAATTCATGACAGGCATTCCGTCGTCGCTCAAAGCTTTCACGCCTTCGGAAACCATCCCGCCAATTTCGGCGAGCTCTTCGCCTTTCAGACCTTTGGTCACTGCACCGATCGGAAAAACTCGGCAATGCGCGGAAGACTTTGCGCGTTCACGAATGAACGCCGTTACATAAGGAGTATCGTTCACGGGTTGTGTGTTGGCCATACAAGCGACGGAAGTAAATCCTCCCGCAACTGCAGCGCGAGTTCCCGTCTCAATGGTTTCTTTGTACTCCAGACCCGGTTCGCGAAGATGAACGTGGATGTCGAGAAGACCTGGAAGCACCCACATGCCCTTGGCCTCAATCACTTTCGAAGCACGAGATGCTGGGATTGCGCCCGGCTTGTCGATTGCGGCAATTTTTCCGTCTTCGATCAAAATATCTTGTTCACTGTCGAGATTCTGGCTCGGATCAATCACGCGTCCGCCGCGGATCAAGATCGATTCTGTTGGGCCACTTAATCTATTAGGCACGGTGACCTTTCTGACTCAACCACTGATTGAGTCCTTCTTCGTTAACAACAGTTGCAAGCACGGCCATGCGGACCAATACGCCGTTGGCGACTTGGTCTAAAATCACTGACGTTGGGCTATCGGCGACTTCAGGATCCAATTCCACACCGCGATTGACCGGCCCAGGGTGAAGGATGATCGCGTCTTTTTTCAAAAGCTTCGCGCGCTCGCGATTGAGTCCCCAAAACTTCGAATACTCCGCAATCGACGGAAGCTGATGGCGATTTTGTCGTTCAAGTTGAATTCTGAGCGCCATCACGACATCAGCCTGCGGAAGAAGTTCCTCAGGGCGATACGCAAAATCAACTCCGAGCACTTCGGGATTTGGCGGCAACAATGTCGGTGGTCCGCAAACTGCGACAGACGCTCCGAGTTTCTTTAAAATATAAATGTTCGATCGTGCGACACGGCTGTGAGCGATATCGCCCAAGATAACAATTCGTTTGCCCGCGATTTTTCCAAGCTTCTCTTGAATCGTGTAGGCATCAAGTAAACCTTGCGTCGGATGTTCGTGAAAACCGTCGCCGGCGTTAATCACAGGGACAGAAGTGTTCTTAGCTAAGACACTTGGACTTCCGGCCGATGCATGACGAACCACCCAGCAGTGAGCGCCCATTGCGGCAATATTTTTTGCCGTATCGATGAGAGTTTCACCCTTCTGTACGCTTGAGTTTGACGCCGAGAAGTTCAGAGCGCCCCCTCCGAGTCTGCGAATCGCAATCTCAAAAGAAGTTCGAGTACGTGTGGAGTTTTCAAAGAAAAGATTAACAACCGTCTTTCCTTGAAGGAGCGCGATCGGCTCGCCTGCGTTTTTTCCACCGACATAGCTCGAGAAAATTTTCGCAACCGCGAGAATCTTCTGAATCTCATCCACCTTCAAATCCGCAGCCGCAATCAGATGCTTCATTGTATTCTCCTAAACATTCGGTCAAATCGGATACTCGGAAATAAACCGTTGGCGCTTCCGCGATTCTCGGGATCAAGCGAAAGCCAGAGCCAGAGAGCGCTTCCTCGAAGAGAGGTCATCGGAAGAATTCCCCACGCATGAATATTTTTGTCGGCGCCCACTTCTTTGTCAGTGCGTCCTCTGAAGTCTCCGAGTACGAAAAACGAATTCTCAGGCACGACTTTGGGTGCAAAGTTATCAATCAACGGCGGATCAAAGCAAACCCCGTAGGAAGTTCCCTCGGGTGTCGCCTCAGTTGCGCAATCGGCGTGGCGCGTGCCTGGAACCTCCGTAGACTTTCCATTGAGTAAAAAGATCCCGTTTTGAACTTCGACCGTGTCGCCAGGAAGACCCAAAACCCGTTTGATGTAGTCGCGCGTTTGAGCACCTTCGAACGTAAACACGACGACTTCTCCATGACGGGGGCGCCGAGGTGTAGTCAGTGGACTATCGGTCCAAGGGAGACGAAGGCCGAAAGGCCATTTTTCGACAAAGATAGTATCGCCGGGCTCAAGCGTCGGGCGCATTGCAGGACTAGGAATTCGGTAGGCTTCAATGAGAAAGAAACGGATCAGCAGTGCAACGACCACTGCGATGAGGACGGTGCCTCCGTAGTCTCGGAGTAAAGAGCTGCTATTTCCTGCCTCAGCCATCTTACCTCGTTATCGAAACATCTCCCGTTTCGTGACGCATCCCCGAACAAAAAAGGACTAAGTCCTTTTTTCAGTCGACTTTCAGTACTGCTAAAAATGCTTCCTGCGGAATCTCAACGGTTCCGATCTGTTTCATCCGCTTCTTGCCCTCTTTTTGCTTTTCGAGGAGCTTACGCTTACGACTGATGTCACCGCCGTAACACTTGGCGGTCACGTTCTTTCGAAGCGCTGAAATGCTTTCACGGGCAACGATCTTCGATCCGATCGCGGCTTGGATCGCGATTTCAAACATCTGGCGATCGATGAGTTCTTTCATTTTCTTGACGAGTTCACGACCACGGTGGGCGGCCTTATCACGATGAATGATCAGAGAGAGGGCATCAACAGGTTCGCCGTTGATCAAGATATCGAGTTTCACGAGATTGGCTTCTTGATAGTCAGTCAATTCGTAATCCATCGAAGCGTAACCCTTGGTCGCGCTCTTCAGACGGTCATAGAAATCGAAAACCATTTCATTGAGCGGCATCTTATAAACCAGTATCACGCGCTCAGAGCTTGGGTAGTCGAGCTTTTCTTGATGGCCGCGACGATCGTTCAGGAGGGCCATCACAGCACCAACGTATTCAGCAGGCATGTGAACGGTAAGACGGATGTACGGCTCTTCGATCGATAAAATTAAAGTAGGGTCGGGAAGTTTTGCAGGATTGTCTACCAAGAGCTCTTCGCCGTTCGTCTTCTTCACTTTATAAATCACGGAAGGAGCGGTGGTGATGAGATTGAGATTGTACTCGCGCTCTAAGCGCTCTTGCACAACATCCATGTGAAGCAGACCCAAGAAGCCGCAACGAAAGCCGAAGCCCAGTGCGTTCGAAGTTTCCGGTTCGAAAGTGATCGCGGCGTCGTTGAGGCGAAACTTTTCTAGAGACTCTTTTAAGTCGTTATACTGATCGGCGTCGATTGGGTAAACGCCGCAGAAAACCATCGGCTTCACTTCTTTAAAGCCACCGAGAGATTCTTTTGCGGGATTGCTCGTGTCAAGAATCGTGTCGCCGACTTTCATGTCGCGAACATCACGAATTCCGCAGACGATCGCGCCCACTTCGCCGCTTGCGATTTCGTTCACGTCGGTAAACTTCGGTGAGAAGGTTCCGAGGCGTTGAACTTCAAATTCTTTTGCGCCGTGAAACAGGCGGATTTTCATGCCTTTTTTGATCGTACCGTCAAACACGCGGCAGAGCGCGATCACGCCTTGATATGAGTCATACCAACTGTCGAAGATCAACGCGCGCAGTGGTTCTTTGTCGTTGTCTTGCGGGGCTGGGAAATATTTAACGACGGCCTCTAAAATCTCGTCGATACCTATTCCGGATTTAGCGCTGCAATACACGGCGTGAGTCGTGTCGACCAAACCGATCATTTCATCAATTTCTTTGAGCACGCGATCGGGGTCAGCGGCAGGAAGATCGATTTTGTTAATGGCTGGAAAAACTTCAAGGTTGATGTCGAGAGCCATGAAGACGTTCGCAAGAGTTTGCGCTTCAACGCCTTGAGAGGCATCGACGACTAAGATCGCGCCCTCGCATGCAGCGAGTGATCTCGAAACTTCGTACGTGAAGTCGACGTGTCCTGGAGTATCGATGAGATTGAGAATGTAAGTCTCACCGTCTTTGGCTTTGTAGTTCAAGCGCGCGCTTTGAGCTTTGATCGTGATCCCGCGTTCGCGCTCGATATCCATGCTGTCGAGAAACTGGGATTCCATCTCGCGTGCAGTGACCAACCCTGTTCGCTCTAAGAGACGGTCAGCAAGGGTAGATTTTCCGTGATCGATGTGGGCAATGATGCAGAAATTTCGGATGTTTTTGGCCATTTGAACTTTGGGGCAAAGTAGCAGACGAAAACACCCCAGCGCAATCACGCAATTGATTATTCTCGAGATTGACGCTATGGGTAATCCCATGTCTCCCTCGTCTGAAGTTACGCTCGAAATCACGGATCTCTCACGAAGTGGAACGGGCGTCGCGCGTGGTGAAGACGGTCGAGTGGTATTCGTCCCGTTCACTGCCCCGGGCGACTTGGTTCGAGCCAAAATTACGAAATCGGACAAAAGATTCTCCGAAGCCGACCTTTTAGAAGTTCTTCGGCCATCGGCGATCCGGCAAAAACCGCCTTGTCCTGTTTTTGGAAAGTGCGGGGGCTGTCAGTGGCAGCACATCCCCTATGAAATGCAGTGGGCGACGAAGGTCAAAGGTGCTCTTCAAGCGCTTGCGCGAGTTCAGGTCCCAGCGCCCCAGCAAATCGACGAACTTCCGGCTGATCAAATCTGGAATTATCGAAACCGAGTGCAACTTCGGGGGTTCAAATCCGAGCTCGGGTTTTATGCCGCAAGAAGTCATGAGCGTGTGGCGGTGGATTCGTGTGCGATTGCTCGGCCCGAACTCAATGCGATCTTCGCTGAAACACGCGAAGCGGGTGAGAAATTTGAATCTCCCTACAAAGTGGAGCTGGAAATCCTGCCCGACGGGACCACTCGAACCCTTTGGAACTCGGCTCATGGGGCGGGGGGCTTTCGCCAAGTGCACGACGAGCAGAATGTGAAGCTCAGAACTTGGGTCGCCGGCGCGGTTACACCGGGACTACATGTATATGACCTCTTTGGAGGTTCGGGAAATCTCGGGAAGACCGTTGCTGCGCGGGCTTTAGCAGTCGATTGCGTCGATGTCGGTGCGCCTGAAGGGACTCAGGTCGAGGGCCTACCGGAGCTCCGGTTTCACCGTTCGCCGGTTGCGAAATGGATCGTAAACCAAGCTCGGCTCAAAGCTCATTTAGAGAAAGCTTCAAACCCAGCGAAGGCGCCATCAAAGGCATCGGCAATCTTGGACCCGCCGAGAGAGGGCTTGGGCGATGATCACGACAAAATTGTCTCTGCTCTTGAGGCTCTGAATGTTCAAGAAATTGTCGCCGTCGGGTGCGAATCCGACGCGTGGGCGCGAGATGTGAGTCGATTGATCAAGCGAGGCTGGAAGCTTGAACGTGTCGGCTTTTTGGATTTGTTTCCGCAAACCCCTCATGTTGAGTGTTTAGCTCTCTTCAAAGTTTGACACCCCGGGCTTAGCCCGTTACTTTAGTTAGTATGGTCAACAACTTATCCAATGCTTTGGTGACGCTAACAGCACTTGTTGTCTTGAGTGCCTGTGCGACTTCGTCTCCTAAAAAGTCACCGGAGCTGACCCAACTTCAGCGCGCTCGACTTTTAATTCAGGTGGCCGATGGCGCATTGATTGAAAACGATCCGACCGCTGCACTTGAAGCGCTGATTCAAGCCGAAGCAGCGGATCCAAGTCTTCCAGAAATTTATCATTCAAGAGCGCTCGCTTTTTATGCCAAGAATGATTTTCAAACGGCTTTGTTCAACGCGCAGAAAGCGGTCAGCATTGCTCCAAAATATCCGGACGCAAATAACACGCTCGGAAAAATTCTTGTCGACCTCGGCCGTTTCAACGAAGCGATCGCGCCTCTTTCTCGCGCGGCCGATGAACCTCTTTATCGCGAAGCTTATAAGCCGCAGACCACTCTTGGAATTCTGTACTATCGCGAAAACAACTTTCCAAAAGCCACGAGTTATTTCGAGAAAGCCATTCAATCCGGCGGCGATCAAGCTTGCATCGCTTACTACTACCGCGGCCACCTGAAGCTTCGCGATGGCGAGTACAGTGCCGCGATTCGTGACTACACACAGGCGACTAAGAAGATGTGCGGCGGCTTTGCTGATGCACACTTGGCGATTGGGATCGTTTACGATCGAACCAAACAGTACGAGTTGGCTCGCCGAACTTACCTCGAAGTTGAGCAGAGATATCCCAACACCAAGGCCTCCGATCAGGCCATTAATCTGATGAGAGCACTTCCATAGTGACCAACGGCGATCAAGGGCATCCCTCATTAGGCGAATTTCTCCGGCAAGAGCGGGAGAAGCGTGGGATCACGATCGAGCAGGTCGCATCGGCGACCAAAATCAGTGTACGACTTTTACATCTCCTAGAATCCGATCAATACACCGAACTTCCAGCAAAGCCTTTCATTCGTGGGTTCGTGAGTTCTTACGCTCGCTTCATCGGCGTGGACTCCAAAGAAATTCTAACTCAGTTTGGTGAGTTCCTTGACGTGCGCTCGTTTGAGCGCCCAACTCGCGACGCGGGCCACAGTGGCTATGCGTTCGAGAAGCGCGAAGGCGAACAGAGCCGAACGATCCTTTGGATTGTCATGGGCGGGTTTCTCGTGTTTGGCGCGATCGGGTTCGCTGTTTTCAAACCTTCTCTGCATCACCACAAGGGCTCTCATCTCGATAAGTTGAAGGAAGCAAATCCTGACGAGGCGTCGCCGTCTCCTTCGGAGTCCTCTGGTCTTGCTGTGGGAGCATCGCCTTCGGTGTCTCCGCTCGCATCGCCATCGAGTTCCCCTTCTGCGAGCCCGTCTCCCGTCGCGAAGCCTTCTCCTGCTGAGAAAGTCGCACCGCCAGTGGTGGCCGTGGTAGCTCCTCCTTCGCCAAAGCCAAGTTCGAAACCAAGCCCTAAGGCAAAGCCTTCGCCTAAAGTTACTCCCCTAGCTCCAGCGGTTACTCCGACTCCTTCGTCTTCCGAAGAATCCACCGAGGCAGCCGAAAAGCCGGATCCCCTGAACTCCGGAATTAATTTAAAGGGCTCAGAGATTAAGTACAAAGTCGTGGTCAAAGCGAACCAGGATTTGTGGGTCAAATTTCAGTTGGATAATCGCCCGAAGATGAAATTTATCCTCCGCGAAGGACGAATCTTAGTTCTTCGCGCCAATGAACAACTTCGCTTCCAAACATCGCAACCGGATGCCGCTATTATTAGGATAAACGGAGCACCTGGAAAGCCCCTCACGGGTAACCCGGATGCGGCACAAAAAGACTCCGGTTTGACCCTCGTTTTACCGAAGCAAAGTGCCGAAACTATTGGGGAACCATTCCCTGGTGACTCCTCTATCGAAGGTGCAACAGTACCTGCCTCAAGAGGCTCTAATCCTGCCCCTCAGCCGACCGAGTGAAGTTATCCACAGCGAAACCATGAGTTATCCCCACAAGATAACCTCATGAATTTATTACATATTTAATCTTATATGGAGCTTTTTCTCGACGTGATCGGAAAGTTATCCACAAAACCCGATAAAACCGCCGTTTTTTTGACTCTTGTTAGGATTGTGTCACGATCTTGTCGCGACTAGAGCGGCTCTCGGGGCAAAGTTTCTAGCATCTGTGTAACGCATTCCTGCGTCGCAATTAAGAAAAACTGTGGAGAACCGCACCTGGCGGTCGTTTTAGAGGGTTCCGGAGGCTTGGAGTTAAGTAGATATTGCGCTGCGTTATCTTTTTGCATATACTCCGCGCGGGGCTGGGTGGGCGGTGTTTTTGTAATGGAGTCGTGGCCCTGTGATCTTTGCTCACAACGATTATCGAATCTTTTTACGAGCGGTGTTCTCCGAACGCGTTCAGCGCAATCCCGCGTATTCATTACGCGCTTTCGCCAAGCAGATTTCCATTTCTCCATCCCAGCTCTCTGAAGTTTTATCCAATCGCAATCAACTCTCGTCACAAAGTGCTTTGAAAGTCGGACAGCGGCTTGGCCTTGCCTCTGACGAAGTCGAGTACTTCGGCCTTCTCGTTCAAAAGGCGACAGCGAAGGATCCGGGCGTACGCGAAGCTACGATTGAGCGCATGAGTCTGATCAATCAGAACCGTCCGACGCAAGATCTGAGTCTGGATGCGTTTCGAATGATCGCGGACTGGTATCACATCCCGATTTTAGAAATGTCGGAGCTGCCCCGCCTGCAGTTTACTCCAAAGAGAATCGCTAAGCGTCTCGGCATTACTGCGATCGAAGCTGAGACCGCGATTGAACGACTCTTGCGGCTCGAGCTCCTCGAGAAACAAACTGACGGCTCTTACAAAAAAACTTACATGAGCGGAGTCTTCAGATCTGAACACGCCAATTTGGGTCTTCGTCACTTTCACAAGAAGATGCTCGAGAAGGCGACAGACGCGATTGAAACTCAATCCAATCAAGAAAAGATGATCGGCTCTGAAACGTTCCTGTTCGATAAAGCGGCTCTCGAAAAATTTAAACAAATCACAGAAGAGTATTTCACTCGTGTCGTGAATCTCTCCAAGGCGAATCGCAAAAAACCCGAGGTCTATCACCTCGGAATCCAAATGTTCAAAGTGACTTCAGAGGATCAAAAATGAAAAATTTCATCACACTTGCCGCTTTATTAATGGCGTTGTCCGTCCAAGCTCAAGACCCACCAGTGGCCACACCGATTCTGGATTCAGGTAACGATCTTGCTTCGGAGCTCACTCGAGTCACTCAGCTGAAGAACGGAATTCAACCTGCCGAATCTACGGGAACTCGTGGCGGCGGAAACGCTGTGATCGTCGACATCAAGAGCCTTGAAGAGTTCATCTCTTCTGGGGGGCTTAGACAAGCCGTGAAAGAAGCCATCGTGAAGATTGATCCGGCAAAAAGCATTTTTAGCGACACGGCTAATGATTGGGAAGTGATGTTGAGCAGAGGTCTGATTGATGACATCTCGCAAACTCCTTACACTTTTTCAGAAACAGGCAATTGCACCGGATCGATTGATCAAGGAACCGGCGCAAGCACTGAAGCGAACTTGAAGGCGCCAGTGTGCTGGGATCTTCAGCATCTGATTTCTATTCACGACAGCATGGATACTTTGGTGAACCTCGGGATTCGAGAAGAAGCCCGCCATTTTGGATTCGACTACAATAGTACGCGTGTCATCGCAGAGATGGCCGCAAGACAGCTGAGGACAGGCCTGTGAAGTCTTTTCCCAAATCATTTCTGTCGATCGCAGTGATTTCGGCTTGCGTCGTTTCCTCTGCGTTGGCGGATGTGGTGAGCGATAATAGTGTGACCTCTTTAGTGATCGAGCACGGTCCCACTTACTCGAAGTTTATTTCTTCTGGGCAGTTGAACCAGCTTGTCGCGCAATTTGCGCAGAAGATTGATCCTTCTCGCGAATCCAATCCAAGCGTGGCGAAGCTTTGGTCATTCATGGTGGAAAACGGACTTCTCGCGGACATTCAGAAAACGAAGTACATCGCTTCTGGACAAGTGTGTGCTTTGGGTTCAGATCCCTCGACTGCTGCGAGTACCACAATTGCGGGCCCGAAGAGCCCAACCCAAGATTTTCCAAACCACGCGGACGTCTGTTGGAATGTGAACAAGATCATCAATGAGCGCACCGAGCTTCCCATGATCCTGGCGCTTGCTCTCCATGAAGAGGCACATCACTTTGGTTTTGACGAGCCTGGTGCTTACGCGATCACTCAGATGGTGGGCTCTCAGTTGTTGGGTATGCAGGTTCCATCGTTCGCGGCTGCAGCCGGGCAGAGCTCTCGCGAAGCGAAGGATTCGTTACCTTTAAAGAACTTAAAGAAGGGAACGAAGCTCAAGATCCTGCAGGACATCCCGGGCGGATACTCCGCGATGTATAATGGAACAGTCCACACCCAAATCCCTGTCGATATGGTCGGCGTCTATTGCTGGACGAACGGATATTTTCAGACGGGCGGTACCTATAAAGTGCTCGACCCTATTTGGGGCGCTTCTGGCAACGACGCCCCAGGGGTTTTGTCTGACGTCACCCTTATGCTCGACGGCCCTGGTTCTAACTCCGCGATTATCGATTGCGAAGAGCACCCTGAGGGGAACGCGACCTTGACCGTCGAGGACTTCATCCAGGCTGTCGATGGAATCATTGAGATCGAAAATTAAGCCCTTTTCCCGCTAAAACCCGAGTAAACCCTTCAAAGCCTGTAAGCCTTTTCGAGTGTTCGTTGGCACGAACAGTAAATTCGTTGGACCCCTTTCTTTTTGACGCAGTGCGCTGTATTCAGTGTGCAACTTAGAAACGTCAAATAGGAGAATTTATGAAAACGAAAATGAATCCGTACAAAAGAATGATTGGCTCTTTAATGATCGGTCTTCAAGTCATTGGTATTGCTTTCGCTGATGTCGGCGCTTCAAGCAAAACAGACGATCTGCAAGAACAAGTTTTGATCGCAAATTTGGTCGGTTTGACCGCTCAGAAGATTTCTGAAAAAGATTTCCAGTCCAAAGTACTCCCAGTCGTTAACGCTTACGAGCAAGCCTCGCCAAGCGAAGGTCGAAGCGATCGCTTCGCTCAAGCGATGGTCGAGATGAATATGATGACGGCGGCACGTGCTGACGAAGTGAAAGCTTCGATCGATGCAACTGTTGGTGCTCAATTAAATGCCAATCCCAATATGAATCAAGATCAGCGCAATCAGCTCGTCATGACAGCGACTCTTCAGCAAATGAATTTGAGCAGCGTCGGCGCGCAGTTCAGTAGTGCTACCTGTACCGGATTTTGGATTGGCGGCTCAGCGATCATAGTGGCTTCGATTTTCGCGAATGTCTACGCCTCGACGTTAACCCACAGTACCTCACAAACTACTGCAAGCGGTAGCGAGCAAGGAAGCGGAACTTCAACGTCCTCCACCTCAGGCAACTCCGGCAGCACGACGACCACAACGGTATCCGGTACTACAACAACCGCCTCTTCTTCTGTGACTTCAAACGAAACAGAGAAAAAGCTTTTGATCACCAGCGCTGCAATCGGTTACGGGATCGCAGGAACCTTGTTTATCCTCGCCCTTGTTGATTCGGACAGCGGCTGCAATTAATGCTCAGATAGTAGTAAGGTTTGTTCAGATGGGCCGGACTCCAATTTCGATTGGACCGGCCCTTTCTACGTGATAAATGCTCGTGCATGGGTCCAAGACCGAGCCCCTAAAATTCTAAAAGGAAGAGATTATGAAAGAGTTGGATGATTACATCGATCAAGACGAGCTGAACTTCGTGGACGACGCTGCGATAAGAATTATGGCGACGATTCTGGCTTCTGTAAAAGACTTAAAAAATGTCGACGCCGAAGAGAGAGAAGCAATGTCGATCACTGCCTTTGAGACCGCTCATCAAATGCTGAAGGTCAGAAGACTCTACGTCCAAGAAAACGCAAATCTTGAAGAAGACGAAGGTTAGTTAGACCTTCAAAACAATCTTCCCTTTGGTGTGATTGGTGAGAATGTGTCGCCAAGCTTCTTTCACATCGGCAAGAGAGTAGGTCTTCGAAATGACGGTTTTTAGCGCTCCGCTTGCGACGAGTTCCGCGACTTGTTCCAGTCTCTTGGGATTAAACTCAGTTCGCATCATCATCGCGGTGACGCCAAGTTTCTGAGCTTCTTCTTGGGAAGGGGGCTGGATGGTGGAGATCAGGATACCTCCTTTTTTCAGAATCTGGAGAGAACGCGTTTGGGTTTCGCCACCGATGGTGTCGATGACTAAGTCGACGGACTTGGCGACTGAATCAAAAGGTACTTTGTTGTAGTCGATGACTTCGTCAGCACCGAGCGAAAGTAAGTGCTCTCTATTTTCGGAGGAGGCGGTGGTGTAAACCTTCACGTCGGCGCGATGAGCAAGCTGAACAGCGATCGTTCCCACCCCACCGGCGCCACCATGAATCAATATACTTTGGCCGCGTTCAATTTTTGCGATTTCAAAGAGCGCCTGCCACGCGGTTTGAGCGACGGTCGCGATAGAAGCCGCTTCAAAATGAGACAGATTCTTAGGTTTCTTTAGCAACATCGCCTGAGGGACGACGAGCATTTCAGCGTAGGCACCCATACCTGGATTCCAGCCAAACACCTCGTCTCCTTTTTTAAACTGGCTGACACCTTTTCCAGTTTCTTCTACGACACCGGAAAAGTCACCGCCCGGAGTCCAAGGAAACTGAAGGGGAAAGACAGCCTTAAGTTCTCCCGACGCAAGCTTATGTTCGATCAAGTTGATCGACGTGGCGGAAACGCGCACCAGGACCTGCTCATCACCTGGTGTGGGAACTGTAATTTCTTCTAACTTGAGTGCGTCGACTGATCCGTACTGATGGAAACGAATAGCTTTCATGGTTTTCATAAAAAATTCTCCTGATTGGTTTGACTGTCAGTTGTTAAAACATTCCTGCCCAAGAGCCCTGGAGCTCGGCGTGGGGAAGTTGATTGTAACGGGCTTGCACGCGCGCGACCGCTTGAGTTGTTTGAGCGCGCACTTTGGCGACGTCGACGCCTTGAAGTACACCGTCTCGCTTCAGTAGATTTCCGGCGATCATCACGGTTCGAATATCCGCGGCGTTTGCATAAAACAACAAAGCTGCCGAGGGATCTGAGATCGGATCGAAGAACGTCGACATCGCTTGATTCGATTGAGGTCGAATGACGGCGAGGTCAGCCCTCTTGCCGGGCTTTAAACTTCCGATCTCGGCATCCATTCCGATCGATCGCGCTCCGTTGATCGTGATCAGCTCCAGGGCTGACCGCGCGCTCCAGCCGACATTCATCGGCATACCGCCGGATTCTTCTGCCGCAGTTTTGCGTTCCACTTGAAGCATGAGTTGGGCTTGTCTCAACATGCTGGCTTCGACATAGCAGGTGATGTCCACGCCCAGACTTGCGGCGCCACCAAGATCGGTAAATTTGCGCGCCAAGAGTGGACCGAGGCCCATTCCGCATTCTGTATCAGGACAAGTGCAGTGGCCAATACCGGCTTCGGCCATGATTTTCAAATCACTCTCGTTGAGTTGATTGTTATGGGAAAGCAATGTGGGGAGTACAAAAGCTCCCGCCTGATGGAGATTCTTTAAAGAAGAGAGATAGAAATCTGGCTTTTTAATCGCATTCCAATGGCTCGTGATGAGACCGGGCTTCAGCGCTATTGCACGCGCGAAAAGCTCTAACGACATCTGATGAGGGACGTAGGCTGCGCCTTCAAAGAGCGCTACTCCAAAACGTAAAGGACCAGGGGTGCTATCAAAAAACTTCCGGCGGATTCGTTCAGCGTTTTCGTAATGCCACGAATCAGCGGGACGTCCGAGGAGGGCCGCTACAGCTTTCGGATCGATTTTTTGCTCATCCAGAAAATCGGGAACATTTTGTAAGGCGTAACAAAAGAACCCACCCACGCCACTGTCCATCAAACCGCGAACAAGTGCGTCTGATACATCAGGCGATTTTTGCAAATGGCTGTGA
>Ga0302315_10002182_pt1 | contig 18773 bp, 16 predicted proteins | sample III_Palsa_N3_1_FD_200532 | JGI IMG/M metagenome (GOLD analysis project Ga0302315, IMG submission 200532) | Peat permafrost microbial communities from Stordalen Mire near Abisko, Sweden - III_Palsa_N3_1 | ecosystem: Environmental > Terrestrial > Soil > Palsa > Peat permafrost | place: Sweden...
TTTACTTTAGAACCACTGACGTCACTGGAGAAGTTACTTTACCAGAAGGGGTAGAGATGGTGATGCCGGGTGACAACATTAAGATGGTGATTACGTTAATTGCACCTATTGCCATGGAAGATGGGGTTCGATTTGCTATCCGTGAAGGTGGCAGAACCGTCGGTGCTGGCGTTGTTTCTAAAGTGTTAGAATAGTCGCCAATATTTTAGGTCAGTAGCTCAATTGGCAGAGCGGCGGTCTCCAAAACCGCAGGTTGGGGGTTCGATTCCCTCCTGGCCTGCCAGCGAATAGAATTGGAACAGAAAAAAATATGATTAGCCAGACAGGCTCGGAAAATGCGAAGACGCAAGATAAATACTGGTGGGGACTGAGTTTCCTACTGGTCGCTGGAATGGTTGGGGGTAATTATTATCTTAGCCAATATTCTCTGTTATCACGGGTCGTGCTTTCGTGTGTTGTCTTAGGTATCAGTATTGGGATAGCGTTTAAAACGAGCTTAGGCCGTGCATTATGGACGCAGTGGCTAGAAGCGACCCAAGAAGTTCGGAAGATGTATTGGCCGACTCGACAAGAAACATTGCATACCACGCTCGCTGTTTTGGCGATGGTAGTCGTGATGGGCATTTTATTATGGACTGCCGATTTTTTCTTGCTGCGAGCCGTAAAATGGTTAATGACAGGCCACTGGGGAGCATAAAAAAAGATGACGACTAAGCAACGTTGGTACGTAGTCCATGCTTATTCTGGCTTTGAACTGCAAGTTAAACGCTCGTTAGAAGATAGAATTAAACTACAAGGGATCCAAGAAAAATTTGGCGAAATTTTAGTGCCAACGGAAGAAGTTGTCGAAATTCGTTCGGGTCAAAAACGTAAAAGCGAACGAAAGTTTTTTCCAGGCTATGTTTTAGTTCGCATGGAAATGGACGAAGAAACCTGGCACTTGGTTCGGCATATTCCGAGAGTGTTAGGATTTATTGGGGGGACTTCTGGTCAACCAGCCCCTATTTCCGATAAAGAAGCCGATAATATTTTGATGCGCATTCAAGAAGGCGTCGACAAGCCAAAACCAAAAGTCTTGTTTGAAGCAGGTGAAGTCATTCGAGTCACCGAAGGGCCGTTTGCCGATTTTAATGGCGTGGTTGAAGAAGTCAATTACGATAAAAATCGATTGAGAGTGGCTGTGTTAATTTTCGGACGTTCTACGCCAGTCGATCTCGATTTCGGTCAAGTTGAGAAAGCATAGTTTTCCCTTTATCTAAAAGGGAGTTGTTAAAACCGGGGAGCTTTTTAAGAAAGCGTTTGAACCCAAAATGAGGTGAGTCATGGCAAAGAAAATTGAAGCTTATATTAAGCTACAAGTGAAAGCAGGGGAAGCAAACCCTAGCCCTCCAGTAGGTCCTGCATTAGGACAACGTGGTGTTAATATCATGGAATTTTGCAAGGCTTTTAATGCTCAAACGCAAAATATGCCAACCGTGAAAAAAGGAACGCCGCTTCCGGTGATTATTACGGTTTATAACGATCGTAGCTTTACTTTTATCGTTAAAACAGCCCCCGCCTCTATCATGTTAAGAGAAGCGACGGGGATTGCAAAAGGAAGTAGCACGCCTAATACCACGAAAGTGGGTGTTGTCACGCGAGTGCAATTAGAAGCGATCGCACGGCAAAAGATGCCAGATTTAACCGCAGCCGATATGGACGCCGCTGTGCGCACTATTGCAGGTAGCGCAAAAAGCATGGGGTTAACTGTCGAAGGCGTGGAAGGGGTATAAGATGGCAAAGCTCTCTAAAAGAATGCAAATGGTGGCAAAAGCCGTCACGACTGGAAAAACTTATGTTTTTACAGAGGCGGTAGATGTCTTAAAGAAAGTACCACATGCTAAATTTATTGAAAGTGTTGATGTGAGTGTTAACTTAGGCATCGATGCGAAGAAATCTGATCAAGTCGTGAGAAGTGCTACTGTGTTACCACATGGGACCGGTAAATCTGTTCGAGTTGCCGTCTTCACTCAAGGCAATAATGCAGAAGCGGCTAAAGCGGCTGGTGCAGAGTTGGTGGGGATGGAAGATTTAGCGCAGCAAATTCAAGCCGGTAATATGGATTTTGATGTTGTGATTGCCAGTCCCGATGCTATGGGCGTCGTCGGGCGATTAGGACAGGTCTTAGGCCCCAGAGGTTTAATGCCAAATCCTAAAGTGGGTACCGTGACGATGGATATTGCAGGCGCTGTTAAAAATGCAAAAGCAGGTCAGGTCCGCTATCGTTCCGACAAAAACGGTATTATTCATTGCTCTATTGGAAAAATAAGTTTTGAAGCGAGTGCATTAAAAGAAAATCTTGAAGCATTGCTCGACAATTTACGTAAAGCAAAACCCAGCACGTCGAAGGGTGTGTATCTTAGAAAAGTCACTGTTTCGACAACAATGGGTCCTGGTTTGGTCATTGATCAATCCTCGTTAACTTTTTAAGGCGGCATGCGCTGTCTAAGACCGCGAGTATAAACTGCAAGGTTTATTTAAATGTCACAAGCTCGCGCAGACGGGAGACCTGAACGCCGAATTTTTCGGAGTTTGAAAGTCACCGTAAGGTGGTTATAACGCTTGAAAGAGCGGGATGACTGAAGAGTAACCATTGAAAAATGGGAGTAGTTCAAGGTGGCACTAAGATTGGAACAGAAGAAAGAGATCGTCGCTTCTGTTGCGTCCGTTGCAAGCCGTTCTTCTTCGTTGATTGCAGCCGATTATAAAGGGCTGTCAGTAAGCGATATGACGACATTGCGATCGGAAGCACGAAAAGCTGGGGTTCATCTTCGTGTTGCGCGTAACACCTTAGTCCGGCGAGCATTAAAAGGAACTGCTTTTGAGTGTATGTGTGACTCATTAGTAGGCCCTGTTTTGCTGGCATTTGCTGGGGATGAACTCAGCGCGGGTGCGCGATTAATACGTAGTTTTGCGAAAACCAATGAAAAATTAGTGGTGAAAGCGATTTCTATCAGCGGTAAATTGCTTGATGGAAAACAGCTAGAGGCAGTTGCAACACTGCCCACACGAGATGAGGCAATTTCTCAATTGTTAGCAGTAATGCAAGCACCTATTGCGAAATTTGTCCAAACGTTGGCAGCACCACAATCGAAATTGGTTAGAACGTTGGATGCTGTTCGAGATCAGAAACAGCAAGCAGCGGCGTAATCACTTTAAACTTTTAAACTAATTGGAGAGAAAAAAATGGCTCTAACAAATGCAGAAATTTTAGAAGCAATTTCAAACAAAAGCGTTATGGATATCGTTGAACTCATTGAATCCATGGAAAAGAAATTTAACGTGACAGCAGCTGTTGCTGTTGCTGCAGCACCCGCTGCTGCAGGTGCGGCTCCCGCAGCTGAAGAGCAAACGGAATTCAACGTGGTCATGAGCAACCATGGCGCTAACAAAGTTAACGTCATTAAAGTCGTGCGAACAGTAACAGGCTTAGGCTTAAAAGAAGCAAAAGACTTAGTGGAAGCGACACCAGCGATTGTTAAAGAAGGTATTTCTAAGCAAGATGCTGAAGATATCAAGAAACAATTGGTGGAAGCGGGCGCAACGGTTGACGTTAAGTAAACCATTGTCCGTTGTATCAGTGAACAGCCAGCAGCAATGCTGTTGGCTGTTTTGGTTAATCTAATTTATTGCCAGAGGAACTGCCATGGTTTGTATTGACGCCCAAGCGTTGTCTTACACTGAGCGAAAACGTATTCGAGCGAATTATGGGAAGCGGATCGATACTTTAAAAGTTCCACCCCTGCTAGAAATTCAATTGCAATCGTATGATAGCTTTTTACAGCCAAATACGCCGGCAACTGCTAGAAAAACTGAAGGGTTGCAAAGCGCTTTTCAATCTGTTTTCCCGATTTCCAGTTACTCTGGGCATTCTGTTTTAGAATATGTGAGCTATCAGTTAGGAACACCTGCTTTTGACGTGAAAGAATGTCAAATGCGAGGACTCACCTATGCAGCGCCTTTACGCGTTAAAGTTCGTTTGATTATTTATGATAAGGAAGCATCCGAAGCGAAAGTGGTGAAAGACGTTCGCGAACAAGAAGTGTACATGGGCGAATTGCCTTTAATGACAGAGAGCGGTACCTTTGTCGTCAATGGAACAGAGCGAGTGGTTGTTTCTCAGTTACATCGTTCCCCGGGTGTCTTTTTTGAACACGATAAAGGAAAAACGCATTCTTCCGGAAAATTACTGTATGCGGCGCGTATTATTCCTTACCGTGGTTCTTGGCTAGATATTGAATTTGATCCAAAAGATTGTGTTTTTGCACGAATTGATAGAAGACGCAAACTGCCTGTTTCCATTATTTTACGGGCTTTAGGCTATTCTACTGAAGAAATGTTGGCGCTCTTTTTTGAAAATAATACTTTCAAATACGAAAAAAGCAAATGGGTATTGGAATTAGTGGCTAATCGTTTACGCGGTGAAACCACGTTGCTTGACATTAAATCTCCTACCGGTGAGGTTATTGTCGAAGCCGGTCGTCGTGTAACGGCGAGACATATTCGTCAAATGGAAGAATTTGGTATTACTGAACTAGAAGTCTCGGTTGAATATCTTATTGGTAAAACACTCGCGCACGATATTATCGATCGTGAAAGTGGGGAAGTGATTGCCGAAGCCAATGCAGAAATCACGCCAGAAGTGTTACAAGCGATTCGTCAAGCCGACATCAAGATCTTAAAAACGCTCTATACAAACGATTTAGATCATGGTCCTTATTTATCTGACACCATTCGCATCGATTCAAGCAAAAGCTCGTTAGAAGCTTTAGTCGAAATTTATCGCATGATGCGTCCTGGTGAGCCGCCGACAAAAGATGCAGCCGAACAACTATTCAAGAATTTATTCTTTGTACCAGAACGCTACGATTTGTCGGCAGTGGGTCGTATGAAGTTTAACCGACGAGTGGGACGTTCTGAATCGACCGGTCCTGGCGTACTCTCGAAAGAAGACGTTGTGGCTGTCTTGAAGGTCTTAATTGATATTCGCGATGGTCGTGGCGAAATAGATGATATCGATCATTTAGGGAATCGTCGTGTCCGTAGTGTTGGCGAAATGGCCGAAAACCAATTTCGAGTGGGCCTCGTTCGAGTAGAGCGAGCTGCGAAAGAACGCTTAAGTTTAGCGGATTCTGAAGGCTTAATGCCGCAAGATTTGATCAACGCTAAGCCGGTGTCTGCCGCCATTAAAGAATTTTTTGGTTCGAGCCAGTTGTCGCAGTTTATGGATCAAAATAATCCTTTATCTGAAGTGACACACAAACGACGTGTTTCAGCTTTAGGACCGGGCGGATTAACGCGCGAACGCGCAGGATTTGAAGTTCGAGACGTGCACATTACCCATTATGGTCGCGTGTGTCCGATTGAAACACCGGAAGGACCAAATATCGGATTAATTAATTCGTTAGCGGTTTATGCTAGAACAAACGAATATGGCTTTTTAGAAAGTCCTTATCGAAAAGTGGTGAACGGTAAAGTCACGAATGACATCGCTTATTTATCGGCGATCGAAGAAGGGCAATTTGTCATCGCGATGGCGAACGCATCGACGAATGAAAAATCAGAATTAACAGACACCTTAGTGCCTTGCCGTCATAAAAACGAGTTTACTTTTTCAACGCATGATCGCGTGCACTATATGGACGTTTCACCGAAGCAAATTGTATCGGTGGCTGCATCCTTAATTCCCTTCTTAGAACATGATGACGCGAACCGTGCTTTGATGGGATCGAACATGCAACGACAAGCTGTACCAACCTTAAGGGCTGAAAAACCCTTAGTGGGAACTGGGATGGAACGAGTTGTCGCAACCGATTCAGGCGTGACCGTGGTTGCTCGTCGTAGCGGTGTGGTCGACTCTGTCGATGCAGGTCGTATTGTGGTTCGTGTAGACGATGCTGAAACAGAAGCGTCCGATACAGGCGTCGATATTTACAATTTGACGAAATATCTGCGCTCCAACCATAACACGTGTATTAATCAGAAACCGTTAGTTCATCCAGGCGAAAGAATTAAAAAAGGCGATGTATTAGCCGATGGTCCTTCGACAGATATGGGGGAATTAGCTTTAGGGCAAAATCTGCTTATTGCGTTTATGCCTTGGAATGGATACAACTTTGAAGATTCTATTTTAATTTCTGAGCGGGTGGTCGAAGAAGATCGCTTTACCACGATTCACATTGAAGAATTAACCTGTATTGCCAGAGACACCAAATTAGGCTCTGAAGAAATCACAGCAGATATTCCAAATGTGGGCGAAGGTGCGTTATCTCGCTTAGATGACTCAGGCGTAGTGTACATTGGTGCTGAAGTTACCTCTGGCGACATCTTGGTTGGGAAAGTCACGCCAAAAGGCGAAACGCAACTGACGCCAGAAGAAAAATTATTGCGCGCCATTTTTGGTGAAAAAGCCTCTGATGTCAAAGATACTTCGCTGCGTGTGCCAACCGGCATGAATGGTGTGGTGATTGATGTCCAAGTCTTTACGCGCGATGGGGTTGAAAAAGACACCCGTGCTTTGGAAATTGAAAAAGCAGCGCTCGTCAGTGTTAAAAAAGACTTAGAAGATCAATTCCGAATTCGGGAAGAAGATGCGTATCAGCGTGTTTATAAACTACTTTTAGACAAAGTTGCAGCAGGTGGTCCAGAACGCTTGAAAGCAGGCACGAAGATCACGAAAGCGTATTTGTCGGAAGTAGCTAAAGAACGTTGGTTTGAAATTCGCTTAAAGAGCGACGAAGCCAATCAACAATTAGAGGCATTAGCGGAACAGTTAAAAGCTTTACGCCGTGCCCATGATGAACAATTAGAAGAAAAACATAAAAAATTAAGACAGGGTGACGATCTAGCGCCGGGTGTTTTAAAAGTCGTGAAAGTGTATCTGGCCGTAAAACGTCGTATACAACCCGGCGATAAAATGGCTGGCCGGCATGGTAATAAAGGGGTTATTTCAACGATTGTACCCGTCGAAGATATGCCTTACATGGCCGATGGTACCCCCGTTGATATCGTTTTAAACCCACTCGGTGTTCCATCTCGTATGAACGTCGGGCAGGTATTAGAAACGCATTTAGGCTGGGCTGCGAAGGGCTTAGGGCATAAAATAGGCCTCATGTTACAGCAACAGGCAGAAGCGGCAGAGCTCCGTCAGTTTATGGAAAGCGTTTACAACTTAAATGGTCGAAAAGCGATGGATCTCTCGAACATCAATAATGAAGAATTAATGGTGTTAGCGAAGAACTTGAAAGGCGGGTTCCCCATTGCAACCCCGGTGTTTGACGGGGTGAGTGAAGCAGAGATTAAACAACTGCTCGCTTTAGCCGGATTGCCTGAAAATGGCCAAACCACGTTGTTTGATGGCAGAACAGGAGTAGCTTTCGATAGACCTGTCACCGTGGGATACATGTATATGTTGAAGTTAAACCACTTGGTGGATGACAAGATGCATGCACGTTCTACGGGTTCTTATAGCCTTGTCACGCAGCAACCATTGGGCGGTAAAGCGCAATTTGGGGGCCAGCGGTTTGGGGAAATGGAAGTCTGGGCATTAGAAGCATATGGTGCTGCTTATACCCTACAAGAAATGTTAACCGTGAAGTCCGATGACGTCGCAGGTCGTACCAAAATGTATAAAAACATTGTGGATGGTGATCATCGTATGGAACCCGGTATACCAGAATCCTTTAACGTACTGGTCAAAGAAATCCGATCATTGGGCATTAACATTGAATTAGAGCACGAATAATTTGGAGGCCAAAAAGTGATAGACATACTAAGCATGCTGAGAAATCAAGGGCAGAGCGATGGATTTAGTAGTGTTGTCTTAAGCCTGGCGCCACCGGATCTGGTGTTGTCACGTTCATTCGGTGAAGTGAAAAAACCAGAAACGATTAATTATCGTACCTTCAAGCCAGAAAGAGATGGACTATTTTGCGCTAAGATCTTTGGACCTGTTAAAGACTATGAATGTCTTTGCGGAAAATATAAACGATTGAAACATCGCGGTGTTATTTGTGAAAAATGCGGTGTGGAAGTGGCTTTGGCGAAAGTCCGTCGTGAGCGAATGGGACATATCGAATTAGCGAGTCCTGTTGCACATATTTGGTTTTTAAAATCTTTGCCGTCTCGTATTGGTTTATTGTTAGACATGACCTTACGCGATATCGAGCGTGTGCTGTATTTTGAAGCCTATGTGGTAATTGATGCTGGCATGACACCGCTTGAAAAAGGCCAATTATTAACAGAAGAAGCCTTTTTAGAAGCGCAAGAACAATATGGCGACGATTTTGATGCGCGTATGGGTGCAGAAGCTGTTCAAGAGCTATTAAAACGCATGAATTTGAAATCGGAAGCAGAGCGTATTCGAGAAGAATTACCAAACACCAGCTCTGAAACGCGTTCTAAAAAATTAGCGAAACGTTTAAAGCTGATGGAATCTTTCTTGGATTCTGGGAATAAACCTGAATGGATGATCTTAACGATTCTTCCTGTTTTACCACCCGATTTACGTCCTTTAGTGCCTTTAGATGGGGGGCGTTTTGCAACGTCCGATCTGAATGATCTCTATCGTCGCGTGATTAATCGTAACAATCGATTGAAACGACTCTTAGATCTCAGTGCACCCGATATTATTGTACGTAATGAGAAACGTATGCTCCAAGAAGCAGTCGATGCTTTATTGGATAACGGTCGACGAGGCAGAGCGATTACGGGTTCTAATAAACGGCCTTTAAAATCCTTAGCAGATATGATCAAAGGTAAACAAGGGCGATTCCGACAAAACTTGTTGGGTAAACGCGTCGATTATTCCGGTCGTTCGGTGATTGTCGTGGGACCTGCCTTAAGACTGCATCAGTGCGGTCTGCCCAAGAAAATGGCTTTAGAACTTTTTAAACCTTTTATTTTTAGTAAATTAGAATTTCGGGGCTTAGCCACAACGATTAAAGCGGCTAAGAAAATTGTAGAACGCGAAGGGCCAGAGGTCTGGGATATTCTAGAAGAAGTGATCCGCGAACACCCCGTGTTATTAAATCGTGCACCGACTTTGCACCGTTTAGGGATCCAAGCCTTCGAACCTTTATTGATCGAAGGAAAAGCCATTCAATTACATCCGCTTGTTTGCGCGGCGTATAACGCCGACTTCGACGGAGATCAAATGGCCGTCCATATTCCTTTAACGATCGAAGCGCAATTAGAAGCGCGCGCATTAATGATGTCTACTAATAATGTGTTGTCTCCAGCAAACGGAGAGCCGATTATTGTGCCATCACAAGACGTCGTCTTAGGTTTGTATTACATGACGCGCGACTGCGTGAATGTATTAGGAGAAGGGTGCGCCTTTTCTGATGTGTCTGAAGTCCATCGTGCGTATGAAAATGGTTGTTTACATTTACATGCCAAAATCAAAGTCCGTATTGAAGTACAGGGCAAATTGTTGTTGGTTGAAACCACGACAGGCCGTGCTTTGTTATCCGACATTTTGCCAAAAGGCATGGATTTCGAAGTAATCAACAAAGTCATGAATAAGAAAGTGATTTCTTCATTGATTAATACCTGTTACCGAAAAGTCGGCATCAAAGAAACGGTTATTTTTGCCGATCAATTAATGTACACCGGTTTTGCCTATGCAACTCGTTCGGGTATTTCGATCGGGATCAACGATTTAGTGATCCCTGCTGCTAAAAATAGCATCATCGGACAAGCCGAAGAAGAAGTGAAAGAAATTGGCTTACAGTATGCGTCTGGTTTAGTGACAGATGGCGAGCGTCGCAATAAAGTCATTGATATCTGGTCTCGGACAAACGATCAAGTCGCGAAAGCGATGATGGCAGAACTCGCCACCGAACCGGCAGTCACGGCTAAAAATGAGACTATTCAACAAGAGTCGTTTAATCCGATTTACATGATGGCCGACTCTGGCGCCAGAGGCTCTGCCGCACAGATGCGTCAGTTAGCCGGGATGCGGGGCTTGATGGCACGACCGGATGGTTCAATTATTGAAACGCCTATTCGAGCAAATTTCCGGGAAGGGTTAAACGTGTTGGAATACTTTATTTCCACCCACGGTGCGCGTAAAGGTTTATCCGATACGGCTTTGAAAACGGCTAATTCCGGTTATTTAACGCGACGTTTAGTGGATGTGGCGCAAGATGTTGTTGTCACTGAAGATGACTGCGGTACGACCAATGGCTTGACGATGACACCGCTCATTGAAGGCGGCGATGTGGTCGAACCCTTACGTGAGCGTGTTTTGGGTCGTGTCTTGTTAGAAGAAGTCATCAATCCTGAAACCAAAAAAATTGCGATTGCAGCAGGAACATTATTAGATGAAGCATTGGTCGATAGCTTAGAACTCATGGGTGTTGATCAAGTGCGTGTTCGTTCGGCTATTACCTGCCAATCTCGCTATGGTATTTGTGCTAAATGTTATGGTCGCGATCTCGCGTCTGGTATTTTGACCAATATTGGTGAAGCAGCAGGAGTAATTGCAGCGCAATCGATTGGTGAACCCGGCACGCAGTTAACCATGCGTACCTTCCATATCGGGGGAGCAGCTTCCAGAGCCACTGCCGAAAATAGTATTCAAGTAAAATCCAATGGTAAAGCACGTTTAAATAACGTGAAATTGTTACGCCATGCGCAAGGATATTCTGTGGTTGTTTCTCGTTCAGGGGAATTAACGATTGCCGATGCGCAAGGTCGTGATTGGGAACGTTATAAACTACCATACGGTGCTACCTTAACAGTGGTTGATGGTTCATTGGTACAAGCATCCGATACCGTTGCCACTTGGGATCCGCATAACCATCCGGTTATTACAGAAGTTAGCGGTCGAGTGCAATTTGTCGATTTAATTGATGGTTTAACCATGCGGCGTCAAACAGATGAAATGACAGGATTAACCAGCATTGTGGTGATGGATGCGAAGCAACGCGGAACAGGGGGACGTGATTTACGTCCGATGATCCGCTTAACCGATGAAGCAGGCAGTGATTTAACTTTAGCGGGTTCTAATCTGTTCGCACATTACTTCTTGTCTCCAGATGCCATTATTAGCGTCAGCGATGGGGCAACGGTGGGTGTGGGTGATGTGATCGCGAGGATCCCACAAGAAACTTCAAAAACTCGAGATATCACTGGAGGTCTGCCACGCGTAGCTGATCTCTTCGAAGCACGTCGTCCGAAAGAAGCCGAGATTTTGGCTGAAATTTCCGGAATCGTGAGCTTCGGTAAAGAAACCAAAGGAAAGCGCCGTTTATTACTGACCAGCCAAGATGGCACGGTTCATGAAGAGCTCATTCCAAAATGGCGACATGTCAGTGTGTTTGAAGGGGAACATGTTCAGCGCGGTGAAAAAATTGCCGACGGTTCGCCCGATCCGCATGAAATATTGCGCTTATTAGGGGTGGATGCTTTGGCCAACTATATCGTGAATGAAGTGCAAGATGTTTATCGACTCCAAGGGGTAAAAATTAACGATAAGCATATTGAAGTTATTCTGCGCCAAATGTTGCGTAAAGTGATGATTGCTTCTGCAGGAGACACACGATATTTAGCGGGTGAACAAGTTGATATCGGTGAATTAAGAGACGTCAATGAGAAAGCGATCAGCGAAGAAAAATTACCCGCAACGCACGAGCCGATATTATTAGGGATCACGAAAGCGTCACTCGCAACAGAATCCTTTATTTCTGCGGCATCGTTCCAAGAAACGACTCGCGTTTTAACAGAAGCTGCGGTGAGTGGTAAACGCGATTATCTTCGTGGATTAAAAGAGAACGTGACTGTTGGACGTTTAATCCCAGCTGGAACTGGCTTGGCGTATCATGATGAGCGTCGTAAAGCGCGCTTAAGCAATACTGTCAAAGATGATCAGCCAAAGCCGCCGGTCGTGATGACATCAAGCGATATTCAGCAAGCGCTCGGAGAAGCACTGAATTCGACTGGAACCTAAATCGGGTTATGGTCGAGGCGAATATTGAAACGGCACGCCTTTATTTAAGGCCGATTTCGCGAGCAGATCGAGACGCACTTTTGCTATTGGACACCGATAGCGAAGTGCGTCATTTCTTCCCAGAAGGGGCATTAACGCCCTGGCATATTGAACAAGAAATAGAACGTTTTATCAGCGAATGGGCTTATTTTAAGTTTGGGATGTTTAGTGTCTTTGAGAAAAAAACACATCAGTTGATTGGCCGGGGTGGTTTTGCCAAATTAAACTCGGGCGAAATTGAGATGGGGTTTTTATTCTTAAAAGAGCGGTGGGGGCAAGGGTTTGCCACAGAAGTGAGTATTGCCTTATTAGAATGGGCAAAAACGCATATTCCAACTGATAGAATCGTGGCCTTTGCACCTTTGAATCATTTAGCTTCTTTACGGGTCATCGAAAAATCAGGCATGACTTTTTTTAAACAAGATGATTATCAGGATATTCCTTGTGCATTTTATGAAAAGAAAATGTAATCTCCCCTCATCCGCCCGCCTTTGCTGACGTTACGGCGGGCGGATGAGGGGTTTCTAGGGTTTCTTTTTCCCCAATAGTTAGGTAGAATTCGATCTTTGCAAAACGACAAGCTGACGAGGGTATTAAAACACATGGTTGTTATTCGCTTAACGCGGGGCGGCGCTAAAAAACGCCCATTTTACCACGTAGTTGCCACTGACAAGCGTAATCGACGCGATGGCGGTAACTATATCGAGAGATTGGGCTATTTTAACCCAATTGCTAATGGACAAGAGCTACGATTGAAACTCAATCGTGAGCGGATTTCCTACTGGTTGGGCGTTGGTGCAGCACCTTCTCACCGTATGGTTGCCTTGTTAGCAGAATGGGACAAACAAGCGTCTTAAACCCCATCATTGTGGTGGGCCGTATCGGGGCTCCCTATGGGGTAAAAGGTTGGTCACATATACAGTCTTTTACAGAGCCCTTCAGCAATATTTTAAAGTATCAGCATTGGTATCTTAAAGTTTCCGGCGAATGGCGGGCGGTAAAAAGAGAAGCTCGTGTTCAAGGGAACGGTATTGTTGCGCATTTTCAGGGTATTGAGGTCCGAGAAGCGACTGCTCTGCTGGTTCATCAAGAGATTGGGGTGAAGCGAGATGAGTTTTCTTCCCTGGAGGAAGGAGACTATTACTGGTCTGATTTAATCGGCCTGAAAGTATTTACAACCGATGGTGTCTTATTGGGCGTGGTAGAAAGCCTATTAGAAACAGGATCTAATGACGTTTTAGTGATCCAGGGCGAAGAGAAAGAGCATTTGGTACCCTATGTTCCCGGTGAGTATGTCCTAGAAGTGAATCTGCCGGAAGGGATCATGCGAGTTTCTTGGGATCCGGAGTTTTAAGTCTTGATGTGGTGTGGTATTGTCACTTTATTTCCGGAAATGCTAAAAGCACTCACGGAGTCAGGCATTACCAGACGAGCTATTGAAAAAGGCTTGCTAGCGGTTAATTCTTGGAATCCTCGGGATTTCACGGAAGATCGGCATCAAACGGTCGACGATAGGCCTTACGGTGGCGGTCCTGGCATGGTGATGCAAGTTGCCCCGTTAAGGGCCGCTATAAAGGCGGCAAAAGAAGCGGCCCCTGGTTCCGCCAAAGTGATTTATGTGAGTCCGCAGGGAAGGCGACTTCAGCAGCAAGATTTTTGCGAGAGAGCAAGCGCGCCAGAGAGCCTGATTTTTATTGCGGGGCGTTACGAAGGAATAGATGAGCGAGTCATAACGCTCGAAGTTGACGAAGAGTGGTCCATTGGAGACTATGTGTTAAGTGGAGGCGAACTCCCGGTGATGGTGATAATAGATGCCATCACACGATGGTTACCAGAAGCACTAGGGCATCCAGAGTCGGCAGCGACAGATTCTTTTGTGGAAGGGCTGTTAGATTGTCCGCATTATACGCGACCACCAGTCGTCGAAGGATTAGAGGTTCCTGCTGTATTATTAAGTGGGGATCACGCTGCAATCGCCAGCTGGCGATTAAAGCAACAGTTAGGTCGAACGTGGTTAAGACGGCCTGATTTGCTGGAACGTTTAACTTTAGACAAGGTAAGCCAAGCTTTATTGACCGAATATATTCGCGAAAAGCATGAGCCAGAACAGTAGCGAGGAGTATGAGAAATGAGCAAGATTATTGACCAAATTGAAGCAGAACAATTAAAGAAAGATGTTCCTTCTTTTAGAGTGGGCGATACCTTAGCTGTACAAGTGGAAGTGAAAGAAGGCACCAGAACACGGACGCAGTTGTATGAAGGGATTGTGATCGCTAAGCGAGATCGTGGTTTAAATTCGGCTTTTACGGTTCGTAAAATTTCTCATGGCGAAGGAGTCGAGCGCGTATTCCAGACCCATAGTCCTGTTATCAAAGGCATCGAAGTGAAACGCCAAGGACATGTCCGAAAAGCGAAGCTTTATTACTTGAGAGGCTTAAGCGGTAAAGGGGCTCGTATTAAAGAGCGTTTACAGCAGAGATCTGTTGCTCAAGGAACGCCTGTCGCTGCCGTTGCAGAATAAACGCGGCTTCAATATCCTGTTTTTACCATTCAACTATAGTATAGGTTAGTTTAAATACTAATCTATACTAATTCTTTACAAGAAAAAATATTGTATATACTAGACTATGTAGGGATAGGCATTAGATTCTAAGGAAAGGATGAGACATGAAAAAGTTAGGCGTATTTTTAGGGCTATTGTTGGCTTTAGGTCAGGGCGCAGCCAATGCGACAGCATCAATCAGTGCGACAGAAGCTGCAGCAGAGGAAAACGTTAAGCAGCAAATAAAAACGGCCTTTCCAGAAGTCACCGTCGAATCAATCGCCAAAAGCCCTTTGCATGGTTTATATCAAGTAACAGCCGGTCCGGTTATTTTCTACGCGAGTAGCGATGGGCATTATTTACTGTTGGGTGATGTGTTTGATTTAACCCGCCCAGACAAAGATAAACGCAATTTAACCGAAAATTTACGTAGAAAATCCCGTCTTGAATTATTAAAGTCGATTAAAACCGCTGATATGGCTGTTTATCAACCCAAGATAGTGAAAGGGGTGGTGACGGTCTTTACCGATACCGATTGTGGCTATTGCCGAAAACTTCATTCAGAAGTCGCGCAATTGGTCGAATTAGGGATTGAAGTGCGCTACTTAGCCTTTCCACGACAAGGGGTTGGATCGCCTACCTATGAGAATATGGTTTCTGTTTGGTGTGCGAAAGATCGGGCAAAAGCACTGTCGGATGCGATGGATGGAAAAGAAATTGAAGCTAAAACTTGCCAGAATAATTTAGCAGAGCAATTTTCAATTGGGCAAAAAATGGGGCTAAATGGCACACCGACTTTGCTTTTCCCTGATGGAACATTGGTGGGTGGCTATGTCCCAGCAGATAAATTAGCCAAAGAAGCGATGAAGCATAATCTAGCTGAGTAAACGGGAGTTCACATGCGTATCATGGTGGCAGACCAAGACAGTGAACACCGACAGCAGATCATCGGCTGGATGCAAAAATGGGGGCACACTGTTCAAGAGGCTTTAAGTGCACGCGAAGTCGTTGAGCAATGCCGGAAAAAATGTCCTGACTTAGTCTTAATCGATTTTTTATTGTCGGGTCAATCCGGGGTTGAAACCGTTCGTCAAATTCGTCAAACAGGTGGGCATGCGGTTTGGGTGCCTATTGTGGTGATGGCGAAAGAATTTTCAAATCAGGCCTTAATGCAAATTGTCGATGCTGGTGCAGATGATGTTTTATCAAAACCGCTCGATGAAATACGCTTAATGATCAAAGTGCAATCCGCTGCACGTCAAGTGAATTTAAAAGAAGAAGTCTTTAAAGTCGCCCATGAATTAGTAGTCGTGAATCGCGCGCTGCAAAATGTGGTTACGTTAGATGTGTTAACAGGAATTAGTAATTCTCATAGTTTTGAAGAGGCTTTAGAACGAGAATGCTCTATTGCGCAAAAAAACCATACACCAGTATCCCTTATTTTATTGAATCTGGATTTTTTCCAGGCCTATAATCAGGCATATGGGGCAGAATTAGGCGATCAAGCGATTAAAAAAATTGCAGAGACGTTAAAGAAAACGTTATCGGATACCAATGCTTTTTTGGCTAGAACCATTGGCGATACTTTTGCTGTTTTATTGCCAAATATGGTGCGGGACGAAGCCTATAAAATCGGCGGATTACTCCATCAAGCTATTGAAGGCTTGAATATTGCGCATCGAAGCTCTGGCTGTGGCGATCATATTACCGTGAGTTTTGGGGTTGCAACAGCAGAATCCGATCAAGTCATGAAAGCGGCAGAGCTAAAAGACGCTGCCGATTATGGACTATATCAAGCCAAACATTATGGCAGAAATCGTGGGTTTTTAGTGCCAGCAGCGGAAATGATTAAGGGTTAAAAAAAAGGTGCATAGCGCCACCTTTAATTAATCCAAACCAATGTACCAACCGGGACCGAATTAAATAAATGCACCACATCTTTCGCACTCATGTGCACGCAACCTTTGGTGCTGGGAGCACCGAGTTTCCATTCCATCGTAGTACCATGAATGTAAATGGCGCGAATTTCGCTATCGACAGTTCTGCCCCATCTATCGCGTCCTTTATTAAACCCAGGTTGTAGTCCTTCTAAGCGTAAAATACGCGTGGTAATAAAATCTTTACGGTGTTGATGGCGCGGTAATGGCTGCCACGCTTCCCCCACAAATTGGCGCCGATAAAAAATACCTTGAGAAGGAACGCCTTCACCAATTTTTTCATTAATGCGGTGTAGACCTTGTGGGGTTTGGTAAGTATTAGCGCGTTGGCCTAAGCCCCGTTTGCTGGTTGAAATGCTGTAAACCTGTGTAATTTCATTGTTTTTCAAAATAGATAGGGTTTGTTTTTGGGTGTCGACCACAATGAGGTGAGGGGTTGGATTAACGCCCAGGGTTGAGATATGGGAACTGACTTTGTCGGGGGTGAGCAAAGGTACGGCAGTTGTTGTGGTGCAGCCTGATAAACCGACCAGTATTCCAGTGATAAGCAGTGCTTTTTTGAAAAGAGATCCCAGCAAGTTATGCCTCCATTGTTTCTTTTTATCTTAGGGTGGAGGAGATCATAAACCAGTAAAAATACGAGGGTCAACTTTAAAAGTAATTTAATAAACTAATAATAATTCGACAATGCCGCCCCTTCTCCCCAAGTTATTGGGGGGAAGAACTACATTGACGGATCACTCTTTTTCGGGGGATTAAATTTTTGCTTTTTTTCTTCTAGTTCTTTTTTCATTTTTTGTGCTTGCTTTAAAAAAGTTAGATGTTGTTTAGAAGTCTCTTGCAAGGCTTCGACTTTTTCGATAGGTTTTTGAGTTTTTTTCTCCAGGGTTTGCAAGCGTACTGCTACGGGTATTTTTTCCGCTCGTAATTTTAGGATAACAGCAACTTTTGTGATGTGGCTTTTAATAGACTTTAAAAAACGATCTAAGCGAGGAATCGGCACATTTTCTTGAGAAGCTCTTAATTGTTGATACTTTTTCTTTTCTTTTTCCGTTAAAAAGAAGACTGGATCGGTTTGGATTTTTTGTCTCACTTGGTCGCATACAGCTAAAATAGGTTCGAATATCTCATCTGGCTTTTCTTTAGCTGTTTTCTTTAAGTCTAAAAATATCCGCGTCATTTCGTGATGAAATTCAGTGTCTATCGGAATAATAGAGAGTACTTCTTTTTCGATATCAGCGATAGATTGAATGATTAATGATTTATAGTAGCTCTCTGTTTTACTCAAAGCATGGATATCTTTTGGAAGACTACCAGCCATAAAAGTGAAAAGTTCTTCTTTTTTAGATAAATGGTGTGCGTTAAATACATCTATTTGAAAGGAGTTGTCTGCATCTAAATTATCTGCCAAAATTTTAGCGCCAGCAAACGCATCATTTAATCCATGCGCTTTAAAAAAATTGGGTGTGATTGTAGCATCTCCCACTTGCAGAAAAACATGTCGAGCGACCTTGTCTGAGGCCCCATCTAACGATACAGCACTTCTATCGGCATAGCGAAGAATAACGGGAAAAGCGGTTGCCATTAATTTATTTTTAGCTTTATTTTTGGTTTGAGTTGCAGGGTTGCTTTCGTCTAATAATTTTAAGCTAACGGCTTTTTCTGGATGTTTGTACGTCAAAGCTAAAATCTTTTTACCCCAAGCTTCTAAAGCACGTTGTTTTTTTGTTTCATCTTTTATCGTTAGAATAGAATCGGGTATTTCGCCTGCGATATAAAATTGTTTAAATGTACTGTCGGGCAAAATGTAAACATTAGGCAAATAAGGTTTATCCCAACCGTGTTCTCTTAACTTAGAAAGATCCTCTGGGTGTAAACTAAATTCAACTTTTTTGATTTCGCTATGGTCTTCTAATTCTAGGGTGATGGTGCCATGGGCTTGTTGTCTCGTTTGAATGTCTATCTCGTGATAAACAATACGGAGCTGGTCGTTTTGTTCTTTTTTTGCGGCTTTATTGAAAAGATCGGCCACGGTGTGTCTCGCACCATCAGCGCCAATGAGATGAGAAAAGGCAACCGCTTTCTTTGTTCCTCTTTCCTCATAAAATAACGTGTGGTCTCGAGTACTCACATCAGTTATATCGATGTGTTCTCCTTGTTTTATTTCAATCTGTTCAGGATATAAAGCTTGCATCTTTCTTTTGAGGAATGCCTGAACGGCTGAGATCTCGACCTGAGTCGCTTCTATTTTTGATTTTGGGAA
>Ga0302315_10002184_pt1 | contig 18767 bp, 8 predicted proteins | sample III_Palsa_N3_1_FD_200532 | JGI IMG/M metagenome (GOLD analysis project Ga0302315, IMG submission 200532) | Peat permafrost microbial communities from Stordalen Mire near Abisko, Sweden - III_Palsa_N3_1 | ecosystem: Environmental > Terrestrial > Soil > Palsa > Peat permafrost | place: Sweden...
GAGGTCTATCACACAGATGTCAAGTATTATCCCAAGAGACAAGTTAAAGAATTCAAGACTTACTGTACTGTCAACGGTACGAAAATTGGCTTCTCTCATGAAGAAACCTGGTACGAGAGCGGACAAGCTCAGTACCGACGGAACTACAAAGATGGCAAGCCAGATGGTCTGCAGGAAGGTTGGTATGCCAATCCCTCCATTCAAGGAGGGCAAGCTATGTACCGACGCAACTACAAAGGTGGCAAGCCAGATGGTCTGCAGGAAGGTTGGTATGAGAATGGACGAGCTCAGTACCGAGGCAACTACAAAGATGGCAAGCCAGATAGTCTGAAGGAAGGTTGGTATGAGAATGGACAGCCTAAGTACCGAATCAACTACAAAGATGGCAAGAAAGATGGTCTATAGGAAGTTTGGTATGAGAATGGGCAACGTGAGAAGCAACAAGTCTATGATATGGGAAAGCTTATCCCAACAAAGCTCCCCTAAGCTTAAGGGTTTTACTTCATCATGAAGTAAAAATACTAGCATACAATACACTATCTAATATGCTATTGATCACTGAATATATTCACCTTCTCAACAATGCAGTGGATTTATGTTAACTGCTAGTAGTATGAACTACGGATAATTATTATCACCGTTATTCTTGAGTATTAACTAGGTTAATACTATTACTCTTATCACCAACATCACCATCACTATCACTACTCATCAACAATAGAGAGGGTGGCTGCTTTGAGTTTAGATGCTAAAGCGGGGTCAGTCTCAGCCAGCCGCTGACTGTTCAGAATATCCTCATTGGTCTGCACCCAAGTTTGCCAAGAGGCAAATTGTTCCCTTTGATAGGGAACAATAACCTCTTCGGGTAATAACTTATCTAAGTCAGTATTGGGGTCAAAGAAGTAGGCACTAGCCTCTTCTGGGACATTAGAGATGATGTTGTTTGCATCCTCTTTACTATAGCTAGAGGTAACTGATGAGATAAAGGCTGTAACCCTATCAGGATCCAACTTCCAAGCTGGGTAGAGATTAGGGTAGCGGGAGATGATAAATAAGGCTTCTTTGTCGTAGAGTTCGGCTGGCAGGCCACCACGAGACAACACCCAAAAGCGCAGCTCACGCGGCAGTGAGACGTCGCTGAGAGCGAAGCGGTCTAGTGGTTCAGGCAACACTAGGTCCTGTAAGGGTAACAGCGATAAGCTGACAGCTGACAGGACATTGATACCAGCTATCACCGGATAGGCCATCATCTGACCCGCAAAGTCTTCCTCGGTAGTAGCGGTGGTTTTGAGATAGTTGTTGAACACACTGATATCGGTGTAGTCAAGGTAGCTGGGTAGTTGCTTGTCCAAGTAGGGTAGTGGCTGCATGATATCGGCAGCTGACTTAGCTGGTAGCGGTAAGTACTCTGGTGTTGACGCCATACTATGGCCAGCCGGTGGCACCCTCGTGTTACGTTGACTGGCTGACGGGAACAACCATAAAAATTCAGCTGACATGTATGTTGTTATAGTTGTTTTTAAGGTAGAGAAATAGTTACAAATGTGTAGTAATACAGTAGAGCTATGATTTCAAATCATAGCAGTTAAAAGTGGGGTTGTACTCGACAGCTTTTTGTCATCTTGTCATCTTATTACTATACACCATCTTGTCATCTTATTACTATACACCATCTTGTCAGTCATATACTATTTTGTCCTATTGTTACGTTATAGATCAACAGTAACTTTATGTTGAGCTTGAAAACGACAGTATGACCATCACTAACAACACCCACGATTATGATGGCAAGTGGAGACAGCAGTACTTAGAGATAATTGATAGGGTAACTAAGCCAGACAGCAGTGTCACATTTGAAGTCTGTATTAGGCAAATTACAGACTTTCAATGTACAGATCGATCTGTGTATTTGAGACCTAACTTGATTAGAGTATCAACCTTGCTACTGAAGGATAAAGCTAACAACTATGATCACGTTAATAAGCTGTCGGTAGAAGAGTTGTTACCAATAGTTTGGTTCCACTGTCGTGATGATACTGACTTAAGATTACTGTTCAGAGAACAGTATGCTGATATCCTTAATGGCCCCTGTGCTCAAGGGCGTACTACACGTCTGTTTCAAATACTGTCTGCTATCAGTGATCACTGATAGCAGTTGGTAATCACTAACAATAGCTAATGATCATCATATCAGTTACTATTTAAAGTAATAAACTACACTAACTATTACAAGCTAAACTTGTAATGAGTAAGTGTCATAAAGAAGACAGTCAAAAGCACAAACAAAAGTTTGTTATCCTATAACTTACCAAACTACTAATATCTTATCTTACCTTATTATAAGGTAAAACAGTACAGTTTTAGGCTGGAAGCCCTAGCTGAGCTTTAAGCTGATCTCGCGCCTTATTCTGTTTGACGTACTCCTTGAGAGTCATGATCTGCTGGCAATGATTAGGAGCCGCCGCTGGCGAGAAGTCGCAGACAGTTTGTCTCAGGGCACTAAAGACACCCCAGTTATCCATTGAATAGCCGTGCGGACCACTCCTGATACTGACTGACAGAATATCACCTTTGCTATCGATGTTGGCCTCGATGGTAGTCTGATGCTCGTCGTTCTCCTTAACATACAGAGTGTTCAAATTAACCGCTTTATGTTCTAGCTTAGCATTAGCTGGCTGCTTAACGGTTGCGGTCACAGCCTTACCCAACATCGCCAGCGGACCAGTGTTGACCACGAAACTAACTGAAGGACAGGTGACATCGGTCCTATTCAGAACCTCGTCATAGACTATCCTGCAGCTACCAATGTCGTGTTCAAACATAATATTTTACTGTTCAACTAATAGTTCAGATTTTATTGTTATAAGAGTAGCTTATATTTTATTGTTATAAGAGTAGCTTATATTTTATTGTTATAAGAGTTAGCAATTAATATTTCTCATAGTGTATACTTGACTACATTCTCAAGTCAACAGTTCTAATATCTATGTATGTTGAACATACATAGATATACAACCAGAGTTATATATATATATATAAATATAGGTTCAGGACAAACAACTTCGATATTTATGTATGTTGAACATACATAACTAAAACTACACAGGTTTGGTGAGTTCGATCCAACTACTACCATTACCATTACTACCAGCTAATTTAGACGACTGACGAAAGTGTGGCTGAGGATGACAGTGAGGAGATTCTTTGTGCTGCAGCAGACTGTGATGACTTAGTGAAAGAGACTGTGACACACATAAACACGAACATCGCCAACACACAGCCGATCACTGTAGCCAGCGAGACTGCTAACACAATACCTGCCATATAAGTGTCAACTGGCTGCAGTAGCAGCCGCGTCATGTTATCACTCATACGACAGATAGCCTTGTTGGCATCTAGTAGCGGTGTGAGTGGGCAGACATTGTAGTAGACGGTCCACTTGCTGCCAGGTATGTAAATACTCTGAGCATCGTTGGCATCTTGCCACAGCAGCACTTCGGCTTGTTGCAGTGACGTGTCATTGACGTAGTTGGCATCAGGTTGCCACTCAAAGATAGCAAAATGTTGCCAGCAGGCACCAGGGCCGCATCTGACCTCAATATCTCTGATGGAAACGATAGTGCCCGTACAGTTAAGCAGACTAAGGTTAAGCAGGTTACCAGGGTTGTAAACACCAAAGTATACACCCATACCAATAGCGAATGAGATGGCGAGACAGATGCCCACTACGGCAGCTGCAATTAGCTGTTTACACTGTTGTTTCATGATAAATGGTTAGTTTCTAGCTGAAGGTGATAGAGTTACTATAATCAAATTGTTATCTTGGCTCTTATCTTTATCGTTTACTATCATATGCTGTTGTTTTGGTCAACAAATAGGATTTCTGGCAGATGGTGTACACAAATCTTACTAACTACATAGTGTAGTTACTTTACTCAAGCAAGTTATTTTTCGTGTAATATAGTTAATGTTACAGAGATTACTCTTGGTCATAACAGGTTATAGCAGCAAATATTCTTTGTCACACTCAGATAGTTAGTAAATATGGAGGCTGTACAGATACGAAAACCTTGCGTTAGTACTATTATACTATTTGTTGTTGCTATCGTTGTAATCTGAGATTTCGACCACTACTTGTCACAGTTAGCAGTTACAGAATTTCACTGGGTCCATGTTTACCATCAGCGGAACTTGTTATGAATGTAGATTATAACTCTAAGTTATAACCACACAGTATTAGTACATTTATCTCTTATAGAGATATAACTCTAATTTATAACTCTCTTAATAACTTCAAACATAAAGTTGTAGATAAGATATAAGTTGTAAAATAGTAATACCTTCAGACTAGACAAGATATAGTTCCAATTATAGCTATGTCTCTCAAAGAGATATAATAAACTTTATATGTTATAGTACTGTCTCTTAAGAGATAACCTTACTATATCTCCTATACTGTCTTATAACGTAACCTATAACTTGTAATCTATATAACTTGTAATCTATATAATCTATAATCTATATAATCTATAATCTATATAATCTATAATCTATATAATCTATAATCTATATAATCTATAATCTATATAATCTATATAATCTATAATCTATATAATCTATAATCTATATAACCTATAATCTATATAACCTATAATCTATATAACCTATAATCTATATAACCTATAGTCTAACAGGTTGTAAGACTGGTAAGCTATAAAGTTACAAATCTTATAAGTTATAATATTATAACTATTAGTGCGACAGACACTACACTATACAACTCTGGTTGCAATAAAGTTTTTACACTAAGTCTCTTTGCCTAACTACATGGTGTAGTTGTGCTACCGAATTCTTACTTACAAGATCCTATCATGACATGCATCACAGATATGGTCGTCTCCCGGAAAAGTTTTGTCTCTTATATAAATTTTCAACCTTTGATCTTTGCCGAAAATTTTGGGAAGGTCACCACCCAACTTTTTCTTCCAAGTTGCAAAAAAAATCTACTCGGCGACAGTCCTTTTCGCCCGACACAAGTATGAACGTGTCACGGACACTTAATTTGGAACCACTGGAAACTAGTATACCTGTGGTGATTTTCGTCTCTTGTAAGAAGACTATTAGTCATCAAACATCACAGTGTTCGACTAATCTCTATTGAGATATTTTATGAAGGCCTACATATCTAGGGCTCATTCTCACAGTCAAGCAGACCCCCTCTATGATCGCGGTCATAGATAGCCTCCCATCTCGAGAAGTTATTATTTGATAAGGCTTATTGTCAGAAGTCTAATGATGTTTAGATTGACTTATATTATTAGTTAGCTAACCATTAACAAATGCTACGACCCACCAATGTTATTAGAAGACTACCTAGTCAAGCAGTTTCAATATCTACGGGTTCCAAGAAGTTTGATGACCAGAAGTGTCATGCATGCTTCAGGTACAGTAGTCGGCTGTTGCAGCAAGCCCAAGAACTGCTATTTAGTGACAACTTTTTCAAGGGTACAGTCAGGCTGTTCCTTTTAACTAACAAAATTTACGTAGGTGTGGAAGATGGTAAGTTTTCTGTCTTCGACGAGGATAGTAAACTGTGGACAGTTTATAACCAAAATAGACTTTACAGTATCTTTTCAGCTTCTGTCAACAACATTGTGAAGATGTACATCAGGACTTTAGAGAGGTACATTCGACTACTGTCGACTACAGGTTGGGACCGGGAAGACTTACCCGCTGATGCTGACTTGTTGGCAGTTACGAATATGGACAGTGAAGTCACCGAAGAGATTTGGCACGACTTACAAGTATGGGAAGCTGTACTACTTAACAATCTTCGTTTTGTGATCGAGGATCTCGACAATCCAGAGACCTATATTTGTAGCTGTAGCTGTAATAACTTTCACAGTCTTATCAGCTCTCATAACTATTTGTCCTCTGACAATGTTAACGACAGTGTCAACGACAACATCAATGACGATGTCATTTTCAAACCAAAGATATCCTTCTTTATCAGTGAGATGCCTGATCTTGAGGCAACGATCAGTAGGTTAATTGGTGATCTGAAACACCTTTCCAGACGAATAGTCAATGGTTTCTCTTCCGATCGTAATCAGATTGTTACTCAGATATTAGAGTCAGTTTGTTACAACGAGCCTTCTGTATCAGAGAACAACAACAACACTTATTCACTGATAGGTCTTGCTAAGCACGAGGTGTTAGACCTAGCAACGTGGCAACTTCATCCTAGAACTAGAGATCATAACATATCTGCTGCCTGTGAACGGGAGTACGACGGCTGCTCTACTACTGAAGTTGATAAGTTTATGACAAGTCTGTTTAGTAATCCTGCTGACTCACAGCATCTACTATCTTTACTAGGTTTAGCTTTGTTATGTCCACCAGCTCCTAGTAACTGTCTGTATATTGTAAGTTGTTCACAGGATACCAAGGTCACACTAAAGCGACTACTGTCAACTGCTCTTGGTGACTTGTACTATGAGGCAGAGATAAAGCTGCTCAAAGAAGAAGCTGCTGATAGTGAGGATTTCAACAAGTTAAGAGACCGTAGAATCGTAGTCTTTGATGTTCCACGTTTGTCACATGAGCTGTCTACTACTGCACTAGAGGCCTATTTCAAAGAGGATAGACGTAGACTTATCGGAGGTAAGCAGTACTTCTTCAACACCAGCTTTATACTACTGTGTAGAGACTTTTCACAGATAGATAGTCCACTGCTGAGGGAGTACGACAGTAAAAATCTTATCTACTATGTCAATGTAGACAGGGATGTTCCAGAGTCTGCCTCTAGAGAAGTCTGTAGCAACAGTTTTAGTCAAGCCTTCTTTGTTAGCCTAGTTCAGTCAACCAACGACTGTTACAATTACTTACAAAACTCAGACATCTCAACGATGCTACCTTTGTTGCCACCTCCAGCTTCAGCTCCAGATACAAAATCTATCAAGAAGCATGTCTACAAATCTATCCTTGAGAAGTTGGACAATAGACAAGTCTTCTCAAGCTTCATGGAGAAGAGAGTATTAATGGATAGTAAGCAAAGGCAACTAGCCGACGAGTTCCGTGACAACTTCAGAGTATACCTACAAGAGCAGGGTCTTGATGACCTGATCTTCAGTGACATTAGTATTGGCAAGCATTTGATATCTGTCTTCTCCGATAACAATAGACGCTTCGAGTCGAAGAGGGAGAGAGAACATGGTAAAGACAGACTTATATACTTCGGTTTATGCTCTTATGACCATGATATTAGCTAATAGCAAAAACCATGTGTTTAATAACTACAATGTAACATTGTAGTAGTTGGCAACAGTTGTATCCCGCAAAGATCGTGGCCGTCAGAAGTGTCGTTGATACTCATAAGTAGATAGACTTGAGGTAAAACTTCTTTTTACCTCATTGATACACCGCTGACATGTTATTGAACACGGCAACTGGTTGCCGTGTCTGATGCCTATCTTTAGAGATCCCTTAGGGCAGAGTGCACTTCAAACAAGTTACCATAAGTCTACTGCTAAGACTTAAACCCATAATTATTTTAAAATAGTAACTCTTAGAGAGTTACTAGAATTTTTACAAGAGATATTAACAGTTAACAGAGTAAAACTACTAGACTACCAGATGTATTAATATAAGAGGTGTTGACTGGGTGCTAAGAGGGAAGTCTATATTCCTAACAAGAGCAACCTATAGGTAGTAAAGTTATGTTATAGCATTAGGGAATGTCTATTGCAACCAGTTCTATGATTATGGTAGAAATTTCATAATGGATCTCTTTGCTTAACTACACAATGTAGTTGTGCTACTTAGCTTCTACCTACAAAACTTTATTCATTACCTATTCTTGACTGTGTTCGTCCACCTTATCTCTTAATCTCTTATATAATTTTTGTTTAGTTAGTAATCTCCGAAATTTTGGGAGAGATTCCGGTGGACTTTTTCTTCCAAGTTGTAAAAAAAATCTACTCAGCGACAGTTCTCTTTGTCCGACACAGATGTGTACTAACAACAAAGGTTACTTTTCTACCTTATTGATCTACACATAGCATGGACATTGTCATTAACTTTATTTTCCAACTTTACTTTCCGTTAACGGCAGAGCTTATTCTCAAACGATATACATCTATACTTTTCCTATCTCGCTTAAAATCACACTTTTCTCGGCATCTGTTTAATCTCCCCTTCGACAACAAAGACAAGAATTCATAACCACACTAGTAGTTACAATAATAGTAACAACTAGTCTTTGTAGGACAGTTGTTAGGAAATTTATATATCATGAGGTATCCTATTAATAGTAAGAATAGCTATTTACATAAATAACTTTCAACAGCTGCTGAACTGCACTAACATAGATAGATAGATGTTAAGGTGCATGTCAAATTAATATCTTCCAGTAAGGTATTTCAAAGCTTATATTAGGTTCTTTTTTGTATCTACTACAATCTTTTTCTTCTTAACGTTCTACAAAACTTTAATTTAACTAGATTATAACCTAAACCTTAGTAGCTTCGTAACTCCGTAGCTTATACTCCAGCAACTTTGTAGCTTATAATTCCTAAGAGAGAATATTATAACTGGGTTATAACCCATATTCTAGTCTTCTCTACTCCTCTCTTAATACTCTACAAAACTTTATTCTTACTAACTAGACTATAACATATAGTCTATAGTCTATAGTCTATAGTCTATAGTCTATAGTCTATAGTCTATAGTCTATAGTCTATAGTCTATAGTCTATAGTCTATAAACTCTAAAGTTATAAGACTATAACTATTTTATTGCAGGTGTAACTATAAACTATTACATCCATAGTTACAAGTATAACTGTGACAGACTTTATAATAAGTGTTCTTGCTTAACTACATAGTGTAGTTGTGCTACTAGCTAGCTGGTTACAGACTTTTAATGGCCACACGTTCACATCTGTGGTCATCTAACTTAGCTCTCAAACTCTTATATGATTTCCCAATAATCTTGGAAAATTTGGGAGGGTCACCACCAAACTTTTTCTTCCAAGTTGCAAAAAAAATCTACTCAGCGTCGATCATCCTCTCTCAACACAGAGACGTAAGCGCCATCAAGGTTAATTTTATCTTCTTAGCTCATGTGTGGTGACAGCTGTCGCCACCAACTTTATTTATCGACAGTGAAATTTATCCTCGACAGTCACCTGATATCGAGGTTTAGTTGGTAAACTATCTTTTATACTAGATCTAAGTTCAGTTTCCTCACCAATCTCTGTCTAACTTCAAATAGTGGTGACATCAATCAGCCTCACGAAGTAATTACTAGGAAGTTTTAAGTTTCGTAGTATAGTTTGCCTTATAACAAAGGGTGATTGTTATAACTGACCCTCTTCAAAATCTTAACAGCTCTTAGTAGTTATCATGAGAAGTCAATGAAGACTATTAGATAAAAAATAAGGTAGTAATACCCCCGAAAGTCCAGAGTATATATATATACACACAGAGAGGAGTCCATGTCTTTAAATGAGTAGTCATTACTTATCGTTACTTTTCATTATGGCAATCTCGATAACTCCAGCTTTGACCTACTAGTCTATGACTACTTACATCAACAATTTTAAGGGTTGGAAGTATCGATAAAGAATAAGGATAGTAACTATAACAATAACTCTCAGAGAGTTATTGTAAATCTTATAGTAGAGAATGTTTAGAACGTGTTCTTATTACTTTACAGATTTAACCTAACTAGATTATAACCTAACTAGATTATAACCTAACTAGATTATAACCTATAGTCCAATAACTTTTATAGTAGATAGTCTATAAACTCTAAAGTTATAAGGTTATAATTTTCTTATTACAAGTATTACTACAAAACCCTATATTATATTGCTCTGGTTATAATAAAATTTTCATAGTAAATTTTCCCGCTTAACTACATAGTGTAGTTGTGCTACTAGTTGACTAATTACAAACTTTTAATAGTTATACACTCATAATTGTGATTGTATAACTTACGTCTTAATCTCTTATATAATTTTTGTTTAGTTGGTAATCTCCGAAAATTTTAGGGAGGTTTCGGCAAACTTTTTCTTCCAAGTTGTAAAAAAAATCTACTCAGCGTCGAGTAATTTCCTTCGACACAAGTGTGTGCTGATAGCGAGGGTTAATTTTTATCTCCTCATTTCATGTGCGGTAGCGACTGTAGTCACCAACTTTATTTATCGACAATAAAGTTTACATCCGATAGCCGCCTGACATCAAAGCCATCTTTTATAACAGCTCTAACTTCACTCTTTTACCATCTTTGTCTGATTTCAAATGGTGACAGTAACAACCAGCTTTACAAGATAGCCATTGGAAGTCCTGAGTTTCATTGATCATATGTTTCTGTATAACAAGAATGTTTGTCATAACTGGCTTTCCTTCAAGATTTCAGTGGTTATCATGGGAAGAGTCACCTAAAACCATTAGATGGAAATAAGATAGTGGCAGCTTGAGGATCTGAGAGTATATTTAATGAAACCCATATATTCAGGCGAGCAGTAGACCTAAGGTAAACAAAGTTTAATGTCTTCCTGGATACGAACTAGTTTGTGTCTTTAGGGGAGAAGGGTACCATATACATCGTGTACCCGTTTATATATATATATGTGTCTGGGAGTTATCATGTTAGAGTTATGTTTGGGAACTGGTATGTCTCAACAAATTACCACAAGATTAATATAGTATAAGGTTTATAAGAGTACCATATCTCAGAAAGATTATAATTTTGGTTACAGAAGTAGTTCTCTGAGAACTACTATAAGTTTCGTAAGCCGTAACTTTCAGAGTTATCTCTTTTGTTCTGTAGTTTATACTTTATAGCTTATATTCTATATAGTTTAACCTATAAATTGTAGTCTTTACTAAATGTACCCTAACAAGTTATAAGCTTAAAAGTATATAAAGTATAAACTACAAGCTATGGATTATAAATCTTAATCTAATTATACTGCAGGTTTATACTCTAATAGCTTTATACTCTAGTAACCCTATAGTCTAGTAGCTTTATACTCTAGTAACCCTATAGTCTAGTAGCTTTATACTCTAGTAACCCTATAGTCTAGTAGCTTTATACTCTAGTAACCCTATAGTCTAGTAGCTTTATACTCCATAATCTCTAAGAGTTATAGATATAGCTAAGTATAGTCTACAATCTATATTTTCTCTTCTTATTACTGTACAACTTTTTAATCTAACTAGATTATAGCTTATAACCTTATAACTTTTATGATATATGGACTATAAACTATAAAAGTTATAAGGTTATAATTGCCTCATTATAGGTACTACTGTAAATTCTTACAGTGTATAACTCTGGATATAATAGAAATTTTCATAATAAATTCTTTGCCTAACTACACAGTGTAGTTGTGCTACTTAACTTCTACTTACAAAACTTTATTAATTACTTGTTCATGACTGTGATATCTCAAAGTACATCCTAGTCTCTTATATAATTTTTGTTTACTTGGTAATCTCCGAAATTTCGGGGAGGTCACCACCAAACTTTTTCTTCCAAGTTGCAAAAAAAATCTACTCAGCGTCGATTATCTTCTCTCGACACAGTTATATAAGTGCTATCAAGGTTAATTTTATCCTCTCAGCTCATGTGTGGTAGCAGCTGTCGTCACTAACTTCATTTATTGACAGTGAAATTTATGTTTGACAGTTACTTGGTATCAGGGCTCAGTTGGTAAACTATCTTTTATACTAGATCTAAGTTCAGTTTCCTAACCAATCTCTGTCTAATTTCAAATAGAGACAGTAACAGCCAGTTTTACGAGATAGTTGCTAGAAAGTCTATATTCCAGATAGTATAACCTCATAACAAGAACAGCTGTTTATGTGGACAGTTTCAACTAGTTAGAAGCACCAATAGAAGATAGAGTAGACATCATATTAATAACTCTCAGAGAATTATTGTAGGTCTTATAGTAGAGAACTCTTAATCTCTAGATCAGTCTTTCTTCCTTGTTGCTCCACAAGTCTTAATCTAATTAGATTATAGGTCACACTCTAATAACTTTATAATCTATAACCTATAATCTATAATCTCTAAGGGTTATAGTTATAACTAAGTATACCCTACAGTCTATATCCTACTATCTTCTCTTTTCTTCTTATTACCATATAAATTTTTAATCTAACTAGATTATAACCTATACTCTAACAACTTTTATAGTAGATAGTCTATAAACTCTAAAGTTATAAGGTTATGAGGTTATAATTATCTTACTACAGGTATTATTGTGAACCCTTACGGTGTATAGCTATGGTTATAATAAACATTTTCATAGTAATTCTTCTTTGCTTAACTACATAGTGTAGTTGTGCTACTGGTTGACTAGTTACGAACTTTTAGTCGTTAACTAATCGCTATTGTGACCACTCAGTCACCAATTTATTTTCTTATATAATTTTTGTTTAGTTGGTAATCCCAGAAAATTTTGGGGAGGTCACCACCCAACTTTTTCTTCCAAGTTGAAAAAAAAATCTACTCAGCGACAGTTGTTTTTGCTTGACACAAGAACGTGTGGGGGTATCAGGGTCAATCTTCACTATCTTAGTCTAATCATATTAGTGCTAACTTTTGACTATTATTCTATGAAATAGAGTAGTCAATCATAACAGTGATTACCATCAATATTTTTACTTTTGCTGTCAGCAAAGCCTGTCACCACAATCCTTTTTTAAGACATCTCTAATAGTGTTTAAATAGTTAGTTGATCAAGCTAGCTCAGTTAATAGACTATCTTTTCTAATATCTTTGAATTCAGTTTTTCCTACTAATATTTTCGTTCGGTTACAGACAAGATTTCAGATATTAGACTTGAGATAAAACTAGGCATAATGACTTCTTAGTCGCGAACTAGTTTCTCAATGTGTCAGCTACCAAACATGGCCGCGCATAAAGATTTGTGGTAGTTGCTATGTCAGAGCCTTCAAATGTACATATGTACATATCTCAAAAGTAAATTACCACAAGTCTAGTATTAAGACTTAGGTCAAGGTCATAACTGTCCTTAAAATAGTAACTCTTGGAGAGTTATTAGAATTCCTATAAGAAATACTAACCAATTAACAGATTAAGGTTATAGACTACTAGACTACTAGACTACTAGATATACTACTATAGGAGAAGTTGGTTAGATATTAGGGAGGTCATCTATAATCTTAACAAGATCAATCTATAACTAACAAGTTATGTTACAGTAGTAGAAAATATCTATTGCTACCAATTCCATAACTATATATATATATATGTATATATGTATGGAATTTTCATAGTAAATTCCCTTGCTTAACTACATAGTGTAGTTGTGCTACTTAACTTCTACTTATAAAACTTTAATCATTACTTGTTTATAAGTGTGATTTCCCAGGATATCTCCTGGTCTCTTATATAATTTTTGTTTAGTTGGTAATCCCTGAAAATTTTGGGGAGGTTATCACCCAACTTTTTCTTCCAAGTTGCAAAAAAAATCTACTCAGCATCAGGTAACTTTCTTCGACACAGGTACGTACTGGTAACAAAGGTTAATTTTTGCCTTATTGGACTACACACAACATGAATATCGTCATTAACTTCCTTTTCGAACTTTACTTTCTGCCAACAGCAGAGCTTATTCTCAGACAATATAATCTGTACTTTTTGGGATCAGTATTCTCTCAAGATCTGTTTAGTCTCGCCTTCGACAACGACGACAATAGCAACTTATAGCCACACTAGTAGCTACAATAATAGCAACCAGTCTTTGTAAGACAGTTGTTAGGAAATTTACGTATGTCATAATAAGGATAGTATTTACGTAAGTAACCTTCAGGAGCTGAACTACATTGACATAGACAGAGATTAAGGTACACATCAAGTTAGTACCTCCCAAGGAGATATTTCAAAGCTTATAATAGAGTCTTTTTCTACTGTAACCTTTCTTCTTCTTCTTAACATTCTACAAAACTTTATTCTTACTAACTAGACTATAACTTATAGTCTAACAACCCTTATAGTTTACAGTCTATAGTCTGCAAAATAGTCAAAGTTATATTAGCCCTATAACCTATAGTCTCTAAGAGTTATAGTTATAACTATAACTTATAGTCTTATATCTTCTCTTCTCTTCTCTTTTCTTAATACTGTATAAAATTTTAATCTAACTAGATTATAACCTATATTCTAACAACTTTTATACTAGATAGTCTATAAATCCTAAAGTTATAAGGTTATAACTATCTTGTTACAAGTATAACTATAAACCCTATAGTATATAGTTCTGGTTACAATAAAAATTTTCATAGTAATTCTTCTTTGCCTAACTACATAGTGTAGTTGTGCTACTGGTTGACTAGTTACAAATTCCTAATCGTTAACTAATTGCTACTGTGACCACTCAGTCACCAATTTATTTCCTTATGTAATTTTTTCAACCTTTGACCTCCTTAAGTTGTGACTTTGTCACAACTGTAGAAAATTTTGGGGAGGTCACCACCCAACTTTTTCTTCCAAGTTGCAAAAAAAATCTACTCAGCGACAGTTCTTTTTGTCTGACACAAGAGTGCGCGGATCGAGGAGGTTAAATTTCGACCTCCTCGATCCATTCATGCTAACCCTAACTTTTGTCTACTATTTTATGAGATAGAATGGATAAGCATGATAACGGTTGACATTAAGAGTTTAGTTCTTTACCGGTAATAGACCTAAGATAAGACTTCGTTTCACCTTCTTGATATGTGTCTGACATGTCAGACGCATGTTCGATAGTCAACATGTTTAGTAGTTAGCATATCAAGCAGGTTACCACAATTCCAATGGATCTTGTTACTACATTCTTTTGGGGTAATCCTAACTGTGTCTAAATAGTTAGTTGACCACGCTAGCTCAGTTAGTAGACCACCTTTTTTACTATCTTTGAATTCAGTTTTTTCCACTAATATTTTGTTTGGTTACAGATAAGATTTCAGACATTAGACTAAGGTAAGATTTCGTTTTACCTCTTTTCAAATACACCACCTATCAAACATGTCTGATGGTTAGTGTGTTCAATATCTTTGGAGGTGAGTGCACCTCAAATAAATTACCATAAGTCTAATCTTAAGACTTAGGTTAAGGTAACGACTATCTTTAAAATAATAACTCTTAGAGAGTTATTAGAATTCCTAATGGAGATACTTACTTACTTACTTACTTACTTACTAACTAACAAAATAAGGTTGTAGGTTGCTAGACTACTAGATCATCAGATGTACTACTACAGGAGAAGTTGGTTAGACACCAAAGAGATATTCCATATCTCTGACAAGAACAATCTATAACTAACAAGTTATATTACGACAGTAGAGAACACCTGTCGCTATTAACTCTATAGTTATGGACAGAGTTTCATAGTAAGTCTTTTTGCTTAACTACACGATGTAGTTGTGCCACCTAACTTCTACTTACAAAATTTAATCTTTTACTCTTCCATGAGTATGGTCTTCTAGAGTACCTATTAGTCTCTTATATAATTTTTGTTTAGTCAGTAATCTCCGAAAATTTTGGGGAGGTCATCGCCTAACTTTTTCTTCCAAGTTGCAAAAAAAATCTACTCAGCGACAAGTATCCTTCCTCGACACAAGTGTGTACTGGTAACAAAGGTTAATTTTTGCCTTGTTGGACTACACATAACATATGTGTCGTCGTTAACTTCCTTTTCGAACTTTACTTTCTGCCAACAGCAGAGCTTATTCTCAGACAGTATATATATATCTATACTTTTCCACTTTCTTTAAGATTAGACCTCTCTCAACATTTGTCTAGTCTCGCCTTCGGCAACAACGACAGTAACAACTTGTAATCATAATAGTAACTTATAACTACAAACAGTGGCAGTCAGTTTTTGCAAGATAGTTGTTAGAAGGTTTACACTTTATAAGATATCCTCGCTATAATAAGGGTAGCTGCTTATATAAACAGCTTTCAAGAGCTGGACTACACTAACATAGACAGAGATTATGGTATATATCTATATATGTATATATGTCAAATTAGTATATCCCCGGGAGATACTTCAAAACTTATAGTAGAAGCTTCTCTGTCTCTACTGTAATTTTCCTTCTTCTTAATATTCTACAGAGTTTAACTTAACTAGACTGTAGCTTATAGTCCCTAGGGGAGACTGTTGTAACCAGGTTATAATCTATAGCTTAGTCTTCTCTTCTCTTCTCTTAGTACTCAACAAAATTTTAATCTAACTAGATTATAACCTATAGTCTAACAATCTTTATAATCTACAGTCTATAATCTGTAATAGTTAAAGCTATAAGATTATAATTATCTTATTGTAAGTATTACTGTAAACCCTATAGTATATAGCTCTGGTTATAATAAAATTTACTATGAAAATTTTCTTGCTTAACTACATAGTGTAGTTGTGCTACTGGTTGACTAGTTACAAATTTTTAATAGTTATACATTCATAACTGTGGTTATCTAACTTATCCCTCAGTCTCTTATATAATTTTTGTTTACTTGGTAATCTCCGAAAATTTTGGGAAGGTCACCACCCAACTTTTTCTTCCAAGTTGCAAAAAAAATCTACTCAGCGACAGTTACTTTTGCTCGACACAGGAGTGTGCGGACCATGGAGGTTAATTTTCAACCTCCTCAAGCCACTCATGATAGAGCTAACTTTTATTTACCACTTTGTAAAGTAGAGTGAATAGGCATAATAGCGGTTGCCATTAAGAGTTTAATCCCTTATTGGTAATGAAGCTCTTCACTACAGTCCTTTTCAAGGTGACTTTAACTGTGTCCAGACAGTTAGCTGACTGTATTAGGCCACTTAATGGACCATCTTTTCTACTATCCCCAAACTCAGTTTTTCTTACCAGATTTTGTTTAGTTCCAGATTTGTTTGGTTTCAGAGAAGATTCCGGACACTGACTAGATCGAACTTGTAAAGGTTACTCAGTAAAAGTTATACTAACTAGTCATTACAACCATAGACCTAATCTTTGATTGACATTGTTCTCAATAGAGACCACTATATCAGACAAATTACTGATATGGAATCTTTACTCTAGTAATTGTAACCACAACACCATGTTGTAGTATCAGATCAAGACTACAGTTAATCAAGCTAGTAATTAATCGAGCTAATAGCTAATCAATCAGCTTCTACACCTAGACAATACGAACAATCTGTGAAATCTTGTGGCTAACAACAAGCTTGCGCTTATACCGCTCTGAGTACCGTTGATAGAGGACATTTGGTATATCAGGCGCACCTGACACAATGCGCATGAAGGTGTCCTTGTTCTCAATGACAACCTGTTGGGCTGGAGCCCGTAGGTGTGTAGGTAAAATTTTGCGTGAAATCAGTACCGCCAAGAAGCTATGAACATCATTCAGGTAGCTGTTGTACAGTTGTCGTTTTAGTCGCAGATCAAAAACTTGGTTGGCGGCAGCAATAACAGTGCAAGCCAGACTTATGGCTGCCACAATTATGTCATCAACTTTCCAGATGGCCAAGAAGCTGGTGACAGAGGTTAAGATGAAGACAGCATAACCCATGACAGTCTCGATGTTGCTGTATAGATCCTGACTGGACTCATAGATATAATGTATCATGGTCAACTGATCTAACCAGTGTTCCAAGGTGCTCTCAGTGCAATGTTCAATCGTCTGAGAGTTAGCTTCCCTACTGTTACTGACAACATCGTTGTTAGTGATACTATTACTAACAGCAGCACTGTTGCCACCGGAAGAATAAGTGCCAACAGCACAACCGTCATCTTCATACATGGCAATCACCACATTATCTAGTAAAGTCTCTGACATGTCTCTCCTCTTTAATATACTGTGTTATTTTAATTCTTTATCTTGTGTCGTAAAGCTTTCTGACTTCTACTCTTTACTTGGTTATAAGTTGTTGTTACTACTACTACTACTACTACTACTACTACTGTCATCACCTAGCATACTGGTATAGTTACAAGTTGTTGTTACTACTACTACTACTACTGTCACTACCTAACAAACTGGTCTAGTTACAGGTTACTGTCATACACTAACAAAGACTCGCGTGCTGACTAAGTCAGCACTACACACTATCACAATCAACTACTTACTCGGCCTCTTCACCACCAACCTCCTCTTCCTCCTCTGCATCACCACCGCCACCACTCTCCTCAGCCAGCACCACATCACGCTCACCCTTCAGCTGCTTGGAGATCTCGTTGAGCTTGTTAGGAATGACACCAGTTTTGAGCTTGCCGTGCTCCAGGAAGAAGTCGTACAGTACAGCACACAGCTGGTCAATGTCTAACTTAGAGAAGTACCACATGTAGGTGCTGTACAGTTGTAGACCACGCAGACTATTAACATCAGGGTAACCTAGATCAGTCAGCTGCTTACGCATAAAGGTGATCATAGTAGGTACAGTGGAGAACTGCTGTTTCAGCTGCTGATCGGACATGTTGTTGATCCTGATATCTGATAGCCCAGTGTCCCGGAGGGCATCAACAATAGCCTCCCAGTCATCTTCAACTGGGTAAGGAATGTTCAGACGCACACACAGCTCAATAAGATCAGGATAGGTCCAGAACTTGCACTGCTTACCATCACGATCGTAACGGGCGTCCTCCTTAACCTTCTTGCTGCTGACACGAACGTCACGGATCTTGAACTGGTTAAGAGGTGGCATCTGCACACCATAGACAGGTTCACTCTCAAAGCGATTGTCCTCATCCTTCTTCATCAGC
>Ga0302315_10002186_pt1 | contig 18760 bp, 19 predicted proteins | sample III_Palsa_N3_1_FD_200532 | JGI IMG/M metagenome (GOLD analysis project Ga0302315, IMG submission 200532) | Peat permafrost microbial communities from Stordalen Mire near Abisko, Sweden - III_Palsa_N3_1 | ecosystem: Environmental > Terrestrial > Soil > Palsa > Peat permafrost | place: Sweden...
CGGCATAACGTCGAATACCTGGTGCCACGTCAGGACGACTCCTGCATTATTTGGCAAGGCCTCGTACTGCCAATAAATGTCCATGCTAGAAAACGGGAAGGAGGGTAGATGCCGCCAGCCATGTACGGATCGTGTTTCACGCTCGACTTTGCGTGTAGATATCCAGGTACGCGAAGGTCTCGGGCCTTCGGCGAACGTTTTCAGGCGAAAGGTCACGCCGTCGACACCGTCGGCGAGAATTTCCACGGTTTCATATTCGGTGAACAGCCTTGTCCATAGCGTCAGGTCATTCGTTTTTTCGAATACGAAATCAAACGGTTTGAGAATCACGGTTTTGTTCAGGGTATTGCCCGGCATGGTACGAAAATCCATCGTCATGTCTCGCTTAAAAATTGTTGCGCTTCCCACCAGCGCAGGGAACCGTTTAATATCTTCGGGTCACCCACCCCACCGCTTGAGCCCTCAAGACTTTGCCGCGTCCAGAGGGCAACTTTATCCTCTGCATTTGAGCTCTGCTTCAGTTGCGCTATTCATCCAGGATGGCTACCGCTCTTACCCAGCTGGCATCGAGGCCTTTGATGCGCAGGGGGAAGCATGCCAGCTCGAAACCGGAAGCGGGGATCGACTCCAAATTGCAGAGCCGTTCGATTTGGATGTACTCTTTTTCGCGGCCGTAAAAGTGCGACGGCCATAAATGGCTGCGATCGCCTGTGGCGAAAAAATCGCGCAGCATCACTGGAAACGGCCGGTCGAAACCGTAAGTATCGGTGCCGATGACTTTGACACCGCGCTCCACCAACCATTGCGTGGCCTCACGGCTCATGCCGGGGGCGTCGCTGAAGTACCGTGGCGAGCCCCACAACTTGTCCGCGCCGGTCCAGATCAGCACGATAACGCCCGCGGCAATCTGTACGCCCGTTGCCTGCTCGGCTTGCTCCAGGTCGGCAATGCTGATCGATGAGCCTGGAATTTTATGACGCAGGTCCAGACGAAGCGCAGGCGCCAGAAACCATTCCAGAGGCAATTGTTCAACCGAGCGCGATGGCTTCCCTTCCGACAATTCGCCATAATGGATCGGTGCATCGATATGGGTCCCCATGTGTGTCGGCATGGTTACGGTATCGAGCGTCAGGAACTGAGCATCGGGAAAATCCGACGCGCGCAGGCGATAGCCTTTGCCCAAGGCAAGACGAGCCAGCGATTTGACCTTACGCCACACGCTGCCGCCCGGCGGCCACAATGCGCGGCGGGCAAAGCGCCGCGCACCGCGCCGATGATCGAGGCGCTTGACATTGATGCGCATCGGTTCGCCGGCCGTGTTTTCTACCAACACGCTCAAATCTACCAATCTGCGGGCCATATCGGCTTACCCCTGGCCTTGGTCAGGTGTGTTCAAACATGCCATCAATGTATCCATCGCCTGGTTAACCTGTGTCACGCCGACCACAGGCAAGGCCAGGGTGATCGCGGCAATAATGTCAGCCTGGCTTGCGCCGTTTTCCAGCGCCCGCGCAATGTGCGTTTTAAGCCCCCGCGGCGAGCCTTGCGCGGTGAAAATGCCGATCAAGATCAATTCATTGATGTGGTGATCCAGCGGCGATTGATCTCGGCACGACTTGGTGAGCGCGAAAAAAGCTTGTGCGACCGCAGGGGCATGCTCGATAAGGTTTTGCATGGTGTTTTCCAGTTTTTTTAGTCGAATATTGCGGATGTTGTCTACGCTGGCGGAAGATTGCGATGGCCCACTTCGGGACGCGAGGCCAGCGGGCCGGATGCGAACACGACAAACATGCGTTCGTTACCGGTATTGCTCAGGCTGTGCATGTGACCTTGCGGGATCAATACCGCATCTCCCGCTTGAATCGACAAGCTCGCTTCACCTTCGATGTTGATTACTCCCTGGCCGGAGACAATGTAAAGCGCCTCGTCGCCGTAATCATGGATATGGGGCGAAATATGTTCGCCTTCCTCGATTGTGGCGCGGCCCATGATGAAATGGCGCGCGCCCACAGTTTTGGGCGAAATCAGGATTTCCATGCTCCCACCCTTGTCGGTCATGGGTGTGGAGGAAGAACATTTACGTGGCGGAGGATTGTTCATATTGCTCCAAATGGTGAAAGGCAGGCGGGGTAGACGTCCGTTCCAGGCAAAGCGCGGCCAATTGCAGGCGATCGACCTTGCCGTGTGCATTGCGCGGAAAATTTCCGTATAAAAAAACGTCGCGGATCGTGGGGAACTGGTGATTACCGTCGCGCAATCTGGCAAGGATGGTCTGCTTTAGCGCAACGGCTTCGACCGTTGCATCCGCTATTGCACAAACGACGCAACGTTGCATGGTGAACGAGTCGGCGCGGGATGCGTCGAGGCGTATCACGGCGACCTCTCTGACTCCCGGCAAATTCACCAGTTTTTCTTCCAGATTGGCCGGCACCACCCATTGCCCCTTAATCTTGAACAGGTCGTCTTTCCGGCCCATATAGCGAAAAAAGCCTTTCTCATCCTTGTGAAAAATATCACCCGTGAACATGCTCTCGTCGGGACAGATGACCTTACGCGTCAGTTCCGGAAGGTTCAGGTAGCCTCGCATCAGGCTGGCACCGGCAACGCGCAACGCACCTTGTCCACTGGACAACGGCACGCCCTGGTCGTCGACCACGTCGACTTGATATCCTGGTACCGGCCTGCCGCAACTGCCCGCAGTGTCGGCGTTCGGATGGTTGCTGAGAAAAACGTGGAATAGCTCGGTCGTACCCACCCCTTCGCAGATCGGGCGCTCGAAGCGTTGCTGCCAGCGTCGGGCCAGGGCTACCGGCAATTTTTCCGCCGCGCTGACATACAGCCTCACGCCAGCGAAGCGCCAATCAAAACTTTCCGCAACATTGCACAAATCGCCGTAGACCGAGGGGATGCCGAAGAAAACCGTGATCCCCCGACGTTCGATCGATTCGGCAAAGGAGATTGCATTGGTCGCACCGCTTAGGTAAACCGAACTGCCGCAAAACATCGGCATATACAGTGATGCGCCAAGACCATAGGCGAAACTTAGTTTGGCACAGGAAAACAGACGGTCTTGCGGCATCAAGCCGAGGGTTTGCCGTGCGTAGGCATCTGCGGGCAACCAGGCATCCTTGTGCTCGTGAATGGCGCCTTTGGGTGTGCCTGTGGAACCGGAGGTATACAAAATAAAGGCGACCTGATCGGACGGAGTTTCCATTGCTGCTGTCGGCGCAGCATCGGTGGCAATCAATTCGGTTAAATTTAGCGTCAGACAGCGCCGCTTCGTCGGCATGGTCGCATCGCTCACCAGCCATAGCGCTTCGCAATCCTGCACAATGAAATCGAGAGTAGCTGGCGAAAGGCTCATGCTCAGCGGTACCAGCGCAAGCCCGGCTTTGAGGCCGGCAAGAATCAACAACGCATAGTTGACGCTATCGGGAAGATGTACGGCAAGCACAGCGCCATTACGGTAGCCGGGTAATTGCATCAAAACCGCCGCCAGCTTGGAAGACAACAAGTCCGCGCTACCGTAGTCGAGCGCGCGCTCCTCATCCAAAAATAGCGGTCGTTCGCGCCAACCCTCCTTCATTGCGCGAGCAAACAGCCCGACGGCTAGATTTGTTCGAGCGGCATCGCAGATTTGATCCAACGCACCGTTTCCGGCTAAGGAATTTAATTTCATCTGTTGTTTGTATCTTCGGAAAATAGCTGCTCACAGCGCACCCACTCATCCAGGATTAAGGCTGTTGCCAGACGCTCATCCGGCAATAGCCGCCAGCATCCGTGCGCCACAGTGAGTTTTTCATTTTCGCGCAGGCACACTCGCAATACCTGACCGGCAATGCCGACTTCGATCAAGTCCAGTTGCGCCAGGCCGATATTCATTCCTAGCGCCTTGATCAAAGCTTCCTTGGCGCAGAAACAAATCGCAAGCGCGACCGGCCAGAGCGACGTCGTTTGTAGCGCCAGTTCACGCGGCGTAAACACGGTTGCCAGAACCGGCATGTCATAGCGAGCTGCCCATCCGGTAATTCTGCGGATGTCGACGATATCAAAGCCAGTTCCCGGCACGACCTAGTGAGCCGACTTTAGCCAGATCGAGTGCCAGCCTAGTGGACGCGAACGGGCCGGGGTTGAGAACGACAGCACTCGTTCCAGATGTTCTAGTTCGAAATACGGACTGAACGTGTCCATCAATTCGCGGCTCCTGATGCGACGCGGTTGTGGCTCGTCGCCCGGAATGGCGTCGGAGTAACTGCGCAACAGAAACATGCCGCCAGGCCTGAGCACCTTCAATATTTGCTTGGTATACTCGGCCCGTTCGTCATCGTACAGATGGTGGAACACGCCCTGATCGCACACCACATCGAACTCTTCTGCGGCGAAAGGCAGCGCACGTACATCGCCGACCTGGAAATCCGCTTCCACGCCGTACAATTCGGCCAACTGCCGGGCACGTACGATCGCGGCTTCCGAAATATCAAGGCCGGACACCTGCATGCCACGCACGGCCAGAAACACCGATTCCGTACCTATTCCGCAGCCGACCTCCAGCACTCGCGCACCCGGCTGAATTTTTTGTTGCCATACAAGTTGGATGAGTTCTGGACTGGCCGAGCCGGCCACCCATTCATGCTGCACCGGTTCACGCGCGGCGTATATCTTGCGGTAGTATTCGCCGACGTTTGGACGCGCTGCTGTTTGTGCCTGCATTACATTGTCTCCTGATACATTAAGGGTGTGAATGGCATCAAGCTGTCTTGACGACCAGTTGCAATTCGACCAGCCTAACCAAATCGGTCAGCATCGGGTCGGTGGAAAAATCGATCTTAATCGACAAATCGAAAGCTTTTTTCAGGTCCAGCGATACTTGCACGGCTTCGGTAGAGTCGAGCCGCAAGTCACCTTGTACGCGCGCTTGCGAGGTAATTTCGTGGGCTGGAATGCCCAGGTCGATCAGACTTTGTCGAATGACACTCATCACATCAGACATTTTTATTCCTTTCAGTGAGAAAACTGCAGAATCAATGCCGCATTTACTCCCTCGCGCGCACGGGCGATGATCAGCGCATGGCGTGGCTTGAGCGTGGTCACCTCGGTCGCAATTGGCAGCCGCCAGAACGGCTGAGCTTTCTCCGCGTGCAGGGTCGCGGGTACCTTGCCGTATTGGGCCGCGATAAGCGCGGCGATCATCTCGGTGGCACCTGATCCGCCGTACATATGACCGGTATACCCCTTGATGGAGGTGTAGAGAGGAGGGTTTTTCGTTGCGGAAAAGACTTCCCAGAGCGCAGCTTCCTCTGCCGCATTGCACGAGACGATGCCATTGCCTTCACCGAATACAATGTCGATCGCTTCCGGTGTCAGTTGCGCTTGAGCCAATGCCTGCCTGATTGCGTAAGCTAGTCGGACATAGCCGACGGCACCCGGATCCGTGGTGATGGCCACGCCGACAATATCGGCCAGACTGCTCCCTTGCCGGCGCAGCAGTGCTTGTGTCGTTTCCAATGTCAATACCGCAGCACCTTCACCCAGCACTAGACCGCCGACGTCGTTGCCTAGCGTTCGATACACAGGACGCGCTGGATCCACATCCGCGACTTCACCCGTTTCGTAGTAACAGGTCGCCCCAAAGGAGGTCACCGGCGCTTCAGTGCCGCCCGCTAATACCAGATCGTTTTCTCCCCGCATCAGACTGCGTGCACCGTGGATCACGGCAACCAAGCCCGTGGCGCGATCGGCAACAAAGCTTTTAGAGCAGCCGGTCAATTCGTACCGAATGCTGACGAAGCCTTGCGGCGCCGCCGGGAACCACGCGGTGGCTTGCCAGGGATTGATCATTTCCACCCCCTGCCGGTAGAACTCCTTGAAGCCACGCTCACAAATGTCCCAACCACCGGAATTGTTGCCGAACCAGATGCCGGCGCGGCTGCGGTCGAGCAATTTCATTTCGATTCCGGCGCCCATCATCGCGGCTTCGCTGGCGGCAAGCGCAAAATGTGTAAAGCGATCCGTTTTAGCGACGAAGCGTGGATGAACCGCATCGTGCGCCGAAAATCGCGTGGCGATGCCGGCGACTTTGACCGGATGCGTTTCGGTCGGGAAGCCCCGAATGGCAGAGATGCCGGAATGACCACTCAGCAATGATTGAGCTACCGCCTGATAGTCGTTCCCGCAGGCATTGACGATGCCGCAGCCCGTAATGGAGATACGCATTGGCTAGCTCCGCACTTGGCTTAACACCGCCGCAGAATGAATTCCGCCGAATCCACTGGCAGTAACCAGTGCTGTTTTTACAGGAAGCGTGCGCATAGTGTGCGGTACATAGTCGAGATCACAACGCGGATCGGGCTGTGCAAGGTTAGCGGTAGGATGAATGCGACCGTGCAGGATTGCCCCCACCGCCGCCGCCACTCCCAGCAAGCTGGCGGAAGATAGGGAATGGCCTATCATCGACTTGGTCGAACTGATGGGAATCCTATACGCTTGTTCACCGAAAAAAGCCTTGTAGGCATTGGTTTCAAATACATCGTTCTGGCCGGTTGAGCTGCCATGGGCATTGATGTAATCCACACCTTTGCGATCGATTCCGCTCTGTTCAAACAATCGCTCCAGCACGCGCAGCATCGGCAAACCGTCCTCTGATAAATTGGTCATGTGCATACCGTTGTTCATGCTGGAAAAACCGCTGACTTCGGCGATGATCTTTGCCCCGCGGCGTATTGCGGCCTCGTATTCTTCCAAAACCAGCGTGACCGCGCCTTCGCCGATAACGAAACCCGCGCGGGTTGCGTCAAACGGCCGCGAATGGGTTTCGGCGGGTCCGCTCGCTGTCGACAGTGAATTGATGACATCAAGCGTGGCGTAGGTCAGCGAGACGAGCGGCGCTTCCGACGCGCCGGCAAGCATCAAGTCCGCCTCGCCACACGCAATCATGGCAGCAGCCAAGCCCATCGCATCAAGGCCGGCAGTGCAGCCAGTCGACAGGGAAATCACTTCTCCGCCCATGCCGTAGCGTTGCGCGATTTGCGCCGGTACATAGTTATACATACCGGAATTATAAAAACTATCGCCCACCGGCAGATGGCAAGGTTCGCCCGCCCCTCCTTCTGCGCATCGTTCATAGATTTTCTGGATGGTCGGCGTACCGCCGATCGCGGAGGAAAATACAAATCCGGCCTGAAGCAAATCGTCGGTCGGTTGCAAGTCGGCATTAGCAAGAGCAAGTTCGCTGGCCGCTACCCCGAACTGAACGTAGCGGTCTTGCTTCGGCAATTCAGGATAAGCCGACAGGAAGGCGAAGGGAACGCTCGGTGCGAATTTCGACAATGAGAAATCATGCAAGCGGGCATTGGCTTTGCTGCGGATATTCATCGCCAGCATTTCCTCATCGGCCCGTATGAACGATTTGCCCGCGCATGTGCTTTCCCAAAAAGCGTTCGCGCCAATTCCAGTGGGCGCGATGACGCCGATCCCGGTAATGACGACGCGACGCATTAATTCACTCCTTCAGTGGTAAGCATGGAAGGGGCGGAGACGAAAGATTCGCGGGCGTTACGCATGTGCTGCATCGATTCGCGAATGGCGCGACGCGCCAATTCCTGCTCCCCGTCAGTTTTGCAGTATTTGGCGAGCAGGTTTTTCCCGAAGGTAACGTGATAGTGTTCGTCACGGATGATGCGATTGACATAATCGCGCAACTTCGGCGGAAAGCGATCTAAATGGAACTCCATGAACCCCAGTGCACCACATTCGGCAGCAATATTATGTGCCGCCAGCCTTTCGATGCTTGTTTCCAGTGATGGATAGTATTCTTCCATCAGAAATTTCCATGCATCGGGAGGGGTAAAAGCTTCAGGCATCATGCCGTAATCTGGCATGAATTTAGCCAGCCAGCGATAGTGTTTCGCTTCATCTCGAATTTGATTGGCGAAATTCGACAAGGCGGTGGTTTCGTGGGTGTCTTTCAACCATCCGCCGATGAACGACACAGCGCTACGTTCATAATAAACAGCGAAATTGAGCCAGTGTTTGACGACAGGTTCCGGCAACAAGCCGCCGCTTTGCGCGGAAATATAGCTGAGTTTTTCGTTTTTATCGGTTTGCTCGGAATAGACTTCCTGCATCAGTTGCTCGACAAATTTAGAATCGTCCATCTATTATTTCTCCAGGCAGACAAACATCATTTGGCCCTTCGCCAATTTGGCGACTCCAGTCAGTTCGGCTTCAATCCATGCCCGGTCGGATATGGTAATAGAAGCAAAGCCGGCTTCTTCCGCCCAACGGCTTAGTTGTGCGGGAGAAACAAAACCAAGCCAGGGTTCACCCATTTTTTCTATAAAAGAAAGATTACGGGCCACGCCTTCATTGATGGGTTTGCCATCGACCAAATAACCGTCTGCGCTCAAACAGTCGAAGCACAATTTTATGGATTTGGCCGAACTGCCTATATACATCAGCAGGGATTGAATGGCGCTGGGTTCAACGTAATAGCTTGCGCCTTCCCATAAAACCAGAGTGTTCTCTTTGTCGCTCAGCCAGCAAGGCGCGCCGAGTTTTTCGTCCAGATGGTTGAGATCGATTTCATCGAATTGAATCCCGAGCGCGGCCAGATCGCCGCCGATTTCCGCAACGCTATTTCTAAGAAGTCCAAGCGAATTGGGTAAATCCAGGAAATATTTATTGAGTGAGCTGGCTTCCGGCATGCTGAGCAGATGCAGATCCATGCCGCCACTGATACAAACCAGATTGGCACACCACCCTTGCCATTTTCTGAGAGTTTGCTCGAAAAATTTCGAGCGAATGACAATGTTGTGACTGAACAATCCAGTCGATGCTTCATCAAACACGGCGCGGGCGGATTTTCCTTCTGGACAAATGGCAATCAACTTTGCGGCCCATTCATCTTGTAGCAGCCCAGTGGTATGCGCATGAGCGCGTGCCGCCATAGCGGCTTGCATGGTTTTGCTGATTGTCGTCATATCTAATGCCTATTGATCGGGCAGATTGATTAGAAATAGGTAAGTGTCCGCGATAAACGGATTCCATTAAGAGCATCCCGCCAACACTGCATCAAAGCAGGGCACAGTTGAAATTGGCTTACTCGGAGCGCTCAATTTTATCGCGAGGTAAATTCATAAAATTAATATTTCTTTAATTGAATATAGAAATATTAATTTAGTTTAGAAAGAAGCGTATTGTTTTACCATTCAATTTTCCATTAATCGATTTATTCCCGAATTCCACAGGTTGGCAAATAGTATTTTTATAGCAATGCAGATTTATATGAATTTTCTGAGGAATATAAAAAATACGTAACTACCCGAACGGGTAGGTTACTTCGTAAGCGTTCGCCAGAAACGGATTTCAAACTTGCTGCGGTGGCCGCTGAATAATATTTCTATCTTGGTATCAATAGCGTCTTTCGTCCAGGGACGAAGCGCCGTCAGGAATATTTGGCGTGTTTCCAGACGATTTCGATCAGATGGAAGCGCCAGCGATACTTTCGCTGCAAAGTCGTCACCATTGGGTGTTCTTTGCATTGACCTCTGATAGGCTGCAGAAAGCCGCTCGCCTTGATCTGTTTCAAGCCGCGAATGTTCCAATCGCCCGGCGCATTAAGATTCAAGCGAACGCCCATTCCATTTCGCCTCCATTTATGCCACGAGGGAACTCGCTCGGCAGTGCCGGGAAGCCGAAGCGGTCTTGCGCCAGGCAACCCCTAAGACCGGTTCCGGCGTGGGGTCGTGGGCGAGACGGACACTCGTCGTTTTTTCTCTTCCATCAGACTTGCCATTCTGAAATTCGTTTACTCGCCCGACATATACAGTCAGGAGCCATATGAAACCACCTACCTATTCAGGAAGTTCTATATTTGTCCCGTCCCGATAGAATAAATATTCTGCACCTATTTAATCAAGTGTTCCGGGCAAACTGATTTCAGATGTTGCCCTAGGGGTTGGATCTGTACTGGCAGGGCATTCCAGAAAAACGAAATGCGTTTATAGCAAACACTTAGGAGACGAAATATCTACTCCAATCGGAAAAATAACCTCAGAAAAGGATAGGATCGAAATGTCTACTTCAACGACAGCCAAGCTAAACGTTCGTGAATATTACGTAAACAGATACAAGGAGACAAAACCTGCGGAGCAAGAATGGAATGCCGGCACGGCAATGCCAGAGCTCATAAATTTTGTAATCGACGGACGTATCCCCTACGGTGCAAATGTTCTTGACATCGGTTGCGGCGTGGGAACGGAGGCTGTATTTTTGGCGACCCGCGGTTTTAATGTGTCCGCAATCGATATTTCCGCTACAGCCATCGAAAAGACACGACAGCTGGCAGAATTTTATGGCGTGGCGCTGGATGCGCAGGTGTCCGATGTCCTGGATCTTCCCATGGAAAATGCAGGCGTTGATCTGGTGACCGATCGTGGTTGCTTCCATTGCATACGTGCCGATGAGCGCGCCATATTTGCTGCGGAAATCGCCCGGGTATTGAAGCCCGGTGGGCTATATGTATTACGTTGTTTTTCCAGCCAAAAGCCGGGTGTGCCAAAACCGACGAACGAGAACGATTTCGTCATCAAGACATTCGGCGTCTCCAGCCAGGAGATTTGGGATACCTTCAGCAGGGATTTTATATGCGAAAAATTGGAGCTAGTAGCATCTTTCCCGGCCCTTGACCGTCCAGATCCATATGGTTGGTTTTGCCTCTGGCATAAGGCATAGCGCGGCGTTGCCACTGGATCCTGTCCTTAGGCGGACGGGTGTGGTACGAAGAGCGGATGAACGCAATTTTTAGAACACGGTTCAGGTAACACGCCAGACCATAGGAGTCTGTGACCTGGAGGACCCATCACGCTTCTAGTCAAGACGCTGACTCGCTCCATCGCTACCTCAAACCAAGCGGCTTTGGTCGGGGTAACCTGTTTACTGTGATAGGTACGCGCAAGGGGGCGGCGGAAGAAGACAAATGACACGTGACGCATGTGCGGCCGAGCCGTCCCGACAATTTCGCGAGAACGAGCTTATATGGAATCCGAAACCGCAATACAACTGACCTCACGGACGATTAACGTTCTGGTAGTCGTTGACACGGAATACGTCATAAAGACGTATGGACCGAACCGAGAAGCGGCCGATCCGCAGCCTGTGGGCCATGATCAGCCGGTTATGATCTGTGCGGGCTCGCGAGGCGACGTCAGCGAACAAGGCGCAGGCAAGCTGAAATTCAAGGCAAACGTCGGCGACATCGTTTCAATCACCGGCGCTTCGATTTATGGCAATTCGACCGATGCCGTGATCATGTACAGCATGCAACCCGTCGTGGATGGTCATGTATTCGATTGCTTCAAACAGCAGTTTGTCGTGAGAAAGGGGGCGGCGCAACCCAACCCCGATTCGCCCACTCGAAATGGTCTGCCAGCGATCGAAAACGAAACCAATTTCTCGAGCTTTACGTCCACGATCCGAGCGCGTGGCCTTGAACGCCTCAAGCTCGCCTTTGCGCTTTACACGCTGTCACCCGACGGACAAAGCCAGGATGTGTTCGGTTATTATTTTTGCGACCCCGTTGTTATGGTCGGATAGGTGATCGTATCCGACCGCGTTCGCGTAGTGCAGCCAGCCTGGTGCTGCCCGGACATCCTACGCATCTTACTGACGCGTGGCCGGCGTTTCTGGGGCATTCCCCACTTTCGAGGAAAACTCTCGAGCCTGTTTACTTTGCTAGGTGCGCCAACGAAAAAAAAGGCGGACATTACACGTGGCACGTAGACCAAGTGTCGCCAAGCGATTTCCCAATAACCTTATGTGTAAGATAACGGAGGATTCACCGTGGCCGAAGTTACATTAAAAGCGAGTGCGCAGGAAATCAACATACTGGTGGTCGTCGACACCGAGTACGTGAAAAAAACATACTTGAATCCGAGTAAGGATCCTCTTAATCCGACCGGTATCGACCACGCCCATCAGTACATGCTGTGCACGGGTTCACGAGGCATCATCAGCGGACAGGGCACGGGCGACCTTGAATTTCGGGCGAACGTTGGGGACTCGGTGGCATTCACCGGCGTTTCAATTTACAACAACTCCGACGATGCTGTCATTGTGTACGACGTCAAGCACTATAGTGGCGAGCAGGTATTCAACCAGTTTAACGCGGACCTGATCGTGCGAAATGGAGCGGTGCAACCGAATGCCGATTCGTCCAGCCGAAATGGCTTACCCGCGCTCCAAAAGCAGACCAACTTCTCGACGTTCGACTCGAAAGTCAGGTCGAGCGGCAAGGAAGGCTTTGGCCTCGCTTTCGCGCTTTATACGCTGTCCGCCAACGGCCAGAATCAGGATCTGTTCGGCTATTACTGGTGGGATCCGTACATTACCGTTGCGTAATCAGTCGGACTAAAGGGTAGTCATAGAAGAATGCGCTTTGGGCCTGTTGGGGTCCCCGAAGAGGATCCCAACGCTGAAGCGCATTCTTGGTCTGCATAAAGGACTACTCGACACTGGCGTGGCCCCCGTCGGCGGGCACAGCACTTGAAAACGCCGCGCCTCGCGAGACGAGGACGCGACGATATCACTCGTGTCGCGTCAGGTCACACATCACACATATCGGAGTCGGCAATATGCCGGCCACCCTCTGGGCCAAGGCGGTGCAGGGTCTGGATGGATACGGTGCTCAACGGATTGGCCACGGACGCCGATCCGAGCTTTGCGGAACTTCAACCAACAGACGTTTCAAGTGCACCGCACAGATAATCTCTGCGGCTAAAGTATTAGACGTCAATTGCCGCAAGCTGACGATGCGCTGTAATAGAATGCGACCCTGCGCATCAACGCCTATGCATGTCGGGCCATTGGCCAGTAGCGTGCCGCCATATTGCAAGAGCTGGGTGAGCTCGACGCGATCCAAATTTTCCAGCAGATAGCCGGTCTCGACGCCAATCAACAAGCCTTGATGTTCTTTGCCGGTCGGTGTTCGCTGCGACACAGTCGGCACGACCCAAGTGAAAGTACCATCAAATGAGACACCCACCAGCCCGTCGGCTTGTCCTGTCTCGATGGCACTAAGTTGGAGTTGTTCAAATGCGACGTAAATCAATTGACGTGTACGCTGTTGTGCCAGATGCGGTGTGACTGAACGCGTGGAACACCGCACCGGCATCGTTTGGGCATTCATCATGCTAGCCTCCAGCCTTTGTGTTGATGCCCGCTAGGGCGTGGTGCTGTTCCAGGGTCACACCGAAATCGACGGAGCCATTCCTGATTCGCGTGTAATCTCGTTTGAAGCAAGTGCCTGAACCTGCTCAAGCATGAATTCAGCAAGTGCACCAGCCGACATCCTGCCGACGTTCGTGCCGTTAACCTGATTGCGCAGGAAGGCGCAGCCGGGCTATTGACGGTAGTGGTGCTCGATAACGTCTCGGATTCATCACCACATCGATCAGACAACGATCGAATCGTGCCCTATATCTGCGGCCGGAGCCCCAAAGGACGGGCGGTTTTCGAGTGGGTGGGCGTTCCCTCACCGACTCAGCGCGGGCCGAGTTCCCGTGGTACAGTCCCGAGCCGAATCTAGTCGAAATTGTCTGGAACAGATAAGGTATCGCTGGCGACGTTTCGTCACTTGAACCAAGGAAACCATTGAGCCCGAGATCGCAAAGCGATTCGATGCTTGCGATTCATAATTTCAAATTGATTTGAACATTTATATGGCGAAGAGCAGTACGAAACAACCTGCCCATTCAGGCAGTTGCGTATTTTTAATTTACAGGTTTGGGATGGGAAAGGGCATGTCATGCTGGTCGCGGTGTTAACACACAATCGTGCGTTGTTAGAGACAGTCAAGCTGTTTTCCCAGTTGTCGGAAGCCGACGCGGCGGTTCATGTTGAAACCATGGTCGATCTCATTCGCCACCTCACGACACGCACGGTCGATGCCGTCATCGTCGATGCGGATGCGGATCCCGGCCTGGGCGCGCTCGGGCTGCTGTCGTCATGGCGCTCTAACCATTTGCACAGCGACTTCGGTGTGATCGTCATCGGACATTTCATTCAGGAGCACAGCATGTCGCGCGCCTTCGCGCTGGGCGCGCATGATATCGTTGTCGGACCGCTGAATCTGGTCGAGCTCTACACCCGGGTGAAGCGCTGTGTGCAAAGGCTGGGTCGTGTCAAAACCGAACCCGCGACAATAACAATCGGCGACTATGGTGTGCAGCTAGGCTCTCGCCAAATCACCTACCGGGGTGAGCCGATCCGGCTGACGGCACGTGAATTCGCCCTCTGCGCGTTGTTCTTTTCCAGTCCGGGTGCGCTGCTCACGCGCACCCACATCGCGGCCGTCATCTGGGGGTCGGCGACCGACCAAGTGGGTCGTACGCTGGAGCAGCATATCTATCAGCTGCGGCGAAAATTGTACCTGGATGGTCGCGGCGGCCTCGAAATCGAGACCGTCTATTCGTCGGGCTATCGCCTGCAAGGAGTGAACAAGATCCAGGCAAACGAACACGGTGTCTCACCGACGTTCGGCTAAAGCGCCACCCATAGCGTGACAGGCTACTGTGAATGGGCCAGCGAAAATCTAATCCCCGGATCAGCTAGGCATGGTTCCGGCCGAGTTTGTCCCCGCGAGTGGTGCTAACGCCCGAGGGTATCGGCAGTAACGTCATGCTGCGCAGGTCGACTGGCCATGATCTAGGAACGCACAGACCACTGAACTTTTGCGGGCACGCCTGTCCAGATCAATTCTGGCGAGAAGGACTTGCTGTTCATGATGCAGGTCTGTATCTATTTAGCGAGTGCAATGCAGGATTGTCCGTCATCAGGCCGACCTACCCGAAAGGGGAGCTAGTGCATAGCGACTCCTGCCTTTCAATATCTGTCATCTTAACCGCAACGATATGACGACATGCCTCAGACGATTTCTGGTACTCAAGCGCAATCGAGGAATGGGCGAGATATCGTCATCAGGTATTCGCTCAAGAGTTGGGTTGGCGGCTTCCGACAATTGATGGATTGGAACGAGACTCCTTTGATCGTACCGGCACAATCTGTGACTGCGGCCGCTTGCTTCCCACAACAAAGCCATACTTGCTAAGTGAAGTCTGGTCTGAACTCATGGGCGACATTCCGCTACCGCCCGCACTCGAGGTGTGGGAGCTATCGCGTTTCGCTCTCCAGTACGACTCGCTTGACCAGCGCGGAATCCTGGCGAAACAGCTACTTCCTGAAGAAAGCAAGCATTGCGCGCGCAGCAATCCGCCAGGGCGCACAGCGCGTCGTCGTCTTCTCGGCGATCGGAAATGAGCGACTACTTCGCCGGATGGGCGTTGATGTCTACAAGCTTCCGTCAGCCCGGTTGATTGATGGAAAACCAGCGCTGGCATTCTGGATCGACGTTGGTGGGAACAAGAGCGACGCGCGAGCACGCTCAATTCAGATTCGGTATCCAACGCCATCTCAGCCAAGATTACGCCTGGTCAGTACTGAACCGAATGCTTGGGAACTGACTAGCCGATTCTACGCTTTGTGCGGCAGAGATTAATCAGAATATTGTTGCAAAATATGTCCCTCTGGACACAGGTTGATTGAATCAATGTGTTGCGGTTTCATATTCAAAAATTACCATAAGATCAGAACGCAAACACCTGATAAATGTGACGGTTTGGACTTACGGGGGTGGTATGTGGACAAATTGGCAGGCGATTTACTCTAACCTTCGGGCCGCGCCCGACGAACGGCAATTGTTTCAGCGATTTGCCGCCAGCGTGCAGGAATTCGGTTTCGAATACTGCTCCTATGGTATCCGCGCCCCGCTGCCGGTTTCCAAGCCTGCCACAATGATATTTGAGTCCTATCCGGCGGGATGGATGGCTCACTATCGCGAAAACAATTTTCTCGAGGTGGATCCTACGGTGCGGCTCGGGGCGCGAAGTCAGAGGTTGATCGTGTGGTCCGACCAGACATTTGCCGCCACGCCGCGCTTATGGGGCGATGCACGCGACTTCGGGTTGGCCGTCGGCGTTGCTCAGGCATCCTGGGGCGCGCGCGGAATGTTTGGGTTGCTAACGTTATCTCGCAGCAACGAACCTCTCTTTGACACGGAGGTTTTGGATCTTGGGGCAAAGATGCTTTGCCTCACTCAACTATTTCATGCCTTGATGTGCCTGTTGCTGGAGTCAAAGCTGCTTCCCGAAACTGGCGTCACCCTCACGGCTCGCGAAAGAGAAGTAATGCGCTGGACCGGCGAAGGAAAGACGTCACATGTCATCGGGATGATCCTCAGCATTTCGGAGCGAACGGTGAACTTCCACATCAACAATGTGTTGATGAAACTGAACTGCACAAACAAGATTCAGGCAGTGGTCAAGGCGTGTGCATTGGGCCTGATAGACGTCGAATGAAAACACGCTTGTGGGCGCGCGCGTGCCCTCGAGCGGCATCGCGCCGCTGGAACTGCTGCTGATCCCGTCCGAGCTCGACGGCGCGCGCGGGGTGAACCGCAACCAGATCAAAAATAATAGCGGCGCCCGGAACGACCTGCAGGCGATTGCTTCAAATGCCTGGTGCTCAATCCCGCTGACGTCGCCGCCCCACGCTGGAAGAGACGATGGCTCGATCCAGATATCAAGGTATGTGAGGAACATGGGACCGATCAGTCTTAGCATTTCTCCTCGCTAGTGGCTGTGCCACAGGGGCTTCCTTCGGGCGTAGCTGGCTCCGCCGGCGATGACCCAATCAATGGGAAGGAATTTCAGTCCTTGTACCGTTCAGCAATTTCAATAAACTCATCCTCGATGGCCGAGAACGCCTCGACCACCACCGGATCGAATTGCTGCCCACTGCCGGCACGAATAATCTGCGCGGCTTGGTCGTGCGAGAACGCTGGCTTGTAGACACGCTTGGAAATCAAGGCATCGTAGACATCGGCCACGGCCATCAAGCGCGCCGATACGGGAATCGCCTCCCCCGTCAAGCCTTCAGGATAACCGGATCCGTCCCATTTCTCCTGGTGCGAATAGGCAATTTCACGCGCAAAACGCAGAAAGGAATTCGGTGCATCGAGCATGCGCTCGGCCATCACAATGGCATCGCGGCCTAGCGTGGTATGGGTTTTCATAATTTCGAATTCGGCGATCGTCAGCTTGCCGGGTTTGAGCAAAATGGCGTCGGGAATCCCAACCTTGCCGATATCGTGCAGCGGCGCCGATTTGTACATCGCCTCGATCGCCTCGCTCGTCAGCGTCGCGGCGAATTTCGGGTGGTCGTGCAATTTCAGCGCCAGCACCTTGACATAGTATTGCGTGCGGCGAATATGGTTGCCGGTCTCGTTGTCCCGGGTTTCGGCCAAGCAGGCCATGCACTGTATGGTAACGTCCTGGATCAGCGAGATTTCTTCGGTACGCCGGAGCACCTCGGCTTCCAGTAGCGTGTTCTGCTCTTTCAGGATTTTTCTCGCCGCCTGGTTTTCCAATTGGGTGCGCACTCGGGCCAAGAGCTCCTCTTGCTGGATCGGCTTGGTGATGTAATCGGCGCCGCCCACCGTAAAACCGGTCAGCTTCTGTTCGGTATACGCCAAAGCCGTCAGGAAAATCACCGGGATGTCGCGTGTGCACGGATCGGCTTTCAAGCGACGGCAGGTTTCAAAGCCATCAATACCGGGCATCATCACGTCGAGCAAAATCAAGTCCGGCAGACTCAAACGCACGCGCTCCAGACCTTCTTCGCCGTCTTCCGCCACCAGCACGCGATAGCCCTGGGCGCTCAGCAACTCCATAGCAAGATGGACATTGGCCGGGGTATCGTCGATCACCAGGATCGTGGGCTTGATGGGCGAGCTCATGGTGCGTCCGTGTCGATATACTGCTTGATCAGTTGCAAAACGGCTTTGGAGCGCAGTTCCGCAGCTAACTGCCCAAGCCGCTCGGCGAAGGGCCGATAGCAGGCCTCGCGCTCGGCCAACTCCACCGCGTGCTGTTGAATTTGCTGCAAATCGCCTAATTGGGCAAGCTGATACAGTGCGGCCAGATCTTCCTGCGGCGGCGGCGGCAGCACGGTTTCGCGGGATTCCTTAGGCGCCTGTTTGGCGTAATCCCATTGCAGATCCAGCAAGCGGCCCACCTCTTGCGTCAATTCGTCCTGACGCAAGGGTTTGGCAAGGAAGGCATTGGCGCCGGCCTGCCGTGCCATACGTTGATTATCCTGCGTCACGTCGGCCGACACCATGATAATCGGCACTTGACCAAGTTCAGGCCAGGCGCGAATTTGCTGCACTGCGGTCGGGCCATCTAGCTTCGGCATCATGGCATCCATCACAATCAGGTCGGGACGCGCGCTACGCGCCAACGCCACCCCTGCTTGCCCATCGTTCGCCAGAATAATTTCAAAGCCGAGTTCGCTCAACATGGTTTCGAGCATACTGCGATTTCCCTCGCCGTCGTCAACCACCAACACCCGGCGTTTGGCGCCGCGATAACCGACAACCGGCCGTAGCCGCGGCTCGGTCGGGCTACTCCCGCCGTAAGGCAAGGTCAGTTCGAAGAAGAACACGCTACCCCGGTCCAATTGGCTACGTACCTGCAGCTCGCTGCCCATCAGCGCCAACAAATGGCGGCTGATCGGTAAGCCCAGACCCGTGCCGTTCAAGCGCGCGCTGCTTTCGCCAACCTGGGTAAAACGCTCGAAAATATGCTGTAACTGATGTTCCGCAATGCCCACGCCGCTGTCCTCGATTTCAAAGCGCAACACGCCTTGG